>Ga0247810_10001600_pt1 | contig 13917 bp, 23 predicted proteins | sample UWRJL119311C1_FD_179918 | JGI IMG/M metagenome (GOLD analysis project Ga0247810, IMG submission 179918) | Plant litter microbial communities from Arlington Agricultural Research Station in Wisconsin, United States - UWRJ-L119-311C-1 | ecosystem: Environmental > Terrestrial > Plant litter >...
CAAAGGAAACGTTAATACAATTCAGTTTAACTATTTCAGAGAAGGCAAGCTAATAAACACAAAATTTAGAACTGCAGATAAGGTATTCAAACTTGTAAAAGATGCGGAATTAATTTTATTCAATCTGGACGCTATTAAAAATTCAAAAGAGTGTTTGATAACTGAGGGAGAAATTGACGCAATGAGCTGGCATGAAGCTGGGTATAAATTCGCTGTATCAGTTCCAAACGGAGCAAGTAAAAATGCTAAAATGGAATGGATAGATAATTGCTTTGAATATCTTGAAAATAAAGAGCGAATTTACATTTGTGTCGATAACGATGAAGTAGGCATTCAACTAAGGGATGAATTAGCGAGGCGATTAGGTTACGAGCGTTGTTTTAAGGTAGGTTTAAGCGACTTTAAAGATTCAAACGAGTATTTGGTCGCAAAAGGAAAAGAAAGTCTTTTAAACGAAATAAATTACGCTGATGAATATCCCATGCAGGGCGTTTTTGGAATTGATGATGAGTGGGAAGGGATAATGGATATTTACAATAACGGATTACCAAAAGGAGATAAAACAGGCGATAGGCAATTCGATGAACACTTAGGATGTATGCCAGGCGAATTAACAATGGTAACAGGAATACCAGGACACGGTAAGTCAATATACTTAGATCAAATTAGTATAGGTTTATGTATAAATTCAAGTTGGCGTTTTGGTGTTTGTTCCCCTGAAAGCCATCCAATGTCATTTTATTTTACCAGATTAATTAAGCGTTTATTAGGCAAGAAATTTAGTAAAGCAAACATAGATTTAAACGAACTTGAAGAAAGCCGTGAATGGGTAAAAGATAGGTACTATTTGATAAAGCCAGAAACAGGATTTAGTTTAGATAGCATTTTAGCATCAGCAAAAACATTGGTTACGAGGAAAGGAATAAAAGGTTTAATCTTAGATCCTTGGAATAGAATTGAAAACACTAAGCCTCGTGGCATGGATGATGGAGAGTGGATTGTTTCTTGTTTGATTAAAATAATAACTTTCGCTCAGGCTAATGGCGTTCACGTGTTTCTTGTTGCGCACCCTACAAAAATGCAAAAGACTGTTGATGGCTCTAATTTTACATTACCAAACCTTTACAGCATATCAGGTTCTGCTCACTTTTTTAACATGACACAAAACGGTTTTACGATATTTCGTAATTACGTCACAAACATGACAGAAGTTCACTTTCAGAAAGTTAAATGGGAGCATTTAGGAAAACAAGGAATGGCAATTTATCAGTATCATGAACCAAACGCTAGATTCTTTGAACCAGGGAATGACCCAGAAATAAATTGGCTAAAAAATAACATGCCATTTATTGAAAATCAAATTAAACCAAATCATTTATTCGATAACGAACAAGACCCACCATTCTAATGAATAAACTAATTGACATTAACGGATCATATATTCAAACTCAGTTTACCAACAACGGAACGATATGGAACTTAATCGGCACCGAATGTATTCCTCATGAAGTAATGACTTTTAAATTAAGTAAATCGGAATTTAGAGAACATATTTTAGTTACGACCAGGGATTTCTTTAAAAGCGATAAAGGAGAGCATAAGGACTACATGAGGCATACAGTCGATGTAAAGTTTAATCAAGGAATAATTAAGTTAATCAACCAAAAGAAACCAAGTAACACGAAGTAATTATGAAAATTAAAACATCAACAAAATTCGGTAATATATCCAAAGAAGGATATAGGCATTTTCCATTATTATACTTTGCTTATGGAAGTGATGGCTTTATTATTTGCATACTAGGATTTTGCCTTACAATTAAGCTTTAGAAACTATGAAAACCGATTACGATCCTAAAATATTAAAAGATTTTATAGATGATAATTTTGATATTAAAACCTTAATAAAAGTAGGATTATTTAAAAAAGAACGGCGAAAAGATTATTTATCTATGGCCGATAGAATTTGTACTTTTTTCGGTTATGCTGATGTTTACGAATATGGAGCAAAAGAAATTAGGGGCCATTTGTCTTATGATGGAGATAGGCCGAAACACATTAACGAAAAAGGCGAATTAAAAGAAGAGCCGTTTATAACTGTTATTCCAAGTAATTACGATAAACTTTATTAACGACATTGTTACAAAACCGCATTGAATTAAAAGGTAAATTTACAGGTATGACAGTTAAAGAACTTAAAAAATTTATAGAGCATTTACCAGATGATATGGATGTCATGGTAGAGCAGTCAAACGATGAAAGCCGTTATGGAATGGCTCAGTCAGCAGGGGTAATCGAGGTGTCTTTTCAAGATGAAAATGTTCCAAAAGAAGAATGGCCAGATATTGATTGCTTAGTTATTAGCGACTAATTTTAAAGACACATCGAACCTGACAGATTTATAAACAATTTAAAGTAAGATTATGAAAATAGAAGTAATAAAATGTCAATATTGCGGGACAAATATTGCAGCTTGTATTGAAAAACATATTGACCAAGAATGGAATGACAAAAGAAAACATCACATTGAGTATTTTGGAAATGAAGTAATAATGACTTGTGGTCCTGTTGATTTTTCAAAAGATTTAAATGAATGCTGTAATCCAAATATAGATTAACCATGCAAATAGAACATAAAACAGAAAAGGGAACGAATGACTGAGATAAAAGTAAAGCCGATGAGTGTCAACATAGCCTTTCTTTAATAATACATGGAAAGTTTTTAGTATATTTGTTTATGCCAAAAAGATTAGACTTTAACTCTATAAAGGGTAAAAAAATAAATTATTTAACTGTAATTAAAGAAGTTGAGCACCATACTACAAGTGGTGGACACATACATAGAGCAGCGCTATTCAGTTGTGAATGCGGCAAAGAGTTCATAGCTCAAATAAGTAGCGTCACCACTGGTTCTACTAAAAGTTGTGGCTGTTTTTCCAGAAAGATTGCGGGTGACAGATTAAGAATAGCCAACAAAAAACACGGGATGTACAATACACCTGAGTATAACGCATGGTCTTCATTAAAGAAAAGGTGTATTAACCCTAAACACAAGTCATATAAAGACTACGGAGGTCGAGGTATAAAAATTTGCGATTCTTGGATTAAGAATTTTGAGAACTTTCTTGAAGATATGGGACTGAGGCCAGGTCCAACACATTCAATTGATAGGATTGATGTTAATGGAGATTACCATAAAGACAACTGCAGATGGGCAACCAAAAAGGAACAGTCAAGAAACCAAAGAAACAATGTTTTAATATACTATGAAGGAAAAATAAAATGTTTAGGTGAATGGTCAGAAATATTAAATATTCATTATAGCGTTTTGTTTTACCGTTTGAATATTGGTAAATGGGGAATAAACAAGGCTTTCAATACTCCCGTTAAATGATCTCGATTAGTATAAAACCTCTTAGCGTTAACTGTTGTTGGAAGGGCGTCCGCTTCAAGACACCCGCCTACAAGTCATACGAACGTTCATGCCTTTGGTTATTGCCTAAACTAATCATACCCGACGGTCAGCTTAAAATAAGTTTTGAATTTGGATTGAGTAACTCGGGAAATGATATTGACAACTCGATAAAACCATTCCTGGATATACTTCAAAAGAAATACGGATTCAATGATAGTCGGATTTACGAAATGAATGTTAAGAAGATTAAAGTCGAAAAAGGCAAAGAGTTTATCAGGTTTAAAATTGAAAGTTTATGACACAATCAGAAAAAGTAATGGAGTTAATCAATAAAGGCAGAATTGATTATATCGAAAATAAAGGCAAAGAACCTACTCATGTTTGGTTACGACCTGAAGAATATTGTAAATTAGGTTTTATACATCCTCCGCAAAAAGAGATAAAAGTATTCGGAATGATTTTAGGATGCTCTACTATGATTATCGAAAAAACAATGGTGTTTTATTTTTATGAACCGTTCGTTTATGATGATATGAAAATTAGCATTTGGTAAAAAGTAGTTTTAATTCGTATATTTGGGTTAACTATTAGTTAACAAAAGTTAACAATCCATGAAATTACAACATCAAAAATTTGCAGATGCTTATTTAAGGTTAAACAGCGGCACGAAAGCAGCTATTGAGGCTGGTTATAGCGTAAAGACAGCTAGGGTAAAAGCAAGCCAATTACTTTGTATTGAGGAAGTTGAAACCTATATCGAACAACAAAGGTTAAAACTTAGTGAAGATGCAATAGTTGATGCCGTTTGGGTTCAAGAAAGATTTAAAGCTATTTCTGATAGATGCATGCAGGCAGAGCCAGTAATGGAGTATGTAAATGGAGAATTAGTCGAATCTGGAGAATATAAATTCGATAGCTCAGGAGCAAACAAAGCTACAGCAGAGTTAGGTAAAATAATTGGTGTTTACATCAAAGATAATGACCAAAAGAAAACAAACATTCAGTTAATGCAGATAGATCCATTAGCCGATAATGCAAGCGACGACAGCACTACGTAAAATAGCATCCCTTAAAAAACGTATTTGGGGCATTCAAGGAGGGCAGGGAGCAGGTAAAACATACGGGATACTTCAGCTATTAGTCAATCATGCCAGTTCAAATCCAAATAAAGAAATTTTCGTTGCATCTGAGGAACTTTCTAAGATGCGTATTACCGTAATTAAGGATTTTGTTAACATCATGGTTTCGTTCGGAATATTCGAACGTTTAAGGTGGGTTGACGGAACTTTATATCGATTTCCTAATGGTAGCTTCATTAAGTTTATTGGACTTGATAAAGTCGATATAGGCAAAGGCTTGCGATCTGATATCATGTTTATTAATGAAGGCAACAAAGTAAAGTTCGATACTTACCGAGAATTAACTTCAAGAGCTAAACGAGTAATAATCGACTTTAATCCAAATAAAAAATTCTGGTTCCATACCGAAGTATTAACGCGTGATGATTGCGATTTCATTAAACTAACATTTCTGGATAACGAGTTTTTAAGCTGGCAGGAACGCAGCGAAATAATGCGTTATAAGCAAAGAGGCTACAAACAAGATACCCAAACAGGAGATTACTCAGTAAACGAAAAAGGTGAATTAGTCATAATAAATAATTATTGGGCTAATATGTGGCGTGTTTACGGGCTTGGAGAAGTCGGACAGGTTGAGGGCCGTATTTATAATTGGGGTAAAGTAGCTTTAGAGAAATACCTTGCAATGGATTCTTTAGAGGTTTTCGGTAATGATTGGGGCAAAGTTGATCCATGGGCTATTACTGGAATTAAATACCATGACGGAGATTTATTTGTAAGGCAAAAGCATTATGCCAGCGAAAACGAGATAGAGCGCAGCATGATGCCTGAGCAATTACAAGCTATTCGTAGAGGCGATGTTGACGGTCACGATGGCTTAGTCGCTAATCAATTTGGTAAGCTCGGCATTCCTTACGATGCGCATATCATTTGCGATAGTAACAGGCCGAATAAAATACTTTCATTACGTAATTCTGGATGGGAATATGCTCAATCAGTAGGTCGTAAAATGGATTTAGAAGTAAGGGTAAGTGTTTTGAGTAGCTTAAACATTTTCTACACAGATGATTCGCCAAACATAGAATTTGAGCAAGAAGAATACTGTTATGATAAGGATTCGAAAGGAGTTCAATTAGAAAAACCAGTTGACCAGGATAACCACGCAATGGATAGTATAGCGTACGGTGTTCAATGGATGTTCAATGAGGGAATAATAAAAAACATTTGATATTGTTATTTAATTTGTATTTTAGCAGAAAATCAATATACTTTGAACTTTATACAAAAAGGCATTGCGAACTGGTTAGGATATGACAGATTTGTCAATCCTATTTACTTTGAGCGTTATTCAAGTCAATTCGTTGACCCTTTAGCTAATTATCAAGATTTTTCTGATGATTTAAGGAAGCTTCAAATTGTATTCAGTAATCCAGCTGTATTAAAAGTTTTTCAACTTTGCTGCAATATGATGTCTTTAGGCAAAGTATATGTTTACAAAGGCGACGTTAACCAAGAGAAAGACCCATTTTTGGATTTCATTAAAAAGCCAAATTACTTTCAACAGCGTAATCAATATCTTTGGGATTACCAGTTTTGGAAAATGCTCGGTAATGCTTATGCTTATATTGATAGCAAAGTCGTAACAAACGAGAAAAATAAATCTTACTTTCTAGATTCAAGCAAAATGAAATTGCCTGTTGAAATGGAAAAAATGCGAGATAAGATTATTTTATCTGATGCAAGCATAAATAAGATTAATGGCTTTAATGTTTCTTACACTTATGCCGACGGAACAAATACGACTTTTAAATGGTCAAATATAATCCATATACCAGATTTAACTAACGGTTCTGGAAATTGGTTTAAAGGCGCTTCTAAAATTGATGCTTTATGTAAAGTAATTTCAAATAATGAGCAGGGTTTAGATTCAACAAACATAAATTTAAAGTTTGCAGGAAAGTTTATTGTTGCTGGTAAGGCATCTGTTGATGATGTTACTAAAATCCCATTAGGCGATACAGAAAAGCAGGACATTGAAGATAAAGCGCAAAGCAGAAACCCTGTTCACGCGATGAAATCTTTAGTTGATGTTAAAAGATTCGTTGAGAATGCGGCAATAGTTGGAGAGTTAAACGGAAATTACCTTGAAACTTACTTTATGATTGGTTCGCTATACGACATTCCAAAAGATGTTTTAGAAGCATTCAATTCAAGCACATACGAAAATCAGGAAAAAGCGAGAGGCGCCTTTATATCTTATTGCCTTTCTCCATCTGCAGAACAGCTAACAACTGCTTTCGAAGATTTCTTTAATTACCAGGACAGGCAGATAGTTATTGACTGGGAGCATTTGCCATTTATGCAAGTTTTTGCTAAAGAAAGAGCCGAAACAAACAAGGTAACATCGGAAACATTACTTAATTTTATGAAGGCTGGAGTTAAAGTTGAAGAAATTAATTCTATCTTAGATTTAAATTTAACTGAATTAGATTATGTCGCAGCACAAAGAGCAACAGGAAACAACGGACAAGCTTCAACAAATCAAGAATAAATTGCCAGAGGGTAAGATTAAAGAATCGGTTGATAAAAAGTTAAAATACATTAATAAGCCAATAGGAAAATGATTTTTTGCAAGGAATTAGATAAAAGTTTTGACACGTCAGAAGATATGTTTAAGGCTATTATAGAGAATAAAGCAAATTTAAAGGCTTTAAAGAAATCATCTGTAAAAAATGCAGATGGTTTTAGCTGTTTATTATCTGATTCCGAAACTAAAAAAGGATTGATTTCAAAGGCTAATGAAGCTGTACAGGGCAATCCAACAGAAGTAAAAGTTAGAGTTGTTGGAAATACAACAAACCTATTGGATTCTCATGGCGATGTTCATATTGATTCACTTTGGAAAAGAACACTAAAAGCTTCTGATACTAAATTGCATTTACAAGAGCATAAACGTTCGTTTGATATGGTTATTTCAAGTGATGCAAAGGCTTATGTTAAAAACACAACATTTAGAGAATTAGGAGTAGATTTAGACGGAAATACCCAGGCTTTAATGCTGGATAGTACGGTTAAGCAATCCCGAAATCCATTGATGTTCGATCAGTATAAAAATGGATGGGTTAATAATCATTCAGTCGGTATGCAATATGTCGATATGGTTGTTTGCATTAACTCTGAAGAAAAATGGGCCAAAGAAGAAAAAGAAAACTGGGATAAATATTATCCCTTAGTTGCAAATAAAGATGTAGCAGATGAATCGGGTTACTTTTGGGCGGTATTAGAGGCTAAACTTGTTGAGGTTTCAGCCGTACTGTTTGGTAGTAATTACGCAACACCTACATTAGAAAATAATATGAAGTCCGAGCAATCACCTTCAGAAACCGAATCGCCAGACGGCACTCAAAAAACAATTAACTCATTTATTAATTTAATTTAATTTTTAAAATCATGTTTAAATACAAAACAGATGAAGAATTAAGTAAGATGTCGGCTGACGAGCGAAACACATACGCTGAAGAAAAACGCACTTACGAAAAAGAACTGACCGAAAAAATGATTTCGGAAGCAGTTAAAGGCTTAAATACAAAGCTAACAGATGCTCAGAAAGAAGAAATAAAAACATTCTTGACTGATGCAGCTAATGGAAAACAAATTTCTAAAGAGGAATTTGACGAAATTAAAGAGCAGTTAGCTCAGATTAAGGAGCAAAACGAAAGTAAAACCGTTGTTAACGGAGATATCTTTGATGCTATTGAAAAAGGCATGGAAGAATTTTTACCTAAAGTAAAAGCCGCTAAAGCTACTGCAGGTGCGGAAACTCCTTTTGATGTTGAAATGACAATCAAAGCTCCAGTTAATATGTCTACAGGCTCTGTGGCATTCGCTGGCGGTGTTGCCGCGCCTGTTAATTATGTTTACCAAAACATGAACGGACAGTATGCTTCTGATGTTCGTCAAATGGAGTACATCATCAATTACCTTTCAGTTGGATCAACCAACAAAGCAACTATTCCTTATATGGATAAATTGCCAACAGAGGGAACGATGGCGATTACCGCAGAGGGCGCATTAAAGCCTTTAATTTCGATTACATTTGCTTTGCGTTTCTCTGAAGCTGTAAAGGTAGCTGGTCGTACTAAAATATCGGAAGAGGCTTTGGATGATATTCCGCAAATTATGTCGATTATCCGTAACGAATTAAAATATCAACACGATATCGCAGTTCAGACGGCAATTTTTACTAAAGTTGGCTCTATTGCGCCTGCTTTTGTTGCGGGTTCATTAGCGGCTACAACAGTTGAGCCATCTAATTACGATGCGATTCGTGCCGCTATTTATGCTATCAAAATTGCATCTAAAGGCTTATACATTCCGAATGCAGCTTTAGTTGCTTCAAGCGATGTTTACGCTATGGGCGCAACAAAAGATGCTAATAACAATTACGTTTTCCCTCCTTTCGTTTTGCCTGACGGCACTACTGTAAGCGGTGTTCGTATTGTTGAGGTTCCAGATGGCGTATCTGTTCCTGCAGGAACTTTTATCGTAGGAGATTGGAAAAAACTTCATTATGATGTGTACAAAACGTTTACTGTTCGTATCGGTCAAGGTATTCAAGGTAACGCAACCGCGGCCAATATCGTTTCTGATTTTGAAAGTAATATGTACACTTTAATCGGGGAATCTCGTTTCCATTTATGGATTTACGAAAACGAAAAAATTGCATTTATTAAAACAACTTTCGCAGCTGTTAAAACAGCAATCGAAGCAGCTTAATTAAGATATGGCAGACAACACAGAAAAGCCTAAAGGCTCAGAAAAAGCGGTAACAACTGCCGCTGTTCAATTGGATGAAAAAGCCAATGACGAAACAAGAAAAGCGCAAGCGGATTATAAAGGTAATTCTCACTTTGATTTAGTTGATGTGGAAATCGTAAAAGATGGAAGCTTCTATAAGAAAGGCGATAAAGACCAGGTGCACCCAACTGTTGCGGCTATCTTAAAGCAAAAAGGTTTAATTTCTTCATACAAAGGAGAAGCTAAAAAAGATTAATCGAAAATGAGCATCATAACCTATACAGATTTTAAAGGCGAGCAAAATGTCGCGGGAACTGAAAACATCGGCACTCGTGAAAACCTGCAAACGTTCATAGATAAATATGAGCCAAAGTTTTTGAATATCTTATTAGGTAGTGTACTTTATCAAGAGTTTGTTTCTGGATTAGCGGTTGTTAGTCCAGAAACTATTTTGCCTAAATGGGTTGCTTTACGTGATGAATTTGGATTAAAGGAAATGTTGGTTTGCTATGTGTATTATTGGTACACTCAAAATAACACAACTTTAACCTCAGGAACAGGCGAGGTAAAGCCAAGTAATGAAAATAGTGTAGCTGCTCAATCATGGGATAAACAAGTTAAGTCTTGGAATGAAATGGCTTCTATGACGAGGTTATTCGACTTAGATACTACTGTTTACCCTAACTTTGTTAGAACATGGTGGAGAAATTACGATTATTGGTATTACGGATGCCCTGTTAATGAAATTTTTTACTTTAAAAACACGCTTAATTTTTAATGATACAGCCAGTATTTTTGCATAGGGAATTTACAGCGATAGTTCAAGCGGTAAGCGATAAGATAACCCCACAGCTAAAGCTTAATGACGATGTAATTACGGGCGTTCATTATCAGTTCGGACACCCTTTAGAGATAATTAATACATTAGGAGAGTTTACAAAAGGCGAAACTAAAAGATTTGATAAATACCCATTAGTTGCATTCTTTTTGGATAGTACCGTAACCAGGGGAGAAATAGGTTTGTATGGCGAACAGGAAATTAACATGGCGATTATTCGCATGTGTAAAGACCCGAACCAAACAGCAGAGCAAAGAGATCAGTTTAATTTTATTCCGATCTTAACGCCTATTTACATTGAGTTAATTAATCAAATCGGGCTTAGTCCTGTATTTAGTTTACAAAGCTCAGAAACGATACCTCACAAAATGACTAACCGTTATTATTGGGGCCGTTCTGGGTTATGGGGAAATGAAAAGAATATATTCAATGATTGGGTTGATGCTATTGAGATTAATAACATGAGATTAAAAATTAATTCTAACTACTGCCCTAAACCAGCGGTATAAATTAAAGAAACTATGAGTATTTTAAATTCATTTGTTTGCGCAGCGGCAGGAGGTAATACTGGTATAGCTGATTGCGCAATTTCCATCGGCTTATTGAAGTCGGGGTTTTTAGTGCCTAATAGCTTCGAGCTAACAGAGGCGCAACTTGCCGATTCTGCAACCGCTTTGGCCGCTTTACAGGCGGCAGCACAAAACGATGATCCAGCGCAAAGGATTTATCCATTGCCAGATTTTTTAAGCGTTACGGATAACACCGAAGATTTAGTAACTGAAGCAATTGGGGGCGTTCCTGTTCCTGTTCGTGATGGTAACTATAACTTGCTTATTCGTTACTTGAATGGCGGTAACTGTTTATCAAACGCTTTATCTAAGTTCAATTCGGGTTCTTACCGCTTCTTAGGTATCGACAACAAAGGTATTTTATTTGGAACAAAAGAGGGAACAAGCTTAAAAGGTGTTCCGTTGTTTTATTTCTACAGCAGACCATTTAGATTTGCTACTGATACAACAGCAATTAACCTTTCGTTTCAAATTGTTTTTGAGCCTATTTACTTAAACAGCGGATTAGGATTTATCCAATTAAACCCAGCTGACGTGTTAAACATTAGCGGCTTAATGAATATCAATCTTTCATTAGTTGGTACGCGTACTGCTGGTGTATTCGTTTTACAAGCTAAAGCAGGATGCGCGGGAGTTAATCTTTACGATCAATATTCTGCAGATTTAGCCGATGCAACAATTTACGAAGTTTTGAATAAAAACGGATTAGTTGTTCCGATTACTTCTGTTGCTGTTGCTCCAGCTTCTAAAGGATTTACATTCACTTTAGATACAGCTTCGGCAAACTATACATCTGGTCAGCCATACACCGTAAAAGGCGCAGGCGTATCGGCTTTAGTTGCGGCAGATATTGATGGTTACGAAATTGCACCTCCAATCGTTGTAGCGTAATGGCAAAGGCTAAAGACGGCATCAAATGGAACAAGGTTCATATTGCCACAATGAGCAAAGAGGACTTTCTAAAAGTTCATAAAGAATTACCTCACTTAAAAGGTATTGACTTAGTGAAAGTTTGGGAAGATTCAAAAAAATAGAATTGTAACAACAACATTACCTGAAAGGCTTGCGGAAACGTTAAGCCTTTTTTACTTTTACGTCGAGAGCGTTAATGATTGCAGGAGAGTAAATTGAACAAACGATATTGAAATCCTGCTTTCTTATTTTAAGAACATGAATACACTTGAAATAGTATTTACGACAGCTTGTTTCTGGATTACATCAACATTCTTATTGGTTGTTTTATGGAAAAAGCTTATAGGAAAGAACAAAAGTAAAAACCCGATACATTTTAACAAGCCAGATAATGACTAATACAGTATTTAAAATAGAGGAATTTAAAGAAGATTGTGCTAATAAATTAGCCAACGTAACCAATGCGGAAGGATTAAATCGAATGGATTTATCGAGATTAAGGAGGGGAATATTTAGTAAAGGATTAAGCGTAGATAAGTTTTTGTTTTGCTGTAAGGCTATGAATGTATCTCCAGAAGTTTATACTGTTTATGATTTAGAGTTTTAAAATAGTTAACTTTACTTCATGACTATTCCCGAAATGCTTGCTAAATGGAAATCTGTAAATCTCGAAAGGGAAGTTCCGATTATTATTCAAAGCTCGTCGGATGAAATGGTAAAGTTAAACAGGTCGCAATTATACCAAAAGGGCGTTGACTCTGAAAACGAAAGATTAAAGCCTTATCAATCGCCTGCATACGCTTTGGATAAGAACAGAATTAACCCTTTGCCTGGACTATTTAACCCTGATTTGTATTTGACGGGGGCATTTCAAAGAGGCTTTTACGCTCAGGTTAAAGCTGGTAAATCAATTATATTCGGCTCAACAGACTTCAAATCAGATCGATTAGAGCGTGACTACGGCAAAGAAATATTTGGCTTAACAAAAGATAACAGAAAAGTTTATTTAGACACAACCGTCATGCCTTTGATTAGGGAATACATAACAAGGCAAACAGGATTAAGATTTACGTAATGGAAACAATAATAATCATTTTATCGATAATCATATTTTTAATAGCAATGGGTTTGTTTGCTTTTATGAAATATCGTGATTATCAATTTAACAAACTTACAATCGATCAGGTTAAAGAAAGACTAAGGAGTTCAAGAAAGCTACTTTATCATATCTGCTTAGATGAAAGTAAAATAAATTCAAAGCACGCAAAGCTTTTAAGAACATCGATATTTTTCTTAGAAAATAGAGTTAAACAATTATCGAATGCGTAAGCCTCGCTCAACCTACAAATCATGCTCTGATTTGCCATTACATAACTTCATTCAAATTCTTATCCACGACAAAAAAGAAATGCTTTATAACCGACCTAACAAGGCTTGGTATAAGTCGGCTGATTTGCAAAAGATATGGGATGATATTTTTTTAGAATACATTGAAGAATCTGGAGATAGCAAAAGCAAAGGCATGCTTCAATTATTAATGGATATAAGCGTAATTTCAAATAAGCTGGAAATAATTCAGAACTGCGTTACATTGCTATCGAATGTTTCGGGCGTTAAAGATTATCAGCCTACAATTAACGTGCTTAAAACGTTCGGATTTCGTTATCAATTCACAAATGAATCGCTTTACTCAGACTTAAACAGGACAGTTAAATCTGCAAGGTCATTAATTATTCAAAGAGACCAATTAAAAAGCCAATTATCTGACGTTAATAAAAACGAATCAGAGAAAGCCACAGAAAAAGATTATTTCGTACATTTAGCTAATATTTCGGAATCGATAGGTTTTGCAATCAACCCAAAGGAAACAACGGTCATGCAATACATCGGTTACTTAAGTAGGTTTAACCTAAAGATTGAGCAGAATGAACGAACAGTTAATACGTGACATAGTTGATGTATCGGCAAATAAGCAGGTAAAAAGCTTAGAAACAGACCTTGAAAGTCTTAACAAAAAGCTTCAAGATGTTATTGTTTCTAAAAAAATCCTAAACGATACTCTTTCTCAATCAAAAGGTTTTTCTGACTTTAACAAAAATACGGAGGCCGTAAATAAGTCTAATGAAAATGGTCTAAAATTAGTTGCTCAAAGGCAATTAGCAGAAGAAAAACTTGCAGCATTCAAAGCGAATGAGCAATCAAAAGCGGATGCAAGAGCGGCAAAGGAATTGGCTAATGAGCAAAAATTAACCGAGGCAATAAACAAACGTGCTGATGCGGCAAAAAAAAGATCAACTATTATAAGCAA
>Ga0247810_10001601_pt1 | contig 13913 bp, 14 predicted proteins | sample UWRJL119311C1_FD_179918 | JGI IMG/M metagenome (GOLD analysis project Ga0247810, IMG submission 179918) | Plant litter microbial communities from Arlington Agricultural Research Station in Wisconsin, United States - UWRJ-L119-311C-1 | ecosystem: Environmental > Terrestrial > Plant litter >...
CATTGATGTGGTCATGGAAATAATAGAGATCTCGGGGATAAGAATCCAGGGTTCAAAAAAAGGATCCACGTAGGGGAGGGGGGGCCGGGGCCAGGGTCGATGGAGGTGAGGGTCGATGTGAGGGAGGAAGTGGATGTGTTGATGTGGATTGTGTGTGAATGTGGATTGTTGATGCTGATGCTGATGCTGATGCTGATGCTGATGTTGATGTTGCTGCTACTTGACTCTTGTTTCTGGTTGTTACTGACTCTTGTTTTCTTACTGACTCTTGACTCTTGACTCTTGTTTCTTGTTTCTGGTTGTTCCTGACTCTGCGGCTGACGGCTGTTTCCTAACTCTGTGCGGTTGTCAGTATTAGCCATGGTGGAAAACTCTATTCCGCTATTCCGCTGTTCCTCTAGGGACGTACTATACTATGATACTACTATTATACTATTATGCTACTATGTGCTATTATGCTACCATACAATCCTGCTACTATGCTACTATGCCAATTGTCTACGGCGGTATGGTATTCCTCTCGTATTCTATCCGCTCTCTTGCATCACTCGTCCCTCTTCACTCGGCACCCTCATCCAACGGTATTCTATTGCTATTCCACTGTCCGGTGTGCTCTATACTCTGTGCTCTATGCTCTGTACTCTGTACCATATAACTGGAACTATAGCTAGTACTAGTACTATCACTACATTTGTGACCATTTCTACAACCAACACTAAAACTCTAATCCTACCATAAATACAACTAATGCTAAATTATGACACTATCACAACTACAACTATTACTAAAACTATCATAATACTTTATCTCCAACTATAGCACTACATAGTACTACGCTTATCGACTCGACCGCCGTGTCCCTTGCTCCATTCCTCTCTTCCTACTCCACCATGCTGTACTCCACCCCCCCTACTCACTGGTCAACGGTGAGGAGCAAAAGTGACAGACTAGTCAAGTGCCAGCTCGGAGCGCTCATTTTCTTAATCTATGAATTCGTGACCGGGGAGCATCGGACAGGAGAAGACAGGTCATTTATGATGCAGGGAAAACAAGATGGGAACCCCGTGGGACTGGATTGGAGTGACAGACCTCCTCTTCCCTACCTCACTTACCTCCCTTAGCCTGCTCGGTCACGCCCGATCGCAACGAGGTACTGGCGGTACCACTTCCACTCTAGATATCAGGTCAAATCAAATCGTGATGCCGTGCCGGCCATACATACCAGACTACACAAAACGTGATGCGGGAGCTGGAGCCACCACCATCCCCATTATACACCACGCAACCGCGAGCGAGAGTCATGTCGTACTACCCACCACGTTGACCAACCTTTTCGAGAGATCCCGAGCTATCCACGGCCTGGGCAGCCTGGTGCATAGCTGGAATTCCTATGGCTGGTGGTGGTGTTAGTGGTGGTACTGGTGGTGGTGGTGGTGGTGGTGGTGGTGGTGGTGAGGCGACGGACCTCTCTCCTCGCCCTCAGAACCAAGCATCACCACGTCCAGCAGTCTTCGATCTCTCCTCGCCCATCGCATCTCGCCTCCCCCATTGCTGTGTAGGATTCCTCCATGTACGTACCGAGTGCTCAGCACGCGAATCTTCCGACCCACTGATCGCCATGCGCAATTGGCATGGCATGATACCGGACTCTGTGTCAAACCGCACCCAGCGGTGACATTGCCCGTTAGGAGCAGCGGAGCCATGTCCGTCAACTCACGCTAAAAGCGATCGAGCAGCAGAAGGGGATGATGGTGCAACGACAGCTAGAGACTTCAGACCTCCCCTAGTGTAACCACCAGCCGCTCCCCGACCCGCCAGCAGGGTGCAATTAGCCACTCGCTCGCTCACTCACTCACTCACTACCGCGCCGGACTCATGCGATGGACTAACCACGCTGCTATTTGCGCTGGTACGAAGCAGATAGATGGTGCTGCTGGCTCGGACTTGACGCGAATCAGGGTCTTCCTGTTCTCGGAGCTGGTCTGGTTGACCCAACGACACGAAGGCAGGTAGAGCGAGCTCCTGCTTCGTCGTCGTCGTCCTCCTCCTCCTGCTCTGCTTTCAGCCTCCTCGCGTCGAAGAGCTCGGTAGATTACACTACACTACGCTACGATGACCACCGGACACGACCATTCTGGTACAGTACCGTACCGTGCGGTGCGGTTCCGCCCATGCCGTAAGGGAAACGTTCCCTATTTCTCACCCTCACCCTCGTCCTTATCCTCGTCCTCACCACTCAAGCCGCCCCCCGAAACGCCACGTCCACCACGCCCAGGCTTCCCCCCTCAAATACCAAAACAAAAGAAAACCCTGATTTCCAGCGGAGACAACTCCTGCACCATATCCTCCGCAAGGGGGGCATTTTGCGTAGATCTACGCAGTCTAGACTCGCGAGCCCTGAAGACTCTGAGATCTTCCGCAATAATCGAATCATGCTGATCCACTTTGGAAGGCGACAACGATGACAGAGGAAATGGGCCATACCAAGAGACCGTATGAATAATGGAGACAATCTCGAGGCACAAGGCTAGTTGCGTACAGTACATGCGGTGCCCACAACCCAAAGGTTTAGAGAACCTGATAAGCAAAGCACCAACAAGCAAGCAAAGCTACTGTAGAAAAACCACTTTAATGATATTATGAAAAAAGCGGGTGGCGAGCAGACGTGGTAGTATTTTGCGCTCCGGTCAGGGTGTAATTCAGGGTCTCGCATCTTTGCCTCAACTGCCAATTTCCCATCTCCGCTGGTGGCGTGAAGGGGGAAGGAGACGACCCCTAAAATTGAAACCCGAGTGTGCTGACACGTCCACCTTACCGGGAAATCTCGCCTGTGTCGTCATCGTTTGTGGTGATGGCCAGCAGGGGATTGAGGAGGGTGGGATTGGGGAAGATATGAGGAACTCGAGGCAACGCGATTCCGTGCGAGGTTGATCAACAGGCGCAGGAGAATAAGCAACGATTTTGGAAAGAGTCACGAGGAGAGGTAGAACATGTCAAAATTCCAAGCAGAGGCTGCTGCTACTGCACTATACCCCGTAGATTAAACTTCCATTTGATGTTTGGACCTATGGAGCCAATCTCAGGGTAAGCACCAGCATACCGCCAGCCAAACGTCAGGAATCGGAACATATGCCACCTCCACCATCGCCACACCCTTTGTTCCCCCTCTTACTATTTTGACATCCGTCTCAATTCCCTCCTTTATGTACGATATAGCTACATGGAACCCCACCGCGCGACCTAAGAAAAAAAAGAGGGGTTCAGTTGGATGAAAGAAAAAGAAACGAAAGGGAACATGCTGCACGCCTCCCAAGAGCACATGCCATCCATACATACATACACACGCGCGCACACATTACATACACCATCATCCACCCAAGCATTACCTCATCGACGCCAGGCAGACCGGGCAGGCCATACTTCCGTTTTTGTACAGCTGTTCTGTACCGGCTCGCGTTCCCCACGCGAATCTCGCATCAGCCCCCGTCGCATGCAGAATGCAGAATTGCTTTATGCAAGTGACACACACAGGACCCTTGCGTCCACACTCTCATACCGGGCCATGCATGTCTGCAGGGCCCTCTTTTCTCGCGTTTCCCCCGAATGGGATGTTTTGCTACGGTACGGTACGAGTGGTACGAATGGAAAGAAAGTTCAAAGTAATAAGGTAAAGAAATCGTACCAGTACGAGCGTCCGAAGACCGAGCTGAACCGAACTGAACGAGGGTGCATATGTGAGAGTTGTATGTGAGTAAGGTAAGGGAGGAAGACGGAGCAAGGTGATTACCATGGCTACCATGATTACATGCCTGATTTCCAATGTGATGAAACAATCTGGTGAGGAACGAATGCCGCAATATCCGAATGGATTGAATGGATGGAATGCGATCCCTTCACTATTTTCATATTTTCACATCTTCATCGTTTCATCCGCTGGTACCTCGCAACATATTCAAGACCGTTAACGCCTAGGCTCAAGCTCGGAGCCGGGCTCAGGCTCAAACCTAAAGCAGAGGAAAACGGCAACATTTGCGTAAGGCCGTAACGGTGAAAAGCTTTTCCCAGTTCTTCCTACCTTGCCCCCGTTTCGCGTTTTTCAACACCGTGCACCTATCATTATCACAATCATTATCACTTTATTATCATTCATGATCATGAGGGTTCTAGATTTTTTATATTTCCGACAGTCAAATCTCCGAAAACCTGGCATCCCAAAGGGGGGAATCCTTTTTTTTTTTTTTTGCCCGCCCATACACACCCCTTTCCCTTCTTCCCTTGTTACGTCTTTCTAGTCTCCATTTTTTTTCCCAAGTCAAGGGGAAAAAGAAAGGAAAGGGAAATAAACTTTCCCTTCCACCCCACCTGGGATCTATCTTATCGCTTTCGTTAGCTAGGTAGTTAGTTAGTTACTTAGTTAGTTGGCTACTGTAGCAAGCAAGCAAGCAAGAAAAGGACAAGGACAAGCACAAGGACAGGCAAGCAAAGGAAGTATGCACAGGAGGTATGCAAAGTCAAGTATGCAACTTAGACCGACTGGCTATCAACCTACCCACCCAACCCCCTTTTTAAGCGAACCCATCGCCCGGTCGAGCCAGCTGACTTACTTTAACGAGTCAGTAGAGCCGGCTGCATTTGATTCCTTGAGGTTGGTTTGGATGTATTGTTGTGGTTTTGCGTTGCTTGCTTGCTTGCCTCTTGGGTTTTGGAGTGCAACTCTCTCTTTATTCTGTTTTGTTGTTTGTTCGCTGTTTGCTGTTTGCAGTTTGTTTGCTATATGTAAGAGAGAGTTGAGGTATGGGTTTGTAGCTGGTTAGCTATAGATATAGATATGTATAGATATATACACATATCCAAAATGAAAATTTCCAAATTCACTATTGAATCATTGCATTTTCATTCAGCTCTTTCTTTCCAGTGCTTTGCTGTTTTGAGGGCTGTTGGCGTGGAGCCTTTTTTTTTTTTTTTTATGTATTTTTTTTTTTTTTTTTTTTTTTTTTTTTTTTTTTTTTGGGTGAACGGCCATGTTATCTTATGTATGTATGTATGTTGCTCTGCTTTGACTTGTTTTGGCATTATTGTAATCAGGTACGTACGTATATACGTATATATGTATATACGTACATTCAACGTGCAGCCTCTACTCTACTTGAGATCTCGATGATGTTGAAGCTAGAAATCTTTTTAAGCATCGTCATTCAGATCTTGATAGGTGGTTTTCTGGGCTGGTTTCGTCTGATGGTCAAATGGGAGGATATCTCTGTAGCTAGAGTCATGGCGAATAGCTGTGCAGTTACACGATGAGTTGGCGGTGGTTTTAATAAGCTCTATCTCACTCACTCTCTCCTCTCTCCTCTCACTTCTATTCACGTATAGGACAAGACCAACGAGTAAACGAACCGGACGGCTTGTAATGTTTGAGTTCAAGGGATAGTGCTACGCTTGAACTTGCGGAGCTTTCTCTCTCGTTGTATGCCTGATCAAGTGTCTAAGTGGATTCAAGTGTATTAAGCCAGAGTCTCTGTGATCACAACAAGAACTCTTCCCGTGCGGACTACGTTAGCTTGGCCGCCGCTGACGGTACGAAGAGATAGATCGGCCTGTAACACATACTCTTCCAAAGACTAAATCATGTTTTCATGCCAAGTTGGTAGAACCAGGAATGAAACCTCATCCTTCTCATTCAAAAAAACTGTTTGGGCTTGATACTCTCTCTTCCTTCGCAATGTCGCATGGTGTGGAGTATGATGGAACGATATTGAAACTATGTTAATCATGACATTTTGTTCCACTTCTCCAATGTCGAACTTCGCTCGACACAACACATGGGGACAGATTCAAAGGTTTTCGGACTCGTCACAGTTGAGGCGAGGCAGGATGATCTCTAGGACACGATGATTGGAATATAGGCAGATATCACGTCACCAGTATGAAGTTTGATTCTAGAGGAAAGTCGTATTTGTAAAGCAAAGAGCACATTTCGGCCTCGTCCCAAATATTAATACTGCATCAGGTAGCTCAATATGAGAGTTTCACGCTGGTAGCTACCGGAAGAAATGTTGAAGTAAAAGAAACTAAATATCAAAAATATATCGGGACAAAATGCTCAAATCAGAGGCTAAATGCTGGAAAATAGAAAGAACACCAGCAAAACACGAGAACACCATCCGTTTCTACAGCATAAAGTACAAATTGAAAAGAAATCACCACAACTCTCTAGATATGGTAACGGTAGGATACTGGACTGCTGGTTTTCATGCGGACGTGGTCTGTTACACGCCGGATAGACGAACCTGTTCATTCTCAAGTATTACCGCCAACAAGATATTCACCTGCTAGGCACATGAGTAGATGTACCCAAGAGCTCTCCTCGTTTTATCCCGCAAAGTTCGGCAAATCCAACAAAACAAACGTCGGTAGTCATCACGAAGCTCGATCATTACTCTCCGTCTCATTTCCGAATATAGAACTCTAACACTGTGTTGAGTGCGTCGAGAGATACTAGCTCCGCTGGTTACTTGTGTTTCGCATTCTGAAAACTCATTTAACATTTAATTTCTCATATACCTTGGATCGCCTGTCCTTGCTTTAATCCCTCACATAATGGTGGAAGCACGGACTTGGTGCTCTATTGAGGTTTAATGAAATAAAACCATCCAACATTATCGTAATAGGAATTTCGATACGACTTTCTAGATGGTTACTGTCACAGATCTATGAGCCGTCTATTATTGTTGCTAGAAGGAATAACAAAAGATGCCAAAGTAAATATTGGTTGGTTGGCATTACGTTGACATGAATATAGCTACTAACCGAAGTATGCAACCAATAAGAATGACCATGATGGCTTTGATAGAAGACAGTTGAAGACGTGAAACTTGAGGTAGTGTGAGTATTTACATCCGAATTTTCATGGTTTTCACAGGCTTTGATTCAAATCGATACACAATTCAAAACAGTCCTACTTGAGTGGAGCTGGTAGTCTTGCAAAGAGCAAAAGAGCAGAATCGGATAGCCTGCTGCAATCCCAACTTTGACTAGAATCGCAATATTCTGCATTTTTTATCAACTCCAAGTATGAGTTACTCGTCCACAGCCAATCCTGAACGCCTAGAATGCTTCGCCAACAATCAATAGCCAAAACGTATGAGCTCCTCAAGCCTCAACCTTCAATTTTTCCACCCCCATCCCCAAGCCATCTTCCCCCTCATCATCTTCCTCAATCTTACCCACCATGCCCCTCTCCCAAAGCTGCTTCCCGGTCAACAGCACCGTAGCCTCCTTCCCTCTATTCCTCTTCTTCTCTGCAATCTCCTCTTCTCTCTCCTCCCTCTCTCTCTCCTTCTCCATCTCCTTTCTGAATTCATCTCTCCATTTCAGAAAAGTTTCCGGGTTTACTGGCGTGCCATGGAATTTCTTGTTCTCTTCCCGCTCTGCCGCCAAAACCTTTTCTTCGTGTATATTGCGTGCCTCCTCCTGCCTTAATGCGATCAATTGCTCGGCGTTGTCTTTGAGGGTTGATACCAGCGCAAAGATCATTGCCATACCAATGTTTTCTTCTATTGACTCGGTGAGACTGGCTAGTAGCTCATCTTTGTCCGCTGCGAGATTGAAAAAAGGATGAGCAGGCGCACTTGGTGGGGGAAAGAGGTCGAGTATTGGTGCTTCATCTGGATATGCTTCTGGGTATGTGACTTTCAAGTGCATTGTAGGGGGCTCTGATTCGTCGCCATCATCGTTTATGACATCTAGGAGGATGGAGATGCGGTATTCTGTTTCTGATATATCTGTTTGATGTCAAAAATGTGCTACACGAGAGTTTCATCTCTTGTTGATGGTTTTTTAATTTTCGCGCAGAACTTACCTTGAATTTCTTCAGGGAATATACTATCCAGAACCTCCCTCTCCTCTATTTGCTCTTCTCGGCCCATGGTTAAAACTGGTCATAATCCGGTGTACTCCATGGAAAGCTGTATTTTGAGAAGGAGGGGTTCCAAGATTGGTTTAGCGCCGATGGAGAAAAAGCTGCGATAAGAAACTTCCCAAAACATTTTTTTAGAATTTGGACCTTTTAAGCTTCATTACCAACAATGCCTTCCGCCGACGCCCCAAAGAGCTCAATGAATGGGACAAAGAGAAAGGGCGGTCCTGTTAAGGAGCCTCATGTAAAGAAACCCAAGACGGCAAAGGTCAAAGATGCGCCAGAGCCTGTATTGAAGGAGACATCCAAGTCGAAACCGGTGAAGAAGGCCAAAAAGCCGAGCAACGATGATGATTCAGATGATTCGGAATCGGATGGGGGAGCGCCTATAATGGGAGATGCTGCTGAGGATATGGACATCGATTCGGCCGAGGAAGAAGATCTTCCTACAGCTGAAGATGGTTTACATCCAGAGCGGATGAAGGCAGTAAATCAAAACAGTAAGTCTCTTCGGTTGTATCGGTGAGACTACTCTAACCATGTGAAGGTCAATCTTCAAAAGAAGCGCATGCAAAACAGAAGCAATTGGCCAACGAACGCAAAGCAGCAAAGCCATTGGCAGATTCTGTTGCCCGAACCAAGAAGCTTTGGGAACGTCTACGCAGAAAGTCGCATGTCCCATCCGAGGAGAGGAAGAAGCTGGTAGCGGAGCTGTTCGAAATCATCACTGGAAACATCAAGGAGTACGTGTTGAAGCATGACAGTGTCCGAGTTGTTCAGACGGCGCTCAAATACGCCAATTCTGAGCAGAAGAGAATGATTGCCAAGGAGCTGCAAGGCACATATCGACAACTTGCAGAGAGCAGATATGCCAAATTCTTGATCGGAAAACTTTTGGTGCAAGGAGATGAGGAGATTCGAGACATTATTGTCCCAGAATTCTTTGGTCATGTTCGCAGACTCATTAAGCATCCAGAGGCTTCATGGATCTTGGACGACATCTACAGAGGCGTTGCAACCAAACAGCAGAAGGCAATCATATTAAGAGAATGGTACGGTGCTGAATTTGCGTTATTCCAAAAGGAAAATACCGACAAAGTCACATCAGATCTTTCCGAAATCTTATCTGTTGATGCAGGCAAAAGAGCTCCAATCATGCGCTATCTACAAGAGCTCATCAACCATTTGATCCAAAAGAAGCTTACCGGATTCACGCTCCTCCATGATGCTATGCTTCAATACTTCCTCAACGCCAAACCAGGTACCGAAGAAATCACTGATTTCATCGAAATCATTAAGGGTGACGAGGAAGGTGATCTAATGAAGAACCTCGCATTTACAAAATCAGGCGCAAGAGTTGTATCTCTCGCCCTTGCCCACGGAACTGCGAAGGACCGCAAACATATTCTCAAAACTTACAAAGATCTCATGCAGACTATGGCAGCCGATCCAAATGCTCACATAATCATCTTAACAGCGTACGAAGTCATTGATGACACAGTTCTCACTTCAAAATCTATCTTTCCAGAATTACTTAGCAAGGATGCCGATAAGCAAGTTGAGAACATCGTTCTGGCTGCTAACGACATCAATGCTCGTACCACACTACTCTACCTCTTCCAAGGCCGCTCTAAAGCTCTCTTTCCTGCATCCCTTGCCTCGGATCTTGAGGTCCTGGCTGAAATCGACACAGTTCGCACCACAACCAGTAAGAAAGATCCCGAAACTAGACGCAGCGAGCTCGCAAAACAGCTCTCGCCATTTCTCATCAAAGCTATTGCTACAAATGCGGCTGATCTTGTAGCTACATCGTTTGGTTGTCTCCTCATTACAGAAGTGCTGTTTGGAGCCGAAGGTGATAAAACACAAGCCTTGGCTGCAATTGCCGAAGCCGCAGCCGGAGACCCAAAGTATGTTGAGGTCGAGCCAGTTGTTGAAAGCGAAGATGCCATGGAAGGCGTCGAGGGTCCGATTGCACACATGGGTTCCACAGCACATGGCGGCCGAATGCTTAAATCTCTAATTGCTGGCGGCCGGTTTGATCCTGTCAGCAAGTCTATTGTACCAGTATCTCCACCGCTTGATTTCGCAAACATTTTGTACCCACATATTAAGGAACACCTTGTCGATTGGGCTACCGGTTCCAGTTCGTTTGTTGTACTGGCACTTTTGGAGACAAAGTTCGACAAAAAGGACGAGGTTCTCGCTACGTTGAAGAAGAACAAGAAGGCATTACAGAAATCAGCTACCGAAGAAACCGTTGAGCAGCAGGCGAGGAGGGAAGAGCTAGCTGCTTTGAAAGCTGAGGAGGGTAAAGAAGGAAAAACAGTTAAGAAGGGAAAGAAGAAGCCAGTTAAAGTTTTCGAGGTTGGCAATGCGGGCTCAAGGTTATTGTTGAAACTGCTATGATAAGAGTCAATTTGATACGATACCCAACATCCTCGTTACATTCAGATTTCGTGACGTGATTTTTATATAAGGTACATCGCATCTGTCGGGAGAAGGTTGATCCCTGCCGACGTCAGCATATCAGGGCCAAATAAGAAACACAAGATTTGGAATATATCTTGGCGTTGGGGAGGTTAAATTATAGTATCGCCATTGATTGTGCGTTATGTTCTAATTACTTAATTGCATTATTCTTATTCTTATAAGGAAAAGTACGACAAGCCATTGAGGCTCTCTATTTTACTGAACATTGGTATTTACCTTCGGATCGTGAGTGCTGCACTACGTAAGCAGCTAAGTCGTTGATAACAGGCAGCAGGAATTCAACATCTCCAATGATATTTCTATTCCAAGCTCATCCTAGTTTTATTTATTGAATTATCTCATTTCGAGGCTGTACATCGGATCAAGGTTTTATTGCTGTATACCAATATGACGACGACAGAAGAAACAAAGCAGTCGGTCGATATCGCTCTTCAAAAATGTCTCGAAGCTGGAGTCGCCACCGGCATCCCAGGAATCTCAGCTCAGATTTCATCTTCAAAAGAGACTTTGTTTAACGGCGTTGCTGGTTCCGCATATCTTGAAAATCAGATAGCGCTTGCACCCATTCCTCTGGGTCCGGAGCACGTGTTTGGAATTGGCAGTATATCCAAATTGTTCACGAGCCTCATCACTCTTCAGTTGATTGACGAAGGTAAACTTGCTTTGGATGATAGTATAGATACTCATCTTGATGCTACGGTATTGCAAGGCATTCCAAATGCCGGGAAAGCTACGATTGCGCAACTGTTAAATCACACGAGCGGGATACCGAGCTGGGAAGATGATCCGAAATGGATTGTCGAGGGACGAGGAAAGAGACTTGACCCAGCAAAGATATGGACTACAACTGAAACTCTAGATTACATTCGTTATGAAAACGCTACTCCAGCAAGAGAGCTTGAGAAGCATATCAAGAATATACAAGCTGACTATCAGATGGGTTTACGCTCAGAACTAATGGCCGAACGACAACGTGCTGTTGTCGTGTATCTGATAGACAAATTATCTTGGTACGTTTATTATCATAACGCTGATAAGATAAAAGGATCGCTCGATTGGTGCGCCCTGAAACCCGAGAATATCAGCCTTTATGAACCCCAGACTATTGAACTCGTTGTAGGAGATCTCAACATCAAGACTGAAGTGGACGCTCAAGTATTCAAAAACTTTAAAATATTCATGCGAACAGCAAATCAGCCCAAAGATGAAATCTTTGACCGTATCAGTGTAAGTTCGCAGCTTTCTAGTAACATAAGAACACAATCTAAGTAATATTGAACAGGCTAAAGAATTGAATCGTTACCTAGAAACTTATATGCCAAACCTCAGACCAGAAACGTTCAGCACTTACCAAACTTATTACCTAACTCAGCCACCAAGTACACCCAAACCTGGCAAATTTTCCTATTCTAATACCAATTTCACGTTCCTTGGTCTCATCACCGAAGCTATTACCTCCTCCTCTGCCGTTTCGCAAATTCGTAAACGTATTCTCTCACCTTTGAACCTGCGCCGTACCTGGATGGAGGGGTTTGAGCCAAACCCTTTTCCTGATCTCAATATTTTACCAGGCAGGTACCATTGGGCAAGCGACACTTTTCGATCAACGGCCGGAATCTGTCCACTGTTCAAACATCCAGAATCCCGTCCAGATTTGATTGATGCTTGTTTGTCTAATACATCTGTTGAATGGACAGCTGGTGGCTACCTCTCTCACCCCTCTGATATTGTAGCTCTTGGTCTTGCGATCCGAAACAAAGATCAACGGGTCATTTCGCCTGCATCTTGGGATATCATGCATGACTTTATCTCGGACAGCCCTGAATCGCCCATCGAAGTCGGCCATGGAATTTTCCGGATTAAAAGAGGGAACGGGAAATGGTTGGGACACGATGGGAGCGTGCTTGGTTTTGCCGGAACTCTGTTTTGGGCGGAAGAGCGAGATGTGGTAGGGAGTGTTTTGGGAAATGTTGGGACAATGCATGCGGGAAAGGTGAGCAGTGCAGCGGACTTTTCGCGTAAAGAGGACTTTTTGGAATTGGTTGTTAAGTTGGGGAAGCTACATGAAGATTAATCCGGGAAGTCATTGAAAGACTGAATTAAACAAAGTCTAGGATGTTGTGGGTACTAAAAGCATTTAATGAGAAGCAATCGGGAGCTTTTCCCTAAACTTAGCTGATATCATCTAGCATGATATGATAGTGAAAATACGTATACAACGGAAGCTATAACGAGGGATTGTAGTATGTGCCTGGTGAGTTGCATATGAAGAGTAGTCAAACCATTTTATATTCGCTATCACTTCTCCTTTACAGTATAGCATAAATATGCAAATCAATGCCAGTCTTGATTCGGATTACTACCCAATTAATTCCTCCCCTCTTTGCTACTTTCCTTCTGTAAACGACCAGAAATATCAGTTGCCAGAGTAAGGGAAGACGGCACCATCCCCAACCCAAAAGACGCCTTACATACTGTTTAACGTGGCCACGCAATATCTGTAATATCAGTTACATCCCAGAACATGATAACCAATCTCTGTGTGTTCTGAAACGCTACAAAGTTCTTGAAGTGGTACCCTCCATCCGTTACCCTTTAAATTTGTAGCGAAACAATATCCCATGCCACCTGAGTATAGGTTTTCTTTGTCCTCATCCATGAAGATTTCTCCCAAAACCTGTCTGCTTGCTCCAGCACGTTGTACTTTCGAGATTCTAGCCTTGTTCAACAGGCAATGATTCTCTTTGTCTTCCATTATTCGTACTTTCCAATCATACTTTTGTACAGTATTTGACCAAGCATTGTCAAAGCTGATATCACCATAGAGCTGAGGTGAAAAGGCTAAGTTTTTGATTGAGTCATGCGATTTCTCAATGTCATGGTTCGTACCTGTGTAACGCATTTCGAGATCGTGACCTTGGAAGAAGTAGAGAGCCGCAGGAAAACTATGTTCTGCATGTTGGTAGCTCGTAGGAACACTTGCAGTGGTTGCTTTGGTAGAAGCTGTGGAAGAGATCTGGAACAGAGATGCAGCATTCTTTTCGTCTTCAAAGACTGTGAATTTGAGTGGTGCACTGTCATCCCTAATCTTCTTAGGTCTCATAGGTGGTGATGTGAAAGACGGCAGTCCGCAAAGCGTGGGAGGAAGCACATCGTCGCTTGGTGAGTGTCAGTAATGTCATTGTATACGAAAAGGAAAGAAACAGCAGTGGTTTAGGGGTATATACCTATGGCAGCAGTTACTGCCTCGGCTTCTCTTCCCAAACCTGTTTCCTTTGTCGTCACCTTTCGCGACATCACTTCCACACAGACCTTTGGTTGTATGGTATTGACTGCAGGTGTCTTTCTATTGTGTCTTGTCTCGTATTGTAATATAAGCTTACAAATACAAGCATTCACAATTGAGTTTGCTATTGTCAAGACGTGAGCTAGTCACAGAAGCTCATTGTTAGTTATAGAGAAGTCGCGCTCGGTTTTATTCAGATGTTCATGGCTAGCGGTC
>Ga0247810_10001602_pt1 | contig 13906 bp, 10 predicted proteins | sample UWRJL119311C1_FD_179918 | JGI IMG/M metagenome (GOLD analysis project Ga0247810, IMG submission 179918) | Plant litter microbial communities from Arlington Agricultural Research Station in Wisconsin, United States - UWRJ-L119-311C-1 | ecosystem: Environmental > Terrestrial > Plant litter >...
AAAGCGCGTTTTTGCTGTTGACTATTTGGTCACTATAATCTTCAAATGGGAATTTAGCCTCGCGGTTTTCCTTCATTAATCTTAGGGGCAGTATGGGCCTGATCAGTTCCTGGCGGTTGTTGAGCTGGTTATACAGATTGAAGACCTTTTCGAGATTGGAAGGATTTGCATCTTTAACCAAAAGGTCGATTTGCCTAAGGTCACGGTCTTTAGCTTTGGCGAAAGCCTCTTCCAATAGATAGATATAATCCTGTTTTCCTTTTTTGTCTTTATTGCTGCGTAGGCCATTTACAGCGGTATTAATAGCACCATCGTAATCTCCTGAGGTCAGCATGCTTTGGGTTTGCTTTACTCCGCAGCTCAGTAATATGAAAAGGGATAGTAGTAAGGTAATTTTCTTCATTAGTTAAAGTTTGGACAAATATATGGTTTTTGGGAGTTTATTTTTTTATTCCGACAAATCGTATTACTGAACCTGTTCCGTTATGAAATAAGCCTTCATTTAACTCAATTTCCTGTTCTGTCAGTTCTATAATTTCATAATTCTGGAAGTCTGATCTTAATTCGTCGATTGAGAATAACATGGCTATTTCTTTAGGTCCTCCGACTTTTTCATTTTTAGCGATATAGCTAAGATGATTTTTGCTGAATGCTTCAAAAATAATCACTCCACCTTTACGCAGGTATTTGTCAAGTGTTTTGTGAATAGATGATTTAATATCTGCGGGGAAATGTGCGTAGATTAGTGCGATTGCGTCAAATTGTTCGGGTTTGTAGTCTAATGCCTGCAATTCGCCGATTTGATAGTCAATTGTCACATTATTGGTTTCTGCGAGTTGTAACGCTTTGTTTTTGCCTTCGACACTAATATCAAATGCTGAGACTTTCCATCCTAGTTTAGCTGCGAAAACGGCATTACGTCCTTCGCCTTCAGCGGGTAACAGTATAGTTGCAGAGTTTAGCTTAAGTAATTGTTCTTTTAGATAGTTGTTTGGTTGTTTGCCGTAGGCGAATTCTTCTTTACTGTATCTATCATTCCATCTGTTTATCCAGGGTTCGTTCATTTATTCTAATTTTTTATCTAACGAAAATACGAGTTTTTTATGAAAAGCTGATATAACCTAGAAAATAGCTATTTGAAATTAGGAAATTGAAAGTAATTTGATTTAAATGTATTGTTTTTAAAAATTGCTTTTTCATTAACTTCAGATAAAATAAAAAACCTGAAGGATTAGCTTCAGGTTGATTTTTTAGATGTGTATTCGGATTTTATTTTCTGACGAAGGGCGGGAGTAATTTGCTGCATACTTCTCCGAAACCGATACGGATCTCGTTGTTTTTACAGTATCCCTTTATCCTTACGGAGTCATTATCATTAATAAACTTGCGTTCTGTACCGTCATTCAGTTTGATGGGGTTTTTACCTCCCCATGTGAGTTCGAGCATAGATCCGAAGCTGTCTGGTGTAGGGCCTGATATGGTTCCTGATCCCATCATGTCGCCTGAGTTTACACGGCAACCGTTTGAGGTATGGTGTGCGAGCTGTTGGCTCATTGACCAATACATATATTTAAAATTGGAACGGCTTACTACCGTTGGCTCACCATTTTCCGGTTCGATTTCGACTTCAAGGTGGATGTCAAAAGCGTGTTTTCCTTTTTGTTGTAAATAGGGAAGCGGATTTGGATCCTGTTTAGGTCCTTTGGTCCTGAATGGCTCTAATGCATCCATTGTTACGATCCATGGTGAGATTGAAGAGGCAAAGTTTTTGGCAAGGAACGGGCCTAGTGGGACATATTCCCATTTTTGGATGTCCCTCGCGCTCCAGTCGTTTAGCAATACCATCCCAAAGATATAGTCTTCGGCTTCGTGTACGGGAATATTCTCGCCCATGATATTTGCGTCTGTTGTGATGAAAGCGGTTTCCAATTCGAAGTCAATAGTTCGTGACGGTCCGAAAACGGGGCTTGTTTCACCGGCAGGCAGTGTTTGTCCCATTGGGCGGTGTATTGGAATTCCGGAAGGCACTATAGAAGAGCTTCTTCCGTGGTATCCTACAGGAATATGGAGCCAGTTTGGTAAAAGTGCATTTTCTGGGTCACGGAACATTTTGCCTACGTTTGTTGCGTGTTCTTTGCTTGAGTAGAAGTCAGTGTAGTCACCAATTAATACAGGTAGTTGCATTTCTACATCATCTATATTAAAAACGACAACATCCCTATGTTCGGCATGGTCTCTTAATTCGCCATTTTCTGCATCGAATAAATCGGCTATACGGTTCCTCACGAGCCTCCATGTTTTTTTACCGTCCGAGATAAAATCATTTAGGGTATCCTGCATGAACATATCATCGGTTAAATCGATACCTTCAAAATAATTGAGTTGTTGAAGTGCGCCTAAGTCTATAGCAAAATCGCCAATTCTTGTTCCTATAGTTATAACATCATCTTTGGTAAGAAAGACTCCGAAAGGTATGTTTTGGATGGGAAAGTCACTGTCTGAAGGTACTTCAAGCCAGGAGTTCCTGTTAGGATTATTTGCTGTTATCGGCATTTTGTCAGTTTGTTTGTTGAAAATTCAGTTATCAAATATATCATTATAAGTCAATTTAACAAACCATTTTTGTAATTTTGAAAAGTTTTTAACGAAATATTATCAAATGCAACACGACGAACAAATTTTTGATCTAATCCTCGAAGAACAGGAGAGACAGATTCATGGACTAGAACTTATTGCATCAGAGAACTTTGTGAGCGACCAGGTAATGGAAGCGGCGGGTTCCTGCTTAACTAACAAGTATGCCGAGGGGTATCCTGGAAAGAGGTATTATGGCGGGTGTGAAGTAGTAGATGTTGTAGAGCAAATCGCTATAGACCGTGCTAAGGCATTGTTTGGAGCAGCGTATGCTAATGTACAGCCTCATTCGGGATCACAGGCTAATACGGCTGTTTTTTCGGCTTGTTTGAAACCGGGAGATAAGATACTTGGTTTTGATCTTTCACATGGTGGTCACCTTACACATGGATCACCGGTTAACTTTTCTGGTAAATTGTATACTCCGTCTTTTTATGGGGTTGAGAAAGAGACTGGCAGATTTGACTATGACAAAATACAGGAGATTGCTACCAAGGAGCAGCCTAAGCTGATTATTGCGGGGGCTTCTGCATACTGCCGTGATATGGACTTTGAGCGATTCCGTAAGATTGCTGACAGTGTAGGTGCGCTTTTAATAGCTGATATCTCACATCCTGCCGGTCTTATTGCAAAAGGATTGATGAATGATCCTATTCCTCATTGCCATATAGTAACAACGACTACACACAAAACGTTGAGAGGACCGAGAGGTGGGCTGATTTTGATGGGTACGGATTTTGAGAATCCTTGGGGACTAACTACACCAAAGGGAGAAATCAGAATGATGTCATCACTTTTAGACCTGGCTGTTTTCCCCGGTAACCAGGGTGGGCCTTTGATGCATATTATTGCTGCTAAGGCTGTAGCTTTTGGCGAGGCGTTAAGCGATGAGTTTTTCCATTATTCTATGCAGGTTCAGAAAAATGCTAAGGCTATGGCTGAGGCGTTTATAAAAAGAGGTTATGACCTTATTTCTGGCGGAACTGATAACCATATGATGCTTATTGATTTGAGGAATAAGAATATTACTGGTAAAGAGGCTGAGAATGCTCTTGTAAAAGCTGAGATTACGGTTAATAAAAACATGGTGCCTTTTGATGACAAATCACCATTTACTACTTCCGGAATCCGTGTAGGTACCCCGGCTATTACTACAAGAGGACTGGTTGAAAGTGATATGGAGACTATTGTTGACCTTATAGACAGGGTATTGATGAATCATACTGATGAGGATATTATTGCTGAGGTAGGGGAACAGGTTAATGAGATGATGAGCGACAGAGCAATATTTGTTTTTTAATTATCAAGAATTATAAAAAAATAGGCTCCCTTAAGGCAGCCTATTTTTTTTTGATTTTTAAAAATTATTCCAGTATTATTTTTGCTGAAATGGTTTCAACACTACTTATAATAGAAATAAAATAATTCCCTTTTGCTGCTTTGGAAATATCCACTTCAATTAGATTAGTAAAGTTTATCTTGCCCTCGAGTATTTTGCTTCCTAGTTCATTGTATATTATATAAGCTCCCTCTGTGTTTTTGTTTAGGGAAACTTTGAATTTTCCATTAGTTGGATTGGGATATATTTTTATTTTTTCAATTGCAATAACATCAGATTTGGAAATAGAATCCTTATTATCATTAGCTACATTGTTTTTACTAGCGTTTACTGATTCAGAAAAGCTTGTTAATGTAGTATAATATTTATGCTGTTGTTCTTGGTCAGAAATATAATTCACGTTAGGGTTTTGGTATCTCTCAATACTTAAAAGACAGGTTTTTTCTGCTAATGAATCCTTATATTTATAGGTATAGTATTTTACTTTTTCCAAGGTTGTATTAGGATTTTGATGGTTTTGCTGTACCAGAGTAAATGCATACGTATTACCAGTAGCGTTTTTAACGAATTGGTACATGTTTGCATATTCCTGATTACTTGAAATGGCCAATAATTGAATCTTACCATTATTTAGGAATGAACCAGACAAAAAAGAGCCGTTGTTTTGGGCAATGCTCCATAGGGTTGAAGAGGTCGTAGACCAAAGTTGCACCCAAGTTCCGGCCACGAGTTGAAATAAGGCAGCACTTCCATTTTTATTATAGCATAAAACTTCTTTTTTGTTATCTGTTGAGTTGTCAAAATTATCAATTATATAAGAATCATTTGGAGAGATTACCCAAGTACCAATACTAGTATTAGTTATAGCCACGTTCATTATATTTTTCCAGTGTGGTGTTGTCGAAGTATATGTCAGGATATTATATCTTTTATCAAGATGATTTATTATAAATAATTCATCCTTAAATACAGTTTGCCCATCAATTGTTTCTGATTTTCCGTCCAGATCTCCTGCCAGGAAAACAGTAACACTACTGTTAGCCGTATTTGTAGGAAATGCAGGAACTGCGGGTGCGTCGGAAGATGTTATACGGTTCTCCTCAGCATACATTTCACTAAATTCATTCTGAGGTGCTATTGCGTTTGTCGGTGGAATAGTGAATTGGGAATTATTGCCAACAAATTTTTGAAGAGAAGACCAATGTGAACTGTTATTTAAGAATATTTCATCACCTGGCTTTCCATCAAAATTTCCCCTGATATAATTTTTATAACTTAGAGCAGTATTAAAACTACCATTTATTCCGGCATTAGTGATAAGATCCTGGCTTATTGTTTGTACTGTATTCAAATCATATTCTATTTCAGTTGGAGAATCGTACTGATATAACAGTACATTCTTAGATTTAAATCCTCTTTCACCGACTAATCGTTGTACTGTTGATCTTGTATTCGATGCGAAAGATAATAATTCATCTTTTCCATAGGTAGTATTGGATACAAAATCCCCGACAAGAAAGTCGTCCAGATTGGTATTGTCTGTCAAATCAAAATTACCTATTGAGTTGGAATTACCGGAAGACCATATTATTTTATTGCTAAATTTTTTTTCCTGCCACACTTTTGCCCAGTCGAACAGAAGCCTGTTGTCTTCTACAAAAGCATCTGGAAAAGTTATAGTAACAAAGTTGTCAGGATCATTAGATTCATCCTTAATATTTTTTTTAGTGTTATCAAGATTTAGATCTAAGTTATCAGGTAACTCATAATTATCTGGATCCTTTACATTGGTATTTATGCCATGAGAAACGACTAAATTCATGGGTTCAGTTTTTGTCTTCCTTTTCCATAAATTATTTTTTAAAAATAAAACGTCATCGATATAATAATATTGGCCAAACAGATCCCATTTTAGTGCGAATGTATGCCATTGTCCGGCTATGTTAGTGTTACACTCGTCGTCTATCCTGTATTTATACTTATCTACAGTTATATCGTTAGCTGTACTGCCATTATTCCAGAGAGACCCAGCATCCTGTAAATGGGTATCTTCAAATTCTCCTGCTGTATTGACATTTTGTTTTAGGGCAGATAGTTGCTCGATTATATCCATTTCTTCCGGATATCCAAACGGGAAACCATAGTTATAATTACCATTAGTCATTATTATTTCTTTTTCACGATAGGCTGGGAAAAGCCAAAAGGAAGAGCCGGTTCCTTTGCCTGAAGGCAATTTTATACGTGCTTCAATATATCCGTATTGGTATTTATTTTTGGAATAGATATGGCTTGATTTGAATCTGGCTGTATGGCCATTTCCATTTATAAAAGGATTAAAATCTCCGTACGGGAAACCGTTAGGCACTTTTTCGACTGAAAGTATTGCTTTTCCATCAAGTACATTGACTTGGTCTGCGGTATTAACACCTTCTGTTAAATAATATTTATCACCATCCTGTATAATCCATTTATTTAAATCGGTTATGTTATCTTCAAATACCATCGACCAATTCTGTGGATTTGGAATATTTGGATTTGTAATCTGGCAAAAATTAATTTGCGGGACAAGTAGTAAAAGACAAGTGATTTTTTTCATTTTTATAATTGAGAGTTTATATTTTAATTCACGGATATGGATTAATTATCTCAGATTGTAAATGTAACTTTTTTAGGAAATTAATTTTCAGATTATTATAAAGATGATGATTTTATAAAATCCTGTTAGTATAATTCTATAATTACAATTATTGTAGCCTAATTTTTTGGGTTTATTGAGCGAGGATGACGCGAATGCGACGGATTGACGTGGATTGTTTTGATTGGGGATAAATTATTTATGTTTTGTGTAAAAAAAGCAGGGTAATAATTTGTTCGTACGAAAAATTTCCTACCTTTGGAATGTTGAAACAGAAAACTATGGAAAAGAATATGCAGTCAGAGCCTACAAAATCGGAATTGGAAATATTACAGGTATTATGGCAATCGGGACCATCAACGGTACGTTTTGTTAATGACCAGCTTAATGAGCAGAAACGTACGGTACAGTATACTTCTACTTTAAAGCTGATGCAGATTATGACTGAAAAAGGAATGCTGCTTAGTGATAAGACGAATATGAAGCATGTTTATAGTGCGGCAATAGAGGAAAAGAAAACCAAGGGTTTTTTGTTGGATAAGTTTGTGGATGCGATGTATAATGGATCGAGCAGTAATTTGATGATGCAGTTGTTGGGGAATAAGAAAACTTCTAAGGAAGAGATTGAGGAGATCAGGGAGATGTTGGATAGGCTTGAAAAGGAATAAAAACTATTTTGTGTAAAGTGAAAGGGATTGAGGATTGTTTGTGATGAATAAGGCACTAAGAACAACTTCGCTGTTTTGTTTAAAGGATATTTTAGTGATTAGGTTGTGTATGTTCTTGTGAGAGGGAAAGATAATTTATAAAGCAATAATTATGATAGTAGATCAAATGGTATTAAAAGCAGTGGCCTGGACTTTGGTCCATTCATTGTGGGAAGGTATTGTACTGGCCTTATTGGCTGGTTTGGTGATATTGTTTACGAAGAAATCGGCTGTGGCTGCTTCTTTAAGATATAATCTGCTTTCGGGTTTGTTTTTACTTTTTATTGCTGGCATTGGAATAACATTTAGCTATCAGCTGAAGAATGAATATCTCGGATCGGGGAGAGGATTGGATTCGGTTATCAGTGAGTATGGATTGCAGCATGGTGGCGGGGTTATGATGATCAAGACCACGACAGCCAATAATTTATACACTACGGTTATCAATTACCTGAATGAGCATGCTGAGAATATAGTGTTGATCTGGTTTTTGATCTTTTTTGTCAAATGCCTGGGAGTGTTTAGTGAATTCAGGCAGGTATATAGGATCAGGAATTATAAGACACTTGAACCGGAAGATTATTGGAAGAACAGATTGGCGGCTCTGGCAGGGCGTATACATTTAAAAAAAACTGTTTTGTTATTGGAATCGCGTTTGGTCAGGGTTCCTTCGGTTGTCGGTTTCTTTAAGCCGATGATACTGGTTCCGATAGGGATGCTGAGCAGTTTGCCACACGATCAGATTGAGGCTATATTATTGCATGAACTCGCGCATATCAGGCGGAAAGATTATTTTGTGAACCTGTTACAACACTTTGCGGAAATAGTATTTTTCTTTAATCCGGGTGTGCTTTGGCTTTCTTCTCTGATTAAGGATGAGCGTGAAAACTGTTGTGATGATATTGCTGTAAAAGTAACCGGAAGCAAGGCGAAATTTGTACATGCATTGGTTTCTTTTGAAGAATATAGTATGAAAAGCAGTGGGCTGATAATGGGTTTTGGAAAGGATAAAAATCATTTATTAGATCGGGCCAAAAGGATTATTTACGATAACAATAAAACCCTCAATCACGTGGAGAAGACGCTTCTCTCGGTAAGTTTGGTTTTGATTGCCCTGATTGTCCTTGCCTGTTCTAATACTAACCGTCAAACCACAGTAGATGGTATAACTCCTGCTTCTGTTTTAACGGAGGAACAGGTAAATAACATGACTGATTCTACCTCTGCGGCAGCAGACAGGGATTATAGAAAGGAACGTGAGAAGTTGGCAGCAGAAGCCGCAGCGGTTGCTAAAAAATATAAGATACTGGAAGAGAAATATGCCGGCAAAAGAAAGGGTTTAGGGCAAAAAGAACCAGATTCTATAGTAAGCAGTAAAATTACTACTAAATCAAATAGTGCCACTGATACTAAGGCCGGTGCCCAGGTAAATAGTGTATGCAGTGTAAGTCCAAATATCAACGCTAAAGTAAATACCATAACAGATACTAAAGTTGATGCTAAAATAAATCCTCCCATTAAAAAGAAAGAGAAAAGTATGCTCAACAAATTGATTTCGTATGTTGCTACATCGAATTCAACCTATGAGAAAACCTCTACTACTGACAATAATGGTAAAAAGGTCAAGGTCAAAGTAGGGGTAACTTCGAATTCTGACCTTCCGCAGGATTTTAATGCGGATGTTATTTCAAAGGGGATTATAGAGGTCTTGGTAAAAGAAAATGTAATTAAGGACGTTACTAATCTATCGTATAAACTCTCAGCAGGTCACTTAATAGTTAATGGAAAAGAGCAAAATAGCAGAATTCATCAGCTGCTTAAGGCCAAATATTTAAATTCTTTGACTGCTGCGTATTATAATTATCAGGCGGATCGATAGTAGCAGGAAATAGAATCAAGAGACAAGAATCAAGACTTGACCGGCTAGGGTACTTTATTATTTTGAATTTTGAATTATAAATTTTGAATGACCACCCCGCCCTGCGGGCACCCCTCCGGAGGAGGGGAGGTATTGTCGATGCGGTTTGTGGATTAAGTTTGTAAATAAATACTTATAATCTACAGCGTAATTTATCTAGTCACTCATCATTTAGCATTTGAATAGCTACTATTATTTTAGATTCGTATTTATCAGTAATTTATAATTCAAAATATTTTTTTCAATCATCAATCAATTAACGAACAATCAATCAATGCAATCAATCAAAATCATTATTTTGCTTTTACTGTGTTGTTTTTCTTTGCAGGCCCAGCCTGTTGGGAAAATAACGGGTAAAGCAGTAGCGGGAAATCAACCTTTACCAAATGTAGCCGTTACTTTACTTAGGGCTACAGACAATTCATTAGTAAAAACGGCAGTTACTGAGGTGGACGGCAGCTTTGAATTTAGAAGCTTACTCGCAGGCAACTATGTTGTTATGCTTGATAATGCGGGATATGAAATTTACAGCAGCCAACCGATAGCTATTAGCGATCAGCAGCGTGAGGTAGCCCTAGGGGAACTGTCTGTTAATGCTATGGCGGACACTAAGCTTGAGGAGGTTGTTGTCAAGAACCGTAAGCCTTTGGTAGAGCAAAAAATAGACAGGACAGTGGTCAATGTGGATGCGATGATTTCGAGTGCCGGTTCGGATGCAATGGAGGTGCTTGAGAAGTCACCGGGAGTTATTGTAGACCCGGATGGGACCATTACGTTTAAGGGTAAAAAGGGGGTAGCTGTTTTTATAGATGACAAACCTTCCTATTTGTCGGGTGCCGACCTTGAGGCTTATTTGCGGTCATTGCCTGCGAGCACACTGGAACAGATAGAATTAATTTCTAATCCACCAGCTAAATATGATGCTGCAGGAGGGGGAGGTGTGATTAATATTATCACCAAAAAAAGTAAGACAAAGGGATTTAATGGTAACCTGACTTCGAGGATATCCCAAGGAAAGCGAGGCCAGAACAGGGATGGGCTTAATTTGAATTATACCAATAATAAAATCCGCTTGTTTGGTAATATCAATTATGCGCGACAGAATTCGTTAAATGACCTTTATATTTTTAGGCGTTATAAAAATGAGGACCTGAGTACCAAAACGCTTTTTGACCAGAATACTTTGATTAAAACCACAGGTAATACAGTTATAGGCAAGGTTGGTATGGATTATTATGTTTCAGATAAAACTACTTTTGGTACCAGTGTTAATGGATTTTTAAAGTCCACTACCTCGGATAAGCAGGGCAGGAGCGAATTGACGAATGCATTAGGAGTACCGGACTCTTCTATAATAGCGGATAACCTTGAGAGAAACCGGTTTAAGAGTGGGGGTGTAAACCTTAATTTTAGGCATTTGCTGGATACTGTAGGCAGTAAATTGACTGCTGATGCTGACTTCCTGACCTATAGGACGAAGATTAAGCAGGATTTTAGAAATAGTGTTTACCAGCCCGACAATAGTTTAAGCAGCCAGGACCAATTGCTGGGAGATCTTCCTTCAAAGATCAATATCTATACTTTTAAAACCGACTATACAAAAACCCTCAAGAATAAATCACAGTTCGAAGCTGGGTACAAGGCCAGTTATTCCAAAACCGACAACGTTGCTGATTATGCTGATGTAATTGACGGTTTACCAATTCCGAACTTTGAAAGCAGCAACCATTTTAAATACGATGAGGTCATTCATGCAGCTTATGTCAATTACAATATCAATTTTAAGCGGTTTGCGATACAGTCAGGGCTTAGGTTGGAAAATACTATTTCAAAAGGCAACCAGCTTGGGAATGTGGTTAAACCGGCGTCAACTTTTAAAAGGGATTACCTCAATCTGTTTCCAACATTTTATCTTCAGTACAAACTGGATTCTTTGGCTAACAACCAGTTGGTGTTTTCTTATGGCAAAAGAATCAACAGGCCTTATTACCAAGAGTTAAACCCTTTTTTGAGTCAGTTGGATAAGTTTACTTATTATTCTGGGAACCCGTACTTAAATCCGGAATTCTCCCATAATTTGGATTTGAGCTATAGTTATAAGAGTTATTTTTCTACTGCTCTAAGTTATAGCAGAATCAAGGATAATCTCAATGAGACTATACAGATACAGGATGGAATTTATTACAGTATGCCAGGCAACATAGGGAAGAGCGATATTGCCAGTATTAATGTAAATGGCGATATTCCTTTTGCGGAGTGGCTTTCGACGAATATTTATTCGGAACTTACTTATACAGCTTATAAAAGCCAATTGTATACAGAGCAATTGAATACGAGTGGAACCTTTTGGTACATATCTGTATTAAACAGCTTGAAGTTAGCAAATGGCTGGGCGGCCGAGATTGGCGGCAATTATATTACTAAAACGGAATCTTCACAGTTTACTACCGGTTCAAGGGGAGCGCTAAATGTAGGTGTGCAAAAAAAGGTATTCAATAATAAAGGAACTATTAAATTTATAGTCAATGATATTTTTTATACGAATGGGAATAATGGTGTGATCAATAATTTGAGGCTTACGGACGCTTCTTATGATAATAAGCCTGATTCCCGTTTTGCTGCGCTGACTTTTACGTATGCTTTTGGGAAGACTTTTGAATCCAAGGATACTCATGAACAGACAGGATCTGAAAGTGAACAGGACAGGGTTAAAAAGTAAATGTATTAATCATAGTAATAGCTATTGTAGTTTTTACAATTGTTGTAAATTTGTGCCTTTCGCGGGCACTTTTTTATGCCCTAAAATCAAAGTATTATGATGTTACGCCTTCAGTTGCCTACTGATCCAAGATGGGTCAATATTGTTGAGAAAAACCTAGAGGAAATCCTTACTGACCATGCGTGGTGTGAGCAGAAAGCCGCATCCAATGCTATTACTATCATTACGATCAATTCGGAGTATCCGGATTTGGTTACTGATATGTTGGCCTTGGCTAAAGAGGAGATCGAGCATTTTGAGATGGTACACGAGATCATTAAGAAGCGCGGATTGAAATTAGGCCGCGAGCGTAAGGATGAATATGTTGGGGAACTGGCGCAATATATGAAGCGAAGTAATACAGGTAGCCGGGTTTCTGGTTTTGTAGAGCGATTATTGTTTTCTGCGATGATTGAAGCGAGAAGCTGTGAGCGATTTAAGGTGTTGTCGGAAAATATCAAAGATGAGGAATTGTCTGTGTTCTACCGTGAACTGATGGAGAGCGAAGCAGGGCACTATACTACTTTTATTACTTATGCCAGAAAATATGGACAGGGAATAGATGTTGAGAAAAGGTGGAAAGAATGGCTGGAGTTTGAAGCTTCAGTTATTGCCAATTATGGAAAATCTGAAACCATTCACGGTTAACGGCTTATGATTACTATTGTAGAAGCGCAGCCCAATGAGTACAATCTCATACAAAATATAGTATATGCTACCTGGCCAATAGCTTATGGAGAAATCCTTAGTAAGGAGCAGCTTGATTATATGCTTGCCAAGTTTTATTCGATAGAGGCACTGAATAAAAACGTTCAGGACGGACATTGTTTTCTTTTGGCAAAAGAAGGTGATGAGACCCTGGGTTTCATAGGATATGAAAATGGCTACACCAATCTGCCTATTACTAAGATCCACAAGATTTATATCTTATCTGAGACCCAAGGTAAGGGGATTGGTAAATTGCTGATCGATAAGGTTCAGGAAGTTGCGAAGGCCAACCATTCGGATAAACTTTCCTTAAATGTGAATCGTTTTAATATGGCCCGGAATTTTTACGCTAAGTTAGGATTTCAGATTACAAAATCTGAAGACATTGCTATTGGTAATGGTTATCTTATGGAAGATTATGTGATGGAAAAAACAATTTAATTATTGGACTATAATGTCATGTGAGGCCAATAGTCCTTTTATTCCCTGTAGTGAGAATATTGCCTTGCTGATTTTGGTTTTTTTAGGATCTATGATGTAATTGTACGAAGTCAGGAAATTGGCTTTGTTGGCTATCGCTTTCGCGAATTCAGAACGGTACAGGTCACAATTATCGAACCATACGCCTGTTAGGTCGGTACTCATGAAGTCGGCGGCAATAATGCTACAATCCTTAAAGGTTGTCCCTTTTATTTTTAGTGTATAGAACTTTGAGAAATCGAGTATGCAATTGTTGAAGTGTATTTCAAATATGAGTTTGTCGCACATTGCAAAATTCACTTCTTTGATTTGGCAATGATTAAAGAAGACGGTGCGGAACGCAGCATAATTGATTTTAGCTTCGGTAAAGTTACAGTGGTTAAAGCTACAGTCTATAAATGTCACAGCTACAAAAAGGCATTGGCTAAAGTCGCAGTTATTAAAAGTACAACCTTCGAATTCCCTATAATTGGCTTCATCCTTACTGAAAGTAATGTTACTGAAATCTGTTTCGGGAATATATTCTACCATATTTTTTTGGTAAAACTATGTCTTTTCACGAAAGCGGCAATGGTTAGCGCAAAAATATTTCGTTTTAATTTGATATTTGTTAACGTAATTTTTATGGCTAAAGTCTTAAATTTGCCGCTGTGGATGCCAGATTAGGCCATCCTTTACCAACACCTACTTCTTTTATGGAGACAGAAAATCCCGTCCCAGTACCTCC
>Ga0247810_10001603_pt1 | contig 13902 bp, 13 predicted proteins | sample UWRJL119311C1_FD_179918 | JGI IMG/M metagenome (GOLD analysis project Ga0247810, IMG submission 179918) | Plant litter microbial communities from Arlington Agricultural Research Station in Wisconsin, United States - UWRJ-L119-311C-1 | ecosystem: Environmental > Terrestrial > Plant litter >...
TGATCTGATCCTTGAATAGCGATAAAAGAGGGGAGACGATCCTCATTTTTTCCGTTTGTTCAGTGTATTTAGTGCCGAAATGAATAAGGTCGCTATATCCATCCTTATTTTTGTAAGGCTTAGGTATTGGAAGCATGTCATCATCTGTTTCTGCTGTAATTTTTAAATGCTTAACTGTTTCTTTAACAGCTTCCGCAGCCTTTTCTTCCTTAATTTCAACTATCCCCGGAATGATCACTTGGCCCAAATAAACGCTGTTTGAAGCATTTGTACGGTCATCCGATACAAAAGCGATATAGGTTTCTACCTTTCTAGCCTTATCTGATCCGGGTATTTCCAGGGTCTCTTTTTCAACCGTCCGTCGTGAACCACTTGCCATCACAATTGCTTTCTCGCTTTCAGGAAAGTAGGCCAGGAGCATCACCTGATCAGAATTTTCAGCTCCGTCTGCCTGCAAATCTGCTTCCCAGCTATATTCCAGGCTGTTATTAGTCGCATTTACTGCTGGATTTTTAGGAATAGCTACAGTCCCCTGTGCTACTATTAATTTAGAAAAATCAGTCTCTTGGTTTGGATAAATTCCTTTTACAGCTTTTTCTTTATTGATCGAAATGGAATGGTTAGTGTGACCCTGTTTGGTGGGCACTGCTACAGAGGAGAAGCCGAATTTCAAGAATTCCTGAATAACCGTTGATAAACTCGAGATCAGCCCCATTCGCTGGTAATTTGCCAGTTGTTTAGGTGTGTATTCACCGTGGAAAGCTCCGATAGACCGGATTACATTAATTCCGTTCAGTATGTAGCCTATTGTATTTCCGACTCTGCCAATGAACGGTCCATTGATGCCGTAAGGAACTTTTGCCATGGTTGTAGGTTTTTATTGTTTAGGTGATAGGTTGTATTTGGTAGGGTTGTACCAATGTATTTATAAAATAATATAAAAGCAATAGTAAATACATACTAAGAATAATATTTACACATATATATGATGCGCTTAAAAATAGGTTAAAAAGAGTTTAACGCCTACAACCCTCTGTCAACCCTCAATTAAACGTTTTAAAGACCTTATAATCATTTGTCTGACATATGTTTAAAATATGACTTGTGGGTATTTTATATTAAGCTGTATATGAGTGATAAGAGTGCTCCCTGAGTCGGATAGCCCAGCATATATGATCAACAAAATAGACCTGTCGATTGATTTAGTGCTATATCTGATAATTCTTAGTATTTCTTAACAGCTTCTTCTAAAATTTGATGCTGGTATTGTTAGGATGAAGTGTAGCCATGAAACCATGGTAGTAGTCATGTGAAAATAAGCTAGCTCCTTTGTTCTGGATAAAATCATCATCTGCACCAATTTGCAAACCTATAAATGATGCTGTTGCCAAAAAGATTGACGATAGATCAACTTGTCCCAAGAAGCCACCATTTCTGGAATTTACATTTTTTTGTCATCCAGTATTTATTGGGTGAGCGCAAGCAGAACCGCACTGAATTGGTGCCACTAGACCAGAGCTAAAATAAGCTGGTGTATCCTAATCCTGTAATCCCTCATTATTCAAGTCAGACTTTTTAAAATATTAGACTAAATATTTACAAGAGAACAGTTTGACTATTTGTTGAGAGGGTTTACAGGATTTAAGAGTTCATGCCTGAAACAATATTTAACAATTAGTTAGTACTGCTCCAGAACCACAAACTGCATTACTAAAGACAACAACACATCCCGAACATATTTGGGGAAAATCTGCTAGACAGCATTTCCGTTCCCTGGGATCAGTTCCTCCACTTGGTTCGCCAGGAGAGATTATTCCATCTCCTCCTTTTATTTTTTTAAGTTCCTTACGAGTAAGTACTTTTCCAAAATTAATTTCAAATCTATTCATAAATTAATGATTTAAATTTTAATCTATCACATCAGGCACGATAGCATATGCCTTTTCTAATTTACAAAAAAATGGATCTATAATATATAGCAAACTACCCATTAAACAACTGAAAATATACATTTATTCTCTATGTAATCGGTAAATAATAATGCAGCATTTTGGCAGTTAAGAGTCGTTCTTCGCCAATTTTGATGCAATGACATGAATTTTTGATTCATAGATAATTGCTTGTCAATCAGGATGATTATTGTCATTTTATCTTGTTTTACATCTCATTTTTCTTCAACTTAAAGGGTTGCAGATCCTTATTGAGATATCTTCAAACAAAGGTGCTTACTTTTCAAAACTGATGCAAATTCCCGTCAGTAACTATACTTGCCTCAGGTTAAGTAAGTCTATGATCATGCCTGTACATGATAATCTGTTGTATGTGGGCATAGATGATTGGGCAAAACGAAAAGGAATGAACTATGGATCGATCCTCTTTAATGCAGAAACTGGCCGCACCATTGATCTTCTAAATAGCAGGGATTCAAATGATGTTATAGATTGGTTTTCAGCTCATCAAGAAGTTAAATATGTAACCACGGATAGAGCGACATCTTATGCAAGTGCGATTACAAAATCAATACCTGCAGCAAAACAAATCGCTGATAGATTTCACTTGGTAAAGAATCTTGGTGATGCTATCTATAAAGAAATCAGACTCGAATACGGCCATTTGAAGCAGATTGCAAAAAATATTTCCACTGATGTAAAGATAATGTCGTCTAACAGAGAAGGTGTGGAGGCTCATGCTGACGTTGGTATAATTAGTGAGCCAGGTATTTCTTTGTACATGACTGAAAGACAAGAGAAGTTCCAGTTAATGGTAAAGTTAAAAAAGATGGACATAACCTTACTGACATTGCCCGGAGAATGCAAATGGACTGGCGTACTGTAAAAAAAATATTTGACATCATCACTACCATCAATCAAAGGGAAACACGTGTAAATTACAATAACCATATGAACCAAGTCAACCACATGGTCAATTTGGAAATCAATCCTACAGCCATGTTTAAGTCGCTTAAGAATCTGGGATTGAATTGTTGTGAGCGCTCTTTTACCAGGTGGTTTACATTAAAGTTCCCTGCTGATCAGCACAAATAGAACAGGGCATGCCTTCAACCATTAGAAAATAAAAAACCTGGCATTTGGATCAATAATATTCCTCCTTTAAAAAAGCTAGCGATATTCATAACGAATCCGGGTTATGGCGTTTCAAAAGAGACGGCCAGTGCTCAAAGGAAAAAGAAATTGTGGATGAAATAGTAAACAAAGTTCCTATTCTGGCCAGCCTTCGAAAGGCTTACATCGACTTTAGGATAGTTTTGAAAGGAGGATGCCCCGAACAATTAGATATGTAGATAAAAGAAGTTTAATTAATCGGTCGCAAAAAAATAGATGGCTTTTGTAATGGCTTAAATAAAGACATTCTGGCCGTGAAAAATGCCATGATTCACAACTGGACCAATGGGTTAGTGGAAGGATGTGTAAACAGGTTGAAAAACAAAAAGCGTGAAATGTATGGTAGATGCGGATTTCAATTGCTAAGACGGAAGATTTGTCTTTCAGTAATGGGGAGTGTAAAGTGAACTGTGTCAACACCACTTCTTCCTAGGTGAAGGCGATCAGCCTCCACCTAGGAAGAAGTCGCCGAAGGCTTTTAATCTATCACCAAATTTAATATGGAGTTGCGACATTGTCAAGCCCCAGTTCCACATCGTCATCGTCCACTTTTAGAAAAGTCCCTGTAGGCTAGATACACGAGTTTTAACAGTGATTGATCTGAAGTGAAAGCACCCTTTGTTTTGGTGATTTTACGGTTCTGTCGGTGCATTCCTTCGATTGCATTGATCGTGTAAATCACCTTTCTGATTTCTGCGGAATATTCGAAATATGTAGAAAGGTTCGTCCAATTATCCAACCAGCTCTTAACTGATAATGGATACTTCTTCCCCCACTTATCTTCGAATTCCAGGAGCTTCTCATATCCTTGTTCTTGATTAACGGCTTTATAAACAGGCTTAAGATCAGCAACGACTGCCTTTTTATCTTTCTCAGGAACATAACGTAGACTGGTGCGGATCTGGTGAACAATACATAACTGAACCTGAGTTTTTGGAAATACAGCAGCGATAGCTTCAGGAAAACCTTTCAACCCGTCGATGCAGGCGACCAAGATATCATCCACACCACGCTGTTTCAAGTCTGTGAGTACTGATAGCCAAAATTTGGCACCTTCATTTTCTGACAAGTACACACCTATTAAGTCCTTTCTTCCGTCTCGATTTACGCCCAGAATATTATAAACCGCACGGGATTCAACACCGCCACTTTCGCGCACTTTATAATGCATGCAATCCAGGAATACAAAAGGATAGACCGCTTCCAATGGTCGGCTCCGCCATTCATTCATTGCTGGAATAATTCTATCTGTAATGTTTGATATCTCGGTTGCTGAAATATCCATAGCATACATTTCCTTTACATAATCTGAAATATTGCGGGTACTCATTCCACGTGCGTACATCGCTATTACGTTGTCTTCCAGTTCCTCAGTAATGATTAATTGGCGTTTAGCGACAATTTTCGGTTCAAACGTACCATTGCGATCCCGCGTGCTTTGCAGTTCAAATTCTCCGGACTGCAAACTGCGGACATTTTTCTTAGTCCTTCCATTACGTCGGTTGGGATCATCAGTAGCCTTGCTCTCCTGGAGATGGTTATCCAGCTCGCCCTCGAGCATGGATTCCAATAAATGCTTTAACATTGGGGCAAAAACAACATCGGTGCCACCCATCTTCTTGCCTTGATAAAGGCCTTCCATTGCCTCATTTTTGAAGCGCTCAAAATCGAATGGTTCTTTATTTTTCATCGTGTCCTAAGTATCACTAAATTACTTATTTTAACTCTAAATTTTCAGAGTTGACACAGTTCATTTTACAGTCTCTATTTTTGCGAGATTTCAAAGTTTTGATTGGCTAAATTGTAGATGTTTTTTGCCGTTTCCTCATCTAGCAATTCTCCAGTTTTTATATGGTATTGATATTGGTAATAGGGTGTGAGATTATTCCCATGATATTTAAATATAAAAATAAAAGGGTCATCTTCGATTAAAAGTAGTCTTTTTGTATTCTGTAGATAATTAATGATTGCAGTATCATCATTTCTGTTGCAATCCAAAAATGGATGAATTAATGCAATCTCTTTTTTACATAATAGAGTACCGCCCCACGTATAAGATGAAGAAAGATACGCTTCCTTACTTTTGTTATGTAGAAGAATAATGCGTCTCAATACACTTGCTTCACGTAAAGCAGTTTTGGTAATCAAAGAATTATATTGATGAGATATCCTGAGAGAAGAATACCAGTCATCGTCATCCCAAATACAAATATAAGTTCCATTACATTTTTTAATTGCTTCATTTTTTGCCATTCCTATCGAAAGTTCTGGGATTCTTTCGATTAAAAGAATTCTTATGTTTACTACTTTCGAAATGTTCTTGAGTAAATTATATGTGCTGGTATCTCCTGTGGGATAGGAAATAATTAACTCCCTATTAGGATAGTTTTGCCGATCGAAGTAAACAATAGAGTTTAAGAGATGTGATGACCTCCCGCTAGTAATACAAATACAAGATATTAATGGATGAGTGTATTTAATTTTCATAGTTTTTAATTTTATATTTTGGATCTTCAAATTCTCGAATGATGGTATTATGTGGGTGAAGAATACATACAAATCCATCTATATAATTATGTATGTGTAAGTGAGCCCCTGAGTTGTAAATGAAATCATCATCTTCTCCAGCTTTCAAGTTACCGAATGGGCAAGATTGCCAAACTGACCTTCTGTATGCCAAGGTTGCTCCGTGTACCCAATTGTTTGGGTTATTTTGTCCAAAATAAGATCGATGTACAGTTAAAAATGAATTTTTTATTGGAGAATAATAATGGACATGTTGTATTCCGCACATATCTGCCCCAGATTCTAGAAGATAATTAACCTGCATGCTAATCCAATCAGATGCATGCCAATCATCGTCGTCCCAATGGATGATAATTTCTCCATTTGATTTTTCACATGCTAAATTTCTTTTTATCCCTATGCTTTCAATAGGGGGTGTATGACGATAATATATGTTCGAATTAGCGGGAACTAGATTAGCTACCCCAAATTTTCCATCATCTATAATAATTAACTCTTTATTCTCATAATCTTGCTCCAAAAAGTATTTTATAGCATATGGTACATACTTTTCTCTATTGGCTGTTGGCATTATACACGATACAAGTGGAAGGCTCATGTTTTTTTAGGACAAGGTATGAATGAATGATTGTACGTAGTAGGGTCAGTTGCTTCAAAAAATATTTGAATATTAATACTTTCACTCATATTCTATAAATTAGATCACAGATCAAGTTTCTTTGTTTTAATCTTTAAACTATGATAAGTAATAAAATCAAATTTTTTTCTGATTATGAAGTTAGCGATAAGCTTTTGATTAGATTTCTTGAAAACTACAATGTTTATGATGACGATTTACAATTTGTAACGGAAGGTCATTATGATTATGCGGTAGTATTTAATAGAGCAAAAGAGATGATAAATCCTGATGCGAAAATTATCACTGTAATACAGGAGCCTTCTTGGTGCGAAACGCATTCGCATAAATACTTTCTTTTGTATAGCGACTATCTTATTGTTCATGATCCTTTACTATTCGAAACAGTAAATCATTTGAAATTGGGTGGACAAGTAATACAATCCCCAGCATATATGTTCTTTCATGATAGAGTAAATCACTCATTTTTCTCTAAAACTGAATATACTAAAAAATCTAAGAAATTGTCTTTTATTGTTTCGGGTCAGTATTTTCCATGGGGTAATTATCAAAAGAGAATTGAAGTTTTGTCTCGTATATTAGAATCAGATCTTAATATAGATATTTATGGCTATGGTCTAAATATTTTGGATAAAAGATACAAAGGAGCAATAGAAAATAAGTATACCGCTTTGATACCATATGAATACTCAATAGCTATTGAAAATTCAAACGAGTACAATTATATCTCAGAAAAATTTTTTGATTGCGTATTGTGTAACACTACACCCATTTATAATGGTGCTCCTAACATTAGCGAAGTCTATGATGAGTCATATTTTAGAAATATTGACATCTTTGATCCGAATATAGTTGATACTATAAAGAAAATTACCGCACTACCCGCGCCGGGAGTTGGAATTAATAAATCAATATATTTAGTTAAATATAATCTTTATACTAAATTAAAAGAAATTGTGGAAATGGATATCAATTCATGTAGGGCTTTAAGATGAATGACATCTTAGCTGAAATTCCTAGGGATTGGAATTGCAACAATAAAATGGACATTTAGTTAAGCTGCAATATTTTGTTTATTTAAGTTCCTTCCAAATTCCTCCGGAGACAAGTACCCCAGTACAGAATGTAGTCTTTTACGGTTGTACCATGGTTCTATATATTCAAATATAATGAGCGCTGCCTGCTCTTTATCAATAAACTTATGCTGGTATACACATTCAGCTTTAAGTGACTTAAAGAAGCTCTCTGCGACCGCATTCTCCCAGCAATTCCCTTTTCTGCTCATACTTCTAATGATTAGTGGTTTTTTTTGCCAGTAAACATCTGAATTCATTGCAGGCATACTGAACTCCACGGTCAGAATGGAAAATTAGCTCCTGGGTTATTGGTCGGCTCCTTCTGGCCATTTTAAATGCGATATCACTGTATCAATGGCTTTCATCGTCACGCTTAATGCCCAACCTATTATTTTCCGATCACCAGCATCGATCACTGTGGTCAGGTACAACCATCCTTGCCTGGTTCTAATATAAGTAATATCAGATACCCAAAACGCCCCTAAAATACCTGGTTTAAAATCACGGTCCAGTATGTTTTCTGGTACAGGAAGCTCATGACTAGAATCGGTAGTGATTTTGAATTTTTTCTTTACTATGCTCCGCAATTTTGCTCTTCTCATCATTCTGGCCATCCTTGGCCGTGATACTTTGATATCTTTTTTATGAAGTTCCCGCGTAATCCGGGGACTACCATAAATCTTTTTGCTGTTTTTAAAAGCCCCCAATATTTCTATGTCAAGCATCTGGTTTTCTATACTTCTCTTTGAAGGAATACCCTTCAGCCATGCATAAAAACCGCCTCTGCTTACTTTAAATACAGAACACATCTTCCCGACTGCAAATATTTTCGTATGGTCATTTATAAACCCGAATATTTGTTGTCGCTCTTGGAGAAGATGCCCACAACCTTCTTTAAGATGTCCCGTTCCATTTGCGTATCTCGTAGTTCCTTCCTCACCCACACAAGCTCCTGCTCGCTTTCTGTCAAGATTAATTTCCCATTCCCAGGAAAACTACTCCCTTGTTTTGCCGCAAATTCTTTCCTCCATCGGTATAAGATCTGTGGAGTAATATGCAATTCTTTGGCTAGGGCCGGTAGATCTGATCGGGTATTACTCAGTTCAACGCTCATCAGTTTAAACTCCTTCGGGTACGACTTTCTTTCTCATATCTTTAAATTAGATAAAAAACAGAACTAATGGCAGCACTTTGATTAGGTATCTTTCAGATACCATTTACGGATATCGTTCACGAGGCAAACCTGACGTTAGTTTCTTTTTACAAAGCCAGAACAGTACTTCTGGATAGCGAATACTATTCAATAATCCTGCATAAAACATGAGAGAAGGCTGTATAAAAGGATTTCTGTTTAACATCTCTTAAATCAAAAATATATGTTAAAATACTCTTTTGGTATGGATATATCTATGAAAGATATTCATACAGGTTGATCGGTCATCGATAACAAGCAACAAGTAAAAGTTCAAATAACAAAGAAGTTTGATAATAATGAGAATGGATTTAAAGCCATGCTCCTGTGGCTGAATGGACATAAAAAAGAAGAGGAAATTCCTTTAATATGTGGTATGGAAGCCACTGGCGTATATTATGAAGAATGTGCCTTTTTTTTTGATTTAAAGCCGGTTTCGAGATTGCGGTAGTATTACCTACAAAAGCAAAAAAGTACATTCAGGCATTAGGTTTTAAAACAAAGAACGATAAGATGGATTCTGTTGGACTCGCTTGTATGCGCGCTCAACAATGTCTTGAGTTATGGAAACCATTGGACGAATTTTTTTATACACTAAGAGATCTAACCTGTCACCATCAAATTCTGCAGGAACTTAAGACAAATCTAAACAACCAGTTACATGCTGCTGAAAATAGCATCTATAGTAACAAAAAAGTAGAAAGACAGCTAAGAAAGTTGATTCTCAACATAAACAAGCAACTTAAAGAAACCGAGAAAAACGTTTATGACCATCTTTACAGCGACGATAAAATAGCTGAGAGGATAGATCATATAATAGCTATTAAAGGTCTAGGCTATATGACAGTTGCCACCGTGCTGGGCGAAACAAATGGCTTTGTTCAAGTCTATTTCACAAGTAATCAGTTATGCATGTTATGATGTGGTCGAAAATCAGTCTGGCAACCACAAAGGGAAAACCAAAATATCAAAAAAAGGGTAAGCTAACACTACAGTGCATATTGACATGAGCTTACGGGGATTATAAATTTGGCTTCATAAAAATATTATTATGGAGCTACAAAAAATCAAACCCCGTAGAGCGATATGCCTTCGCAGCAAGCAGTTGGTTATTCAATTGCTGGAAAAATACGAATCCTCAAAAACACAGATTACTCTGGTTCAATTTTGTAAAGAGCATGATATACCGATAGGCACATTCTATACCTGGCTCAGATATCAGCGTGAGGGTAAATATAAAGCCAATGGTAGATTTATCGCCCTATCTCCTGACCCAGTATAAGAGGAATTGCGCTCGGAAGAAAGAACTATCTATTCTGCGGTTCCCATGACGGAGCGCAAAGAAGTGCGATGTTGTATTCGTTCATGGGAACATGCAAATTGCAAGGCATTAACCCCATGATATGGATGGTAGATGTGCTGAAAAGAATAAATACATATCCACCAGCACAGCTTCAAGAACTTTTACTGCACAGATGGAAAGAAATGCAGCAAAAAACTGAACCTGCACTGTAATGTTAGCTTACCTTTTTGCTAAATTGCAATATCAAGAAGGATGTGCTTTTTTGTACTCAAAGAGTTTTTTAATGGGTTGACTTAACTCACAATGAATGACTAAAGTAATTGGCGTCTCGATCTAAAGCTTACAAAATTTTAGATTTAAAGAAAGCTACAACACTGCATGAATAATCATTTATTATACATTTTTTTAGGATTTCTTTTCAAATTCCCAACTATTACTGTATAATCTAAATTCAATTCAAACGATGACCTATAAATGTTTCCTCTTAGTATTCAGCTTGATGCTCACTCATATTACTTACGGTTCTGCCCAAACTTTGCCTGCCTGGACTCCCAAACAGCAATCTTACCTGACTATAGATTGGCTGGTAAAACCAATTGCTGAGAAAGCTGAAATTTATCAAACCGCTGATGGCAAAGATATAGTGCTTTCCAATGGTTTGTTAAAGAGAGCATTCAGAGTTTATCCTAACCTGGGCTGTACAAATTTTATTAATTTAAAAACAAGAAAACAATTTATACGGGCAGTTAGGGAAGAAGCGAGACTGCATATAAATGGAAAGAACTACGCAGTAGGCGGTTTAGATGGTCAGAAAGAAAAAGGTTACCTATTACCTGAATGGGTAGATAGTTTCACGACGAATCCCAATGCTTTTCAATATGTTTCATTTGAGATCAAACCGATTATCCCCCAATTGAACTGGAAGAATAAATTTTGGGCATTGAACAACGATAATGGTACGGGTAAAACTATCTCATTCCTGTTTAAACCTGGAGCTAAAGAATTAACGGGATTATCAGTGAAAGTGAATTACGAGATTTATGATAGATTGCCATTAATGGTAAAGTCGCTAACCCTTGTTAATAAAAGTACTAAGACTTTTAAGCTGGACAGTGTGGTAAATGAAGTGTTGGGAATGGTGGAAGAGGAGAGTGCGGTAGCTGGAACTTTTGAACAGTTCAAAAAGCCACAAGGAATATATTTTGAAACCAACTATGCTTTTAACAATTCCATGCGTTACGCGCAAAGTGATCAGACCACGCATTGGAAATCTGACAAGAGTTATACTTCGCAGGTCAGTTATCTATATGATACGCCAGTCACTTTGGAAATCTATCCGGACCATGCGCCAGGAATTGAACTTAAACCTGGTGAAACTTTTAATTCAGTGCGCACACATGAATTGCTGATGGATAGTTATGACCGGGAGGCACAGGGTTTGGCGATCAGGAAAATGTATGGTGCCGTAGCTCCCTGGTCATCTGCGAATCCAATTTTCATGCATTTAGTGAGTACAAATGATCAGCAGGTGTATACAGCTATTGATCAGTGCGCTGTAACAGGATATGAAGCTGTTATAATCAGTTTTGGCAGTCATCTACACATGGAAGATACAAGCGAGGCGAATCTGATCAAGTGGAAAAAAATTGCAGATTATGCACATAGTAAGAATATCAGCATTGGTTGTTATTCTTTATTCAGCTCCCGTAGAATCAATGATGAAGAAGATGTGATCGATCCGAAAACGAATAAGCCAGGAGGGGCATTGTTTGGTCATGCACCATGTTTTGGTAGTAAATGGGGCATTTGGTATAAGGAGAATATTAAACGTTTCTTTACTAGGACCGGATTTGATATCTGGGAAAATGACGGCCCGTATCCTGGTGATATTTGTGGGTCGACTAAACACCCGGGTCACAAAAATGCAGAAGATTCTCAATGGCGACAAATGGAGATGCAGAAAGAATTATATCACTGGCTGAATGCCCGTGGTATTTATATCAATTCACCGGATTGGTATTTTCTGGATGGATCCAATAAAATTGCAGTGGGTTACAGGGAGGTAAATTTTAAATTACCACGAGCGCAGCAAAAGATTCTAAACCGTCAGAATATTTTTGATGGTACCTGGGAAAAGACTCCGTCTATGAGCTGGGGATTTGTACCCTTGACTGAATACGGCGGAGGTGGCGCAGCTGCCACATTGGAGCCTCTGGCGGAGCATTTGGTGGATTATGAACAGTTGATGATGCAATATTACGGTTCGGGAATTCAGGCCTGCTACCGCGGGCCAAGATTATATGATACGGAAGAAACCAAAAAGTTGGTCATAAATGTGGTAAAGTGGTATAAAAAATACAGGCAGATTTTAAATTCTGATATCATACACATGCGCAGAGCGGATGGAAGGGATTGGGATGGTATTTTGCATGCTAATCCTAATTTAAAAGAAAAGGGGCTGGTGATGTTATATAATCCTTTGAAAGAAAAAATTACCCGTACCATTAAGGTTCCCCTGTATTACACAGGCTTAACCACGAGTGCAAAAATCCGAGAGAAGGAAGGTAGCAGTAAGTCCTATAAATTGAACAGGGATTTTACGGTGGACTATACGTTTACGTTACCGGCTGAAGGTTATTCATGGTTTGTAATTGAATAATCTAACTATCATTTCAGCTTAATAGTTCTACGATTTTTTGATTTACATTATCATCTAAAGTGGATGTTATATCTTCATTATGATGCGCTTTGATATATAGAGAAGGCATTTTTTCAATGGGATATAACATCTTTTTAGCAGACAACAAATCAATAATTTGTGGCAGAGATAATTCCTCGTCTTTGTGCCAGTTGGTCAATACGAATTCTTTTCTGCACAGGAATGTTTCTGGCCATAAGGAAGATGAGGAAAGGTAAGATTGACTATTCTGGTAATCATGGATCCATATCCTCGAAAGGATACTTGCCTGAAATCTTTCACCTACAATTTGCATGCTGTTATATTGGTAGGAAAGCCGGCTTTCATGATGCCAGCTTTCCTCATTCCAGTTACAGAGATAGAATCCTGTGGACTTCAAAATGGCATTTTTCATAATATCATCCTGACTATCTTTACTGCAATAAGTGACGCTGATTATTTTTGAATCATTCTCCTTCACTGACTGCTCAATAATAGCTTGAGTATGATAGTCTTTTTTATAGTAGGCAACAACTAATTCCCTGTTTGGGTAATTTTGTTTATCGAAACAGGTTAATGCTTTATCAAAAAAAGCTGGTTTGCCATTGGCAATACAGATGCAGGAGATGAGGGGATACGCGTTCATAAGCTCTTTGTAATTGTTTATGATGACGTAAAATTAGATAATTGAATTTTCGGATATAGGGTCAATTGACCCATAAAATTTGTTCGCACTTGAATCAAAATGAGGTGGACAAAAGTCCCATAATTGATCGTTCCTGATTACCACATGTTATTCTTTGTAACTTAAATAACCGAATAGGATTATTATTTGGGGTTACATAAATAAGCAAGTATGAAATTAATTGAGCAGATTGACCGGCATGAGGTCTTAAAAAGATGGGCAATAGGCGAAGTGTATTCTGAGTTTTTTATTCCTCTATATGAATCCCAACGAGAAAAAACATTGGATATGTTAGTTTCTGGTAACCGTTACCTGGAACAGGAAGGAATTGAACAGGTATTGGAGGTTAAACAATCTTTGATAGATTCCTTATCCAAATATATCAAATGGTATAAAGCTATTCTGGAGATCAACAAATCAGATCTGGACATGGTGTATACCTTGCAATTACCGGGTTGGGAAAGAAATACCGGTGGTTCTTACCTGATTGCTGATGCAGCAAGGAAGATTCAGAAAATCCCTTACCTGGATAAAAGGGTGGCGGCAATCTACGATGCGCTCAAAAATAAAGAGGTGAAACTGGAAGGGATTACCTTATTAGCTGTGGATAAAATTGGACCTTATGTAGCGGTGGAGGGTAACGGGCGACTGACGAGCATCTATATGGCGCAGCAGTTAGAAAAG
>Ga0247810_10001607_pt1 | contig 13859 bp, 15 predicted proteins | sample UWRJL119311C1_FD_179918 | JGI IMG/M metagenome (GOLD analysis project Ga0247810, IMG submission 179918) | Plant litter microbial communities from Arlington Agricultural Research Station in Wisconsin, United States - UWRJ-L119-311C-1 | ecosystem: Environmental > Terrestrial > Plant litter >...
TCGATCAGTGCTTTGTGAGATACAACTACGTTACGGAACTCCTGGTTGATTTTCACAACTTTGAACTCCATATTTTTTCCTACGTAGATATCGTAGTCACGGATAGGCTTAACGTCGATCTGTGAACCCGGAAGGAAAGCTTCGATTCCGAATACGTCTACGATAAGACCACCTTTTGTACGGCATTTTACGAAACCTGTGATAACCTCACCTGTACGCAATACGTCGTTCACACGGATCCATGCTTTGTGCATACGTGCTGTGCGGTGAGAGATCACCAATTGTCCTGATTTGTCTTCCTGACTTTCAACGAATACGTCTACTGTGTCACCAACTTTAAGATCCGGATTGTAACGGAACTCAGAAGCCTGAACAACTCCTTCGGACTTGTAACCAATGTTAATGATTACCTCTTTTTTGGAAACTGCAAGAACAGTTCCTTCAATCACTTCTTTCTCGTTGATAGAAGTAAGGGTCTTTTCGTAACGGTCGTTGTACTCGGAACGTTCGTTCTTTGTATAACCATCCAATGCTAAAGCATCCCAATCAAAATCCGCAGAACCCTGCGTGCTTACATCTTTTGCCATGTTTTTGGCTTTTTTACTTGTATTTCAGACCAATTCCGCTCACTCTGAAAGTATAATTAAAACCCCGTTTAAAACGGAAATAACGGGTTTACTCATTTTGAGGCTGCAAAGATAACACTAAAAACGGTAGAATCAAACGTTTAAGTAAATTCAAAAACAGAGAGGTATTAAATGGGAGAGCTGAAGGATGAAAAGCCTGAAATGGATTCGTCCACGTTCACAAGTTTCCCAGCTCTTCATGCAGATCCAGCAAAGGCTTTAACGGAATTTCAGTGCCGCTGTCTTCTCCGTCAATGGAATAATCGAACGGATTGTCGAGGTCTTTGATGAGCTGAACCATGTAAGCGATCAGGAAAGTCACAAGAGCGATGAAGAAAATAGCGGCATAAAGCGGTTCTATTTTAATAACGATCAGCCCGGTGGCAATCGCCAGTCCCATAGCTTCGACGATAGCATAGGCCGAACCAACAAATCCCGTGTCGCGGATCGTATCTATACGCATAATGGTTTTGCGGATGGCACTTTGTTCGGTTTTCATCTTGATGATGTAATTGGCCGTTACGCCGGCTGTGTCGAAGGCGATGAAATAGGTGTTCATTTCACTGATCTTTTCCAGGATCTCCGCAGTGCGCTCTTTCTTGTAGAACCAGTTATTGAGCGAAACGAGAAATGCTTTCAGGAACTGCTGGTATTCCAGTGCCGAATCGAGGTTTTTTGCGCCGTAGATCGTGGTGGCATCGTCGTAAAGTGATTTAATAGTCGCTGCCAGGTCGCTCGGTATCCGCTCGCTTTCTTTGTAATCGGAAAGCACGCCTTTTACCAGGAAGCTGATCAGGAAGATAGTACCGGCAACCAGGCTGGTAAACAGCGCGTTGAGCTCCATGACTTCCCAGTGGTATTTGTCAGCGATGATCTTAAGTACGATAACTCCTGCAATAAGCGGAAGAATACGAATGGCAATATTCCATTTTCTCCAGTTGCGCTTAAGGGTTTTCTTCAGCATGGGCGATTCCTGTTAATTCAGTTGCGAAGAAACATATTTTTTATAATTCGTTCATTTTAAATTAACATGAATTATTGTTGAGAAGAGTGTTTCTTCATAATTCAGGATCGGTCCATTCTTCTTTCAGCTTGCCGTTCTCATAAAATGATTGCACGTTGTGCCTGGTGTAATCGCAAACAAACTGTATGGTGCCTGTCGGGTAGTAAATTTTGTGGATGCCAACTGCTTTTTTGTTAATGAAAAGCCCGCTGTACCAAAGCTTGTTGTTCGTATGCGGACATTCTACCATAACAGTATCCTCTGTGCAGATCCCAAATCCTTTTGTTGCCTTGTAGCGATTCCTGTCTGTTAATGGGAAGCCCGACCAGATTTCTTCTCCCATGCTGTAGAAAACAACCATTCTGAGCAGGTTTCGCTCCCGGAGCTTCCAGTAGCCGTCCAGTTTTCCGTCGGTATAAGTGCCGGTTACAAGCGTGGAAGCGTTCCGGTACTTTTCAAACGGCCCGTTCAGCTTGTCGTTTTTGTAAGTTTCGAAACCCAGGAGCTTGTCGTCTTCATAAAGGTCGAATTTACCTTGTCGTAACCCTTTGTCGTCGGTATAGTTTTTATCGATTCCGCCACTGTTTGCAGGTGTGCTGTTCACTGCTGAAGGCTTTACAACCTGCTCAGCTTTCGGGATGGAATTGCCAGCTTGAGCGGGCTGATCGTTTTCTTCAGCTAATTGCTGTTCCGGAGCAGTGCAGCTCAGCAACAAAAGTACAAGTAAGAAGTGACTGTTTTTCAGTGGTTTCATAGCAATCAGATTCGTTATTCCACTTGTCTACCTGTTTTGTCGATGTAAAACCATTCATTGCACTGCCATGTTATGGGGTCATTGGTATCGCTTACCGGCTGACAAATAACGCCAATACGTGCTTTTCCATTTTTGAATGGCTCTGCATAGCTATAAGCTGCAGGAACAACAACTTCTCCTGTAGCATTTGCATAGCCGATCCGACCTTCGCGTGTGAATCGGAAAAGCCCTTCGGACAAGGGATCGGGCTTTTCAAACGGATAAGCATCGTACAAATGATCGCCTTTCCTGTTAATGGCTTTCCATGAGCTACCCGCAGTGGCCCTCACAAAAGCATAGGTGACAAACGTATCGGTGTAGATGCTATCGTATTTTCCAGGCGAAGCAACGGTTCTGCCTTTTGAGTTCACGAAGCTGCACTTTTCTCCGTTTTCCTTACAGGACCTGTAAAGCGTATCTTTTCTGGCCGTTTTCTCAATGTCACTATACGTTATCTGAACAAAGTCGTCACCACTCGGAAACTCCTGAATACGACAGGCAGTGAGGATCGAGCAGCTAGCAGCCAGAAATAAAAGAAAGCGCATAGGATTACTGATTGATCGTTTTTCCATCCCTGTCTATGTAAATCCATTCGTCACTTTCAGCAGAAGTGTGCTCACCATCGGAGGTGTTCTTACAGTTTACGGCTACTTTGGCTTTGCCATTCTCAAAAGGAAAGGCACATCCGTATTTAGCTGAGATAACCACTTCTCCGTTTTCATCGGCATAACCGATCTTTCCGTTTCGAATGATCCTGAACAGGCCTTCTGCGGTATAATCGGGGCCGTTGTCGAAAAGATAAGCATCGAAGATAATTTCATCGTTCCTGTTGATAGCGACCATCTTCCCTTTGGTAGCCACTTTGTCGTAAACAAAAGCATAAGTGCGGAAAGTGTCGGTGAAGATCATGCTGTATTTCCCAACCGGTATAACGGTATCGCCATTGTATTTCAGGTAGCCGGAATTCGAGCCATCGCCGCCTATGCGGTAAAGCGGATCTTTCTGTTCGGCGTAGATCACATCTGCATACTGCCTGAGATTGGAAGCCGGTTTTTTCCGGGCCTCTTTTTTAGGCTGCGTACGATTACAGGCTGCGAAACCAATGGCAATAAACAGTAAAAGGTATAATTTCATGGCAAATGCGTTTGAAAGGCTAAGTTATAAGAATATTCAGGACATCCTCAAACAACTGAAAATCGTGCTGTCTTATAATCCTGCCATGCTGAAGTCTAAAATCCTGAAATCCCATTAATCTTTTCGCCTGGCCGTTTTCAGGATCTTCAGAACGGTGGCTTGCTGTTCTTTCGTAAGGTTTTCAGCCGACAGCGATAAGGCGGTAAATGCATTCAGGGACCGGTTCCACGAATCAGTGTCCCGGATATAAATACCGGTAATTCCTTTTCCCGGATTTTCGGAAGTAACTGTTTTGAAAAAGTCGCGGCTTGTCATCCTTGTTCGAACGCTGTGCGTCCGGATATCTTCGGGAAGAACAACGGGAGCATTGTAAACCGAATCTTTATAACGGCAAACAGCAACATAATCGCAGGAAACACCGCTTACTTTTTCGTTTGCAGCTGCTGCACGAATGGAAACCACTTCGACTTTTGGAAGATTTTCTTCGTTGTAGGTGATTCCCGGATTCAGAAAAGGATTCGACAGGTTCCGTCTCCAGTAGCCTTTTTCGAGAAATTCTTCCCTGGTTGAGACCAGTTCACTGGAATAGAATCCCAGATCGTAGTACAGGGTGATTCCTTCGCCGGTAATTTTCCCGACATCAGAATCAACTCCCTGTTCGGGGATCAGTGTAAAGCTTTCGGGAACATCGAACTGGTAATGGCCTATCAGTAAGGTTTTCTGTTTGGTACCAGCGGATTCGCAGGAAAAGAATAACCCTGCGGAAAGCACAATTCCTGCTGCCAGGACAATGGATTTAGAGATCGGGAACATAAGCTGCAATTTGAATCCCGAAGTTACGGATTATCCCGGGCTGAAAATTTTACCACTAAAGTTGCAAAAGAATAGTGTGTAAGTTTAGTCACTCTTATCTTTTGTGCCTTTTGTGGTGTATGGATTATGCGCTGTGCTCGTCCTTCAGGCCTTTCAGCAGAGCGTAGATCGCCATTGCGTGACCGTGTCCGAGCTCGTAATCGGTTTTCAGCCAGGCAACGATCTCGCCGGCTTTAACTTCAGCTTTCAGCTCATTGTTTTGGGTAAATCCTTTCTGTTCGGCAAGCGCACGGAATTCTGCCGGACCCAAGCCCGTTTTTTCTTTAATCGTCTTAAGATATCCCTGGAATGACATAAATGCAATTTTAAGGGTGAATGTTCACTATGGAAACAAAGGTATAACTGTTTTGAATTCCGATGAAGGGGTTTGGAGACAGAATCAGGGCGTTTTGCGACACTTACTTGATCTCGTCGCAGCGCACGTTTTTCTTCCTTTTTCCTTTCTGGTAAACCCGGAGAAACAATCCGGTATCCGCCTGTGATTCGGCCATTTGTACCCTGTCTATTTCATAAGTGTAATCCCCGTTCTTAAACGTATAGGTTACGCCACCCATCGTTCCCTGGATTTCGGTCGTGCCGCCAAAAAGGATCAAAGCAGGCTTATCGCTGATCGTTTTCGGCTTGTTCCAGCTGATATAACGGATCTCGTCGTTTTCCATCTCATCGATCCTGATGATGAACTGGCTGGTTTCACAGACGAGAATATTGTATTTCCAGTCTTCCACGCTGGAATGAATGCGCTGCTGTGTTTCATTCTGCAGTTGTTTCGCTAATTGATCTTCCTGTTTGGAGGTATGGTTGATCGTCCGGATTTTTCCTTCGTCATCCAGCCAGATAGCGCCCCTCAGCAATCCGAAGCCTGTGTAATGATCAATGGTGTTCGTTGAATCGAATATGGGTGAAAGCAGGAGCTTTTTGAATTCGGCGTCGAAAAGAACAGGGTAGAAGAGCATGAATTCTTCTTTGGTTTCGATGTCGGGAACAAGATTTTCTCTGGCGATCGGGTAAGAAACGCGATCTGCAAGCTGAGAAACACGATCTGTTTTCAGCAACAGCAGCAATGTATCGAGCTGTGCCTGCCTTTCCAGCGGAATTCCATGCTCATTTTTCTGAGCGAACAGGTGAAGGTTCAGCAGTAAAGCCGTAAAAAGTAAAGTTGTGGTTTTCATTTCGTGAGCATTGTTGGGAAATTATCCAGTGTGATGGCTTTCAGCTTTCCGTTGCAATTGCTTTCGACCTTTCCGAGAATGCGGCCTTTCGGTTCATCGCTTTCACGGCCTATGCGGATATGTGTGCTGCAACCCTTTGTGTTTGCTATGTATTCATCGCAGAGATAGCCCATTCCTGTAAAGCTGCTTTCGTCTGATTCGCTGCCAAGGAAAAATCCCGCGTTGATCGAAGCAATTCCTTCACTGGTATGGTTTGCTTTTCCGAATTCAACCAGTTCGAGCTTGTAGCTGACGGAAGAGTAATTCACACGTTCAACGATCAGTGAAACAACGAGATCGCCTTTTCTGCCTGTGAACTGAAGTGGTTCGTTCTTTTTCGGAAGCTCGGGAAAAAGCACAGTGTCTCCATCTGCAATCAGCTTATCGCCATCCAGCCGGATGGAAAACGATTTACGCAGGTCTTCCAGGTTCTCAAGAAAGTCAGCAGAATAATTGCCTGGTTGCCCATTTCCTGTTTCTTCTTTAGCAGGAACAGCGGGATTTTCCGTAGTGCCGGTTTCTGCAGAATCCAGGCCTGCATGTGCTGTTTGTCCGCCGGGTTGTGCTTTCCTGGTATCCGGAACGGAAGAGGAACACGCGGCTGTAACAGCTATTAAAGTGGCAAACAGGAAAGCTCTTAAAATCATCAATGAGATCGGATTAATATGTTCGGTAACTGCGGCGGCGATCTGAACTGTTTAGAATTTGCGCAGCCCTTCGACGATCTTAATGAGCTCTTCGAGTCCTTTTTCGCCTTTCGGAACAAAGCGAAAAAGGTTTTCTGCTACTGCTTTTTCGATCAGCTCGTCATTGGCCGAGGCCGTGTGAAGCACCAGCTCGATTCCCGGGTAACCTTGTTTAATACGCTTCAATGCTTCGAGCCCGGATTCGGCATCTTCATACCTGTCGTTCAGTACGTGATCCATGATAATGATGTCCGGGAAATTCTGATGCTCCAGTTTAACATCCATGACCTCTGCAACGGGAAAGCAGGATACGATTACGGCATCTCCGAAATGCGACTGCAGGGAAAATTCCAGCTGATGGGAATACACTTTGCTGTCTTCGACAATAAAAATCCTGACTTGTTTTTTTTCTGTCTTTCTGCCTGATTTAAAAATACTCATGACTCTATATTATGCGGGTATTATTCGTTTTTCTGTTCGTTTAGCAGCAAGCTCAGCGATTTGAAGCTTTTTTCCAGCTGCGAAGTTAGATGTTCCAGCTGTTTTTTCACTAATTCATCGATCGCATCCTCTTCTTTCAGGCTTTCCATTTCCGCTAGCAGGGGAATCAGCTCATTCAACCCGACGAGCGGGAGTGAAGATTTCAGCTTGTGAGCGATCCGTGGAATAACGTGAAGATCTTGCTGCTGAAAAGCAATTTGCATATCGTTCAGGTCGGCCTGCACTTCTTCCAGGAACAGGTTGATCATGCGCTCTTCGAAATCCGTATTTCCTCCTGAAAGGCTTTTCAGATAAGCGAGGTTGATCTCCGCGACGGGGAACATGTCCTTCTTTTCCGGTTGCAGGAGCTGAATGATCCTGTCGCAGAGCTCGTCCTGCCGGAAAGGTTTTCCCATGTAATCGTTCATTCCCAGGTCGATGCAGCGCTGGCGCTCACCTTCACGTGAATGTGCGGTAAGGGCCATGATCGGAATGGTCAGCTTCAGCTCATTGCGAATGTATTCGGTGGCCTGGTAACCATCCATTTCGGGCATCTGGAGATCCATCAGGACAATGTCGAACTCTTTCTCCTTCAAGAGCTCAACTCCTTCTTTTCCATTGGCGGCAACAGTGAGGTTGAATCCAAAACCTTCGAGTACGCTGTAGGCCAGCCGCTGATTGAGCACATTGTCTTCACAGAGCAGGATACGGGCAGAACCAGCTTTCCGGATCTTTTTTACAGGAGCTGCTGCCTTTGGTTCCGGTTTAACGGAATTGGGGTAAAACAGCTCGAAGGAAAATTCCGAACCCTGGCCGGGCTTGCTCTTAAGCGTGATCTTTCCTCCGTGAAGCTCAACGAGGTTTTTTGAAATGCTGAGTCCAAGACCGCTTCCGCCGTAATCGCGGGTGGTATTGTTATCGGCCTGTGTAAAGCGCTCGAAAATATGTTCCTGCTTATCGGGCGGAATTCCTATCCCGGAATCTTTTACCTGGAAACAAATGGTTGTTCCGGCATCGGTCGTCCCGGTTACTTTAACGGAAACGGTTACATTTCCTTCACTGGTGAATTTGAAAGCATTCCCGATGAGGTTAATGAGGATCTGGCTTAAGCGGAGCTGGTCTCCCATGACAAATTCGGGAAGATCGGCATCCAGAAAGAAATTGTAATCCAGCTGCTTCTCGATTGCCGTAACTTTAAAGAGCGCATGCGTTTGTTTCAGGGCTTCTTTCAGGTTGAAGGACTGTTGTTCTACCTGGATGTTGCCGGATTCTATTTTCGAGAAATCCAGGATGTCGTTCACTATTAAGAGCAGCTTCTTTCCGGCGTAGTTGATGGAATCGACATATTCCTGCTGCTGGTGGTCGAGTGTTGTGCGGGCAAGGATCTCTGTAAATCCTATAATGGCGTTCATCGGTGTACGGATCTCGTGGCTCATATTTGCCAGGAATGCTTCTTTGGCTTTGATCAGCTCTTCGGTAGCCGTTTTTTCTTCGACCAGCAACTGGTTTCTTTTCCGCAGCTCCAGCTGAAGGATCACCTGCCGGGCCAGCGTATCGAGTGCATCGCGCTGTTCTTCTGAAAGATCGCGCGGAACGGTGTCGATAACGCAGAGTGTTCCCATGTTGAATCCATCAGGGGTTTCAAGCGGAACACCAGCATAAAAGCGGATATCCGGGTGGCCTGTTACCAGGGGATTGTCGCGGAAACGATCGTCTGCCTGTGCGTCGTGTACTTCGAACAGCTTGTTTTCTACCAGGGCATACTGGCAGAAGGAGATCTCTCGCGGTGTTTCTGTGACATCGAGCCCAACTTTAGACTTAAACCACTGGCGATTGGCATCCAGTAAAGTAATGAGGGCTATGGGAGTTCCGCAGATGTGAGAAGCAAGTCTTGTAATGGCATCGAATTCCGCTTCGGGAGCTGAATCCATGACTGCGTAATCCTCGAGCGCCTGTAAACGCTGAGGTTCGTTTTCCGGTATGGGTAATCTCTGACTGGTCATAAGCAGGTTAAACATACAATTAAACTGTGTTTTTTAAAAGAAAAGCGTGAAAAAAGTGTTGTACTCCCGCGGATAGCTCTCCCGCAGATTAACGCAGATCTTTGAAGCTGTATGCAAGATTTTTTATAGTGTTTTGATTCTTTGAATGCTTTGGGAAAATACGATGGTATTTTCAAAATGAAGTAATAAATCGAGAAAATCATCGGCCTCTTTTTGTCCCCATTCTTCTGAAATCCATGATTTGATAGCTTCAACTTTACTCACTGCTTCAGCTGTCCAGTGTACATCAGCTTTTTTTGCCATGCGAAGCCCGGAATGTTTTACTGTCGATTGTTTCTCAGGAGTTGAGATCGGCTAATCCTCTCTGCAGGGATTCAATTTGTTCTGACGTCAGGTTATCAGACCAATCACCGGATTCATTTGCTTTTTTAAACTGAAGCAGGGAAGTTAGCAGAGACGTATCGTTGAGGTTATTTAACCATTCAATCCATTCAATTTTAATGCTTCCTGCTTTCATAGAATCTAATGTATGCAATTCTTCCCAATTAAGATTTAATAACACTCTTCTGATATAAGCAGGAGTTACATAAATGGAGGAAATGCTTCGTTTTTGTGGAATCGTATAAAGTTCAGCGATAATCCTGTAACAATCAGGCAGGGCTACCCCTTTAATTTTACTGCCATAATCATTAAACAAACGGACATGGAAACGAAAAAAAATACTTCCTCTAAAGGAAAGTCAACTGCTTCTGCAGCGAAGAAAACAACTCCTGCAAAGAAATCGACTCCTGCAAAGAAGACGAAATCGAAAGATGTAGCAACAGGTTTACGTGAGCTGTTTGTTGCAGAGCTGAAAGACATTTACTGGGCTGAAAAAGCGCTTACCAAGGCACTTCCTAAAATGGCGAAGAAAGCAAGCTCCCCGGAGCTCCTGGCAGCTTTAGAGGATCACCTGGCAGTAACGGAAAACCAGATCGCCCGACTGGAGCAGGTTTTTGTGCTGCTTGGTCAGAAGGCGGTTGCCAAGAAATGCGAAGCGATGGCCGGACTGATCAAAGAGTCGGAAGAGATTATGGAAGATACTGAAGCGGGCGTTGTTCGCGATGCAGGGATCATTTCAGCCGGACAAAAAGTAGAGCACTACGAAATTGCCAGCTATGGAACACTTGTAGCGTTTGCTAATACATTGGGAGAATCCGATGCTGCGGCTTTGCTGGAAGCAACATTGAATGAAGAAAAAGAGGCAGATCAGCTGCTTTCGGGCATTGCAGAATCGTCTATAAATGTAGACGCTGCGACTGAAGGCGCTGAATAAGCCTCTTGTAAAGAGTCTACCTTGACAGCAATGGATCCGCATTTGGGCGGCTGGTAAATGAATAAGTTACACAGCGCTCTGAGAGGTTCTGTTGCTGTCTTTTTTTTGTCCCGAAATGGATTGTCAAAGTCCCGAAGTGGATTGTCAATGTCCGGAAGTGGATTGTCAATGTCCGGAAGTGGATTGTCAATGTCCGGAAGTGGATTGTCAATGTCCGGAAGTGGATTGTCAATGTCCGGAAGTGGATTGTCAATGTCCGGAAGTGGATTGTCAATGTCCTGAAGTGGATTGTCAATGTCCGGAAGCGGATTGTCAAAGTCCCGAAGTGGATTGTCAATGTCCGGAAGTGAAGTGTCAAAGTCCCGAAACGGACTTCTACTATCCCGTAGGCGACTTTCGCCACCCGTAGCGTATTTCCATTATTCAGGAAAGAACTTCCTTTATTTCGTTTATCGCCTACAGTAGCGGCTGGTGCTGAGTGCTACCGGGTTGGGTACGTCAATTGGCGGGAACATAGGTCACCGGGCTGCATTGAGCGAACTTCACGCTTGCTGACAAGGGGAAGCGGTAGGTTGCAATGAACTGACCGAGCAATTCGCCGAAACGCTTTTCCTGTTCGGAAGTGAGCTGGCCCGGGCGGAAGTTGTACAGGAAGTAATCGATCTTCCCGCTTTTATCGAAATAGATGCGGTTGAAGCCTTTGGTTGTCTGCGGCCAGGAAAAATCGTTTTTTTGAAGATAGCTTCCCAGTTCTTTCAGCAAATGCTGGTAAGCGTCGATGTATTCCTGCTGATTCGTCTTGAAAACGGCCAGCGACGTGTCGGAATGAATCCCGCTTTTGTAAATACTGTCGAGCTGGCGGGCGGGCATGTGCTGCTCTTCGGCTTCACCGAATGTCATGGCTTTCTGAGCGTAGGACCAACAGCTAATGAGCAGTACCGAAAAAAGAAGAAGTGTTTTCATACCCTAATTTAAACCACGAAAGGCACAAAAGCAAACTTTGTTAAGCAGAAGCTGAGTTACCACAAGAACATTATAGATACAAAGATTATTGGATGAATGTTTCCGGCTTTGACGGCAACATATTTGCCCGGATTGGTTGTTCTCTGGTCCTTCTTTTCTCGATATTCAGCAAGACAGCTCTATTTGTGCAATTGTGGAATGATCCGTTTTTCGACTACCTCGAGCATGAAGTGTTTGTCATTTAAACCACGCATATTCCGGGAATAATCGTGCTCCATTTCCGTAAGAGTGAGCTTTGATCTGTGGGCATCACCGCTGAGGATAACAGAAACAGCGAAACGGTCGAAGGGAACTCCTTTTACCGGAATGTAGAATCTTGTAGTGTCGCGAATAAATTGACTGTATCGGGATCGAATCGGTGAAAACGCTGTCTTTGTACTTGTTCTGCCTGTTCTGAAGGTAATTCATGTAATCGTCTGCAAAATAGTTCTGAACTCCTTCCAGGTGATAGATACTTGTTCTCAGCGTATCGAGCGGAATGTTGAAGTCGTAGGTTTTCCTGGTAGTGAAGCGCGTTTCCCGGGTTGATGTGGCCGCAAAGGAAAATGCAGTAAGAACGAAGATAAATGCAGGAGAGATCCTGACAGCTGTTTGGTGTGCTTTGCCATGGTACCAGTAGGAAACCGGAAGCATAAGAAAAGCCAGGTAATCGGAATAGTCGACAACACGGCCGATGTGCAAAGGCGAAAGATGATTGACTGTTTCTATAAATTCCCCGCTCAGGAAGCTTTTCCACCACAGGAAAAAGAGAACTGTACCGAAATAAACAGCCAATTTGTGCTTTGGGAACAGAACCGTCCAGAAGATGGGGAAGATAAAGAGCCCGGAGAAATCGGATAGTTTCCCTGTAAACCAGTTGCCGAACTGAGCCTTCAGGAAGAAATCGTTCGCCAGTAAGAGGAGCAGGGCAATTATGAATCCGGTTGAAGTGAGGTCTTTCAGTCTTGATGACATACAGTAATTTTGAAAGGTAAGATAGTTATTCCAGGCGATTTTCAAGTATCCAGAACAATCCGGCATTTACAATTCAAAATGCAACATCCATAACCAGTATTATTTCCTCTCAATTAATTCACCATTAACCATTCGTAATTAAACATTCAGAAGTACTTTTGCATCCTCATACTTAACAAATTAATCAGGTGGGTCGTTTTTTTCGTAGTCGTTGGTTCAGAATTCCTTTTTACACGCTCACATTCTCGTTTGCGGCATTCGGTTTTGGGATCGCGGCCATTTATGGTGCTTACCAGTTCGGCTGGACAAATGACAAGGGTTCCGTGGATCCCAACAACAGGAAGTTCCAGGAAATGAGCAACAAATACAACCAGTCGTATGCGATCGACAGTGTTTCGGTAATGAAGAACCGTTACGAAGCGCTCGACAGAATACTGGTGCTGAACGAATTCTACCCGAAAAATGCCGAGTACATTCTATCTGAACTACAGAAAGGAACTGACGAGCGCGATGTGCTCAAAATGCTCGATGCGATCGATATTCAGCTCACGGGGAACAAAGCCTACCAGCGGGAAGTGCTGAAAAATAAAGCCAAACGCGATGCGTCGACCCGACAGGTTACCGGTTTGAGCGCTTACGACTGGATGAACATCTCCGAGTGGCAGGATTTTAAGATCGCCGTTGGAAAAGACGCAAAGCTGATCGATTCCGTTGCGAACCTTACCGGGGTCGAAGGCCGCATGATCGTTTCCTGCCTGGTTGCCGAGCAGATCCGCCTTTTTAACTCCAAGCGGGAGATCTATAAAACTTACATCGGCCCGATGAAAGTACTTTCGGTCGAATCGAAATTCTCTTTCGGAGTTACCGGCATCAAGGAAAATACCGCAAGAAGCATCGAAAGCCATTTGAAAAATCCGAAGAGTATCTATTACACCGGACCTGAATATGAGCATTTGCTCGATTTTACGGCTATCGACGATACTGCGGCCGTGAATGCCGAGCGCATCACCAGGCTGACGGATTATCACAACCACTACTATTCCTACATGTATGCCGCGCTGTTTTTAAAGCAGATGAAAATGCAGTGGGAGAGAAGCGGTCACCCGATTGCCGACCGGCCGGAGATCCTGGCAACACTTTTCAATCTCGGGTACATCAATTCGAAGCCGAAAGCAAATCCATTGGTTGGCGGGGCAGAGATCGTAGTAGGAGAGAAGCCGTATACATTCGGAGCAATTGCCTTCCAGTTCTATTATTCAGGTGAGCTGTCGGACATTTTCCCGTATTACAGAAAAAAATTCGACTGGAAAAATGAAGGTTAGAACGATTGCAGGAGCATTCCTGCTGTGTGTACTGTCTCTTACGTCGTGTGCACAGGAAGGAACGGATACTTCTTACGTTCGCGAGAAAGACACGATGGATTTCGTGGTGAGCTGGAGACGGGTAGGTGAAGGTGTTGACTTTTGCGAGACCGACGCACCGGTAAAATCGATCGTAGGCGATTCCAGGATCACTATTCTGCGTCTTGACCCGAAGAAGGTCGACTTTGAGCTCTTCACAGCCAGCAGTGGGAACAAAAAACCGCGAACCGTAAACGAATGGGCAGATTCCATGCAGATGAACATCGTTTTCAACGCAGGAATGTATGACCTGGCAAAACCGCTCACGAGCCGCGGATTGCTGAGAAACGGCAAGCATTACAACCAGGCGGTCCTGAATCCGGTGTGGAATACGATGCTGGCGTTAAACCCGGTAGACAGT
>Ga0247810_10001608_pt1 | contig 13847 bp, 15 predicted proteins | sample UWRJL119311C1_FD_179918 | JGI IMG/M metagenome (GOLD analysis project Ga0247810, IMG submission 179918) | Plant litter microbial communities from Arlington Agricultural Research Station in Wisconsin, United States - UWRJ-L119-311C-1 | ecosystem: Environmental > Terrestrial > Plant litter >...
GCCGAGAGACAATCGACTCAGTCGAGGCGATAGGAATATCAGGCGTGAGAGTGACCGGCGATTTTGGCACGGGGGTCTGAGCACGGGGCTCCTTGAAAGACGCAGCGCTTGTAGGGCGGCTTTGAGGAGAATCGCTCCCACCAAAGAAAGACCATAGCTTATTAGGAGATTTGGGGGTGGGTGGTGTTTCAGGGACGTAGGCGGCCATATTTGACAACATGGGATTGGAAAGACGACGATGCGGAGTAGGCCCGTGCAGTGTAGGCGATGTTGAACCAACGTTGTCTAGTCTCGCTGCTGCTGTCTTGGGTCTTTCATCCATCGTTGGGGGGCTTCGGCTTCGATCCTTTGATGACGGGCTGGACGCTGACAATACAGATGATAGAGATCCAGACACAGAATGTCCACCTTGTCGTGTAGTTATGCTAGAGCTTTCACTCGAGACTAGTGAAAGAGGTCTCGGAATGAATTGTATATCGTCCGAGAATCCCACACGGGCGCGGTTCATTCTTGGGGGAATACTGCTCTCGTCGGTTTCTGGGCATGTAACAACTTCCATGCCTGGGAACGGCAGGTGATTTTCGTCGACACTGGGACTACATGGTGCACTACCTCCCCTCGGCATCAGCTTTGGATCTGGCTTCAAGATGAAGCTCAGATCAGAGTGAGAAATAGCAGCAGATCTTCTATGAGCATGGCCACGTCGATTTGGTTGTGCTCCCCTCGTCGACAATGTATGCGGCGTTGGTAGAACATTGTCTCCTTTAGTGGGTGAAGTACTCATCAATCCTAATCCGCTGCCAGTAGTTCCATCTCCACCAATGTATTCACTGGTTCCTCTTTTGTGATTGTTTGCTCGTGATAGACCCGGTCGGTGCTGCGGCGATAATGGCTGAGGTGACAGAGGGGGGCTTACAATACCCGAATCTGAAGTAGTAGTGTCGGAAGGGTTGAAGGAGAAAAGAGGTAAAGCAGCTGGTGATTTTCTAACATTGTCCATATCACTGTTCGCAGTAGAACCTGTAGGCAGGCCTGCCGTGGATCCTGTGCGACGGTTGGGTCCTCTAGGAAACGAGGACGGAGCAGAAGATGAAGATGTTGGGGAAGGTCTTGCTGGAAAGACAAATTCGGGAAGAGGAGTCGTGGACTCGCCATACGACGAGGAAACGGTGGTAGACATCGTCTGTAAGCCGCACGGCGGCCAACGCTCAGAAATTAAATTAGGAACTCATATAACGTTTCCCGGGTTCTGCAATGGCTACAAGAAAGCATATACGGTTGCAGATCGAGACAAAGTGCGACAGAGATATTGAATTGTCGTCTTTTCGGCGGGTTGCTGGGTAAGATTGGGTGTAGGAGGCAGAACAGGGGAAATGGAGAGATGGTTCTGCAGATGGAGAGGCGCGAAGAGTGAGGAGGCTGGAGGAACGGCAGTACAGTAACAAGTGCAGAATCGAATTGAAGACTAAAAGAACGGACGGCCACCACGTTGACCAAAGGTTTGAAGACTGTTGCTGTGTTCGAGATGTGTTGTGATGGGGGAGCAAAAGACGAAGAAGTGAACTGGGGCAGACACCAAATTGGCCTTGAGGCCAAGAGACGCTAGTGGCTTTGCTGCAGGCATCTATTCGCACCGCTAGGATACGGGGAGTGAGAAAGGCGCCAGATCAGACCGTACCAGTACGGAGTGCTGCTTGTGTATACGAGTTACAAAGTATCTATTCCGGCTACCGGCTACCTACGCGTTGTTTATGATGCCCTTGGCTCGAAATCCGACACATTTTGGTCTACATATATATCATGATGCGAAAGTCTTCTTGGTTCTGCTACCGACGGGCAGGGCAATCCTTCTCGCGGCAGTTCTATCAGTAATTACCTCGCCTCCCCCGGGTAATGCAGCGTACGGAGTCCTTCCGCCATCTATGTTGACAGGATGGCTCTCTCACTCCTACAGCACATATGCACGTAGGCACTCGACTTCCTTTACAAGCAGGTCAACCGCCCCTGGGGAGATCTCGGCGCTCGCTTTCTCTCCTTGTCCAACCGTAGCCCGAAGCAGACTCCAGTTCTGCATAACAAAACATTCGGCTTCCCCCTCGCCTTCTGCGCCTTCGTCGCTTCTGGGCTTCTGGTAAAGATCTGGCAGCCCCTGCCAGCTGATCCCAATACAGTACTGTTCCATAATTGCCTCGATGTGTGACCTTTGGTTTACCTCCCACGTCCGCCTCCACCGCCGCCATTCACCTCTTTTCGTCCTCATATAGCTTCTCTGCCAAGGGCCCTGGCACCTGCGGGGCAAGGCTGATCTTGATCTCGTTTTCTCGTTCATATTGCTCGATCAGATTCGTGTCGTCATGGGTAGATATTTAAGATTGAAGATTGATCATTAAAGAAATACCCCTACTACCCTACCTACTATTTACTGGGTTTGCGTTGCTCGTCTTCATAGATCTCATCCCATCCCAAAAGGAACCATAAACAAAGGCGCTCAATAATTCCAACAACCCGAATCATGCCAGCCAGCCCTGGATGGTGGTGGTGAGGCCCTGAAGGCTGGCCTGGCTGACTCTCGTTACATTCGGTAGCCCCGGTTTGACAATCAGTAGCTGGATACATACCTCAGCCATGCAAACTTCTTGATTTTAGTTTCATTGCCAATGTCGTCGCTAAATTGCTGGACCTTGGAGAGAATCATGTATGCCACGGCCTTCTCTTTTCCACCGTGTCACAAAAAACCATCAGTCCATTGTTTTGAAGCTCAGGTTACACTTCCGCATTGTTTCCCAAACTTCTAAACAATCGGTCACTCCAGCGATCATAACGCTTTCCTCCTACCCCTCATATTTTAGACATCCAGACTTGACTTTGGGTCTGTGCCGTGGACACATCGGTTGGTTAGGTTTCGTAACAAGGTTTCTTTATGCATGAGCATGCAGCGATTCTAACGCAGACGAGTAAAGTGTTGTTTGGGATCTGTGCAAAGGTGAAGCCATCAGTTGTTTGATTCGCCAAAGCCTATCGAGGCTATCATCTCGGAGGAAAAGGTACGCGAGGCTGTGACGGAGATTAGTTAGATGTCAACGCTGACTCGAGTTGTGATGGTAACCAGCTGAGATGTACTGTACACAAGCACAGAAAACGGACATTCTGTACTGTGCAAGGCTACATTGGCAAGGTGCTCGTTCTCTATAATCAGACGCTTTGGTGAAGTCAACAACAAGCAGAAGCTGGCACTCCCTTCAAATGCTATTCCTGTTATTATGTCCTCATCCCAGTAAACCTTGATCCTTTAAATTAGTCAATTCCGCTCTGATGAGGGTTTCTTATGTCAGCGAATTTACCACGCTCACAATCTTCGACTTTGTCCTAGCCTCAATGTGAGATGGATCTCATATTTGAGCTGCTATAAGTGTATTTTGATCAACCTGTAATGCGGGAAATAACGTGGAGATTGGATTTGGCAGCTTGGCGAGCGAAGATCACGTGAACCCCTGAAAATGACGTGCCAAGATCCGTCCAATATCTGATACGTGAATAACCCAACCACATGCTGCAGTAGCAACAGACCAAGTTCGAGAAGTACTAGACAGGCATGAAATCGTCTTTACGATGCATTGGGGCTCCCGTCTTTACAAGCAGCGGCTTGTGTTTTCTATACACACCTCAGGCACTTCCCTTTTTGATAAGCCGACAGTATGTCAGAAGGCAACATTTTCAAAGCCAACAGAAAACCATACATAGACCATTACGGGATCCGACCCCTCCGAGGCAGATAACATTAGTAGCCAAAGACCCTGCTAGATTTGTAATATTCATTTGCATTTTGATATATATGTATTTTACTGAGCGATACTGCAGGACAAACAGTGTGTCATTGAAGCATTGACAACCGATTTCTTTCACAGGAATCTGAGGAATCTTCAGTGGCCAGGCTTTACACATTTAGTACCAGGCTGTAAGACGAATCATGCGATTGTCATACTCGCAACTCCAAGGTATGTGGCTTGGCTTGAGGACTACGCCGAGTTTATTCCTCAAGTCCTCACTCACTTCAAACGATCCCTTTTGTCTCGAACGCGCGAGAAGGCAAGCGTTGGTGCCGTCTGTGACCCTACACCCATAACGGGGACAGATCCAAACTGGCATTTTGATATTATTTGTGCTTGTGTTGATGGACTTGCGACTCATATCCGTCCACAGAAAGGCGTGCTGGTCGAAGGTTTATCCTTCATTCATGGTCGGACAAGCAGCATTGCTCCAGACTTGTGGAACCATGAACCTATTGGCACAGAGGAAATACCTATGCAATCTAGCCTCACCTTCACTTCAGATGGTACCTCAAATACTGACACTCTGGAGCATCATGCCGTCACCTTACCTCTTGCAAATACTCTATTCACCAATGGAAAAATCTCAACCCTAGTCAGTTCGAGATGGCAGTATGAATCAGACTGGCACTTCACGAAGCTCAAAATGGAAGAGAAGGCCAATCAGAAGATCGTAGCTCTTAACAGCTTTGGTGCCTTTCAGATCCCCGCGATCACGTTGACACCACCACGTCGAATCTCGAGTGGCCTTGGAAATATCGTTCGTCAATTGGAGTGCGAAGAAAAGCCATTTCCGGCCTCGGAAGAATTGGAAGCTAGCATAGATGCGTATCTGAAGAAGACACAGCAACACAAATCAACGGTCCAGGTATGGGCACTTATTATTCCAGTCAAAGCGTTTCCGAAAGGCCAATTAAAAACTTTCCGGAATCTCTTGTCCACTGAAGAAGAGTTCACTTCGTTTTGGGAAGATCCTGCTGGAGTTGGATTTGTAGGTACGCCAGGGCACTGGATCAAAAAGGGGGCTACCTTTTGCCGCGTTCGTAAGTCTCCTAGAGCAATTGATACAATATATTTACATACACTCACTAATATCACTCAGTGAGTGGCGGAGGTGGATGGGGTGCTAAAAAAGGGCTACTCTCTTTGGATCCACAGACTACTTATGGGGCACCTGCCGAACCGGATATGGGTTATTTCGGCGATTTAGTTGACGAGCAGCAAATATCAGCTTTGGGAAACCTGGCGAGTCCTGACTCATACGTTCAGTTCTTTGCAGCTAATAGCGCAGAGAGAAATGAAGAGTCCCCGTCCGGTTTGACTCGGCGAAACATCTATAGACCGAGATCGACAGCCCTGCTTGGGACAGTACCAAGCACCATTGATAACGTTCCAGAGCCACCAAAAGCCCCCCAACCTAGTGTCGAGGAGCCCATTATCTCTTGTCTTGGTCACTTTGGAGCAGTGTCTGAATCTGGTTTATTCGTTGACACAAAGTGGACCGGAAATAAAGCTGTGAATACAATTCGCACCAAACTCGATCTTCCTTACTCAACTCTTGCGTGGAACTTTAGCAGTCCCGCTAGGAGATCACATTCACCTCGGAAGGTCTCCGCCTAGGGATTATCAGGCCGACCTCCTCTAAACTTGATTATCAAATGAATAATGAATCACACTCTCGTGGAATTGACTGGTGAGTAAGAGTAATTTTCGAAGTGGGAGACTTACATACACTACTAAGGAAATATGAAATCCCATGGTGATAAGACTCTAACTATCACCAGCTAGGCTGTACCATAGTGTAATTTTTATAATATAAAAACAAAGTTTCTAATCTTGATACGATTCTGTAAGTGATCGATATGTCCGTCTTCAAATGAGTGAAATATTACTTTACTCAGAATTGCAATGCACTGATGGAAATCGGGCCAATATAATCTAGTGGCTGCGCATGGTTCAATAGCATTCTCTGATGCAGCACGCGAAATCATAAGACAAGGTGGTTTATCATGAATTCCAAACCGACAAAAGGTAAGTGCAAGTAAGTCACGCTTTTGAGCCACGACTGTAAGCCTCACCCCATAATTTCTAGCGAACACGGCTCTTCAACCACATCGCGTTCAACCTCACCTTATTAACAACCTCACCTTAGTACAGCAACCCCGCAAGCTTTTCCATTCAAACCCCGCAAGCGCACAACAGCGATTCTTAAATTCGACTCATTGCACAATATGGCACTTAATATGGCGCTAGATGAGATTGTGTCGGAAAGACAGGTAAGCTCCAAGTCTATCCTGAGCTCAGCCTCAAGCTCGAAACATCATGTGTAGATGCTGATATGGTCTCAGAAAGGCAATGGGCCTCGGGGAGGACGTCGTGGAGGTGCTCGCAGGAATGACTATCCGCGGGATGGCGTAAGAAAGGTACGCATGCAAGTTCTTATACTGATGATCTTGTCCCTGACCTGCCACTACTCAGGTTCATACACCTCCTCCTCAATCCTCATAACTATACTTTTCGAAATCGCGGACTTCATTGCGGCCCGAAATCAGTGCTTGATGCTTGTGACGGTCAAGAGAAGTACGTTTTGAATACATCGCTAACACAGGCCCATTTCGCTTTAAACAGTCGTATAGAGAAGACAACACAAATATCGATTCGTAGGTTGCACAGTCACCAGCGCAAGATTCCAGTATCTGACAGACAACCAATAGTGAGTGGGTTCATGATAAATTCGAAAATGAAGGTATGCTTGCTTCTTACTATTGCTCCGGGTGCTATATTCATATGAAAGCAGCTTCCCGCCGATCAGGTCGTCCAGATAGACGCTTCAATGAGCCATCCTAGTGAGTACGAACGAACCTTACGCAAGGATCATCACTAATATATGCCAGCGATTCATCGAGTCCTAAACTGCGAGTCGAGAACCTACATTACGATTTGACGGAGGAGGATTTAGATGTAAGCTCGCAAAGACGAAAGGAAACATCCGCCAAAGGCTAACACAAGCTTCAGGATCTATTCAACCGAATTGGACCAGTTATCAAGACTGCTCTCACATACGATCGTGCCGGCCGTTCGGAGGGTATTGCGTACGTCACATATGAAACTGCTGAGGACGCAAAGCGGGCAATTCGAGAATTCGATGGCGCTAATGCTAAAGGTATGGTTTACAAGTACAACGATATGTCCCAAGCTAATTTTTAAGGTCAACCTATTCGTGTGATTTCAATTCCTTCTGGCCCCGCCAATCGCCCTGCCAGAAACGCTTTTGATTATGTCACACCAGCGCCTCGCTCACTCGCAGACCGAATTACAGAACGTTCTGGTCGTACTCGTTCCATGTCTCCAATTCGTCACTCTGACGTCAGTGGACCGATCCCAGCCAACGTCGATCGATATGTACCTGGTCAACACACCCGCTCCCGTAGCCCAATGCCACGCCGACGAGAAGGTAGACCTCCAGGAGGCAGACGCGAGCGAGGTGAGCGAGGTGAGCGCGGTGAGCGCGGTGATCGAAGAGGCAGAGGTGGTCGAGGTGAAGGCAGAGGTGGCGGCCGTGGAGGAGACAGAGTTGCTAGGGATGGTAGGCCAAAGAAGACACAGGAGGAGCTGGATGCTGAGATGGAAGATTATTGGGGTGCTAAAGAAAGTGGCACTGATAGTGCAGCCCCAGCTGCGACCACAGCTGCGACTACGGCTGGGGAAGATGATATTGCGATGATTGAGTAATCTGTAACTGAGCTGAAGTCTATGTATTTCTAGTTCGGCAAGAATCCTTCACCCGGGATAACTACTCAGGGGAGCTTTTGTCACAACATATTCATTTTCGTAAAATCCAAGCACCGCTCTTCAATTAAAACCATAATTTTCACTTTGTTCACTCTTCACTCTTCACCACTTCAAATCGAGAATTGACGCAGGGGATGCAGATAAATATCGCATTAGAGCCTAATCGCAAAACCATCGATATCACCCACTCACCCTTTACAATTCCGCGGTGAAACGACCAGTAGTGCAGAGTAAGTTAAAGAAAGATTTCCAAAAACTCCTACGGCATATATCTGGGGCTTTTGCATACACATCACTCATCCATCTAGTGGTTCGGTAGAATTACAATCTAAGCTATGCATATAAGAGCAGCCTCTTTCCAACAATCTAAGAGGTATTGCCTTATATTTCTTCCCATGCCATTTTTTGCTAGAGGATAAGGAGGACAAGAGAAAGGTTTATTTATCATATAATTTACTTTGATTAATGAGTCTAAGTAGCTAGCTCTATGGTACAGTAATGTTACAATGATGGTACAATATAATACTGGTACATGTGGTCGTGAGGTGTCATAAACCGTGATCTGGGATAGGTTCGTGGCTTTGTCTGGTGCTGGTCCTGATTAGGAGTATGCGTGGCGCTGGTCAAGCTGCTTCTGACTATGGATAGACTTTCTGTGAGTCAATGTCGTGTCTGCGACAAACCCAAGAGAACCTGGTGTTAGGTTTTTCTTCCAGCAGTAACAACAGCTGGTATATAAGCTTGGAATTGTATGGTCGAATGCTCTCAAATAATATCTCGCATCAATGTGTTGCTCCGGGCTCTCTGTGCCATCCTCATCATCCTCCTATAATCCTCCATCTCCCCTAGATCATACCGTCTCCTCTCCACAGGTCGCAAGAATACCGGCGACCCAACCAATTCAGGGATAGGTTGGTCGCCAGATAACTCGTACAGGCTTCTTATCGGTCGTGAGTTCCTGGATACGGATTTCGGTGGGAGCATAGGTACGCTAGGGACCGCTTCGACTTCCGGATTGTGTATCAAGGTGCCAATGGCATCGAGTTCGGATCTGAAGTTGTAGCTTTGGGATTTGAGATCTGTGCAAAACTGAGCCGCTATCGGCAGGGATATCTTGGGTTCGGGTGGTTCGTAATAATTTTGCACTATGGGCTCTGGGTGACTCTGTACTCGTTGGCGATAGATGATGAGATATCCCAATAAGATCGAGAGTATGATTAAAAGAACAGTTCCACCAACTGCAGCAGCAATGATGATGGTAGTAGGTGACTTTGAACGGGAGCTTGCTGATTCTGCATCTTCGGCCGCGATCGTAGCATTTGGAGGAGAAGGTGTTATGATGATTGGCGAGGTGGGCGGGAGGATTGTACGGATGTCTTCCTTCGCGGTTGGGTCCCAGTTACGTTGGGAAATGGAGAATGTAGAGCGTTCGTAGTCTGCAGTAAGATATCTTGCTCAAATTAGTCTAGAGTCGTCGGTGGGATCAATCTACTTACGCTTCTTGAAGAAAGGTCCTTCCAAGAATGTATGGTGAATTATCCTTTGCTCTCTTAAGTGGAAAATACCGAGTCTTGGTTTGAACAAGCGGTACGTCAGCCACAAGGTCAAAGGCCTGATATGGGAGTGTGATGTCGATCAAAACCTCGGAAGTGACATTCGTCAATGTAAAAGTAACGTTTGCTGCTTGCTCCAGAAGTAGAGAGTGCATACCGTCATTCACCAGGTAGAGCTCGGCTTGCTCATCATAGGTGATGCCAAAGGCCTCCTCAAATCTTTGACAGACTTCGAGAGGGAGATATAGATATGGAACTGTCGAGTCTATCACCGCTGGAAACTTCCTGTTGCTGAGAAACCTCTGGTCAGAACTAGTAGTGAAAGAAATTGAATTGACTTCAATTGCGAGATCTGAAGGCCCTTCTCCGTTGAAGGCAACAGTGAGATTATTGGACTGGATAAGAGAAGCATCGTAACCGCCGAGAGTCAAGCTCCCCAAGACTTTGTCGAAGCGGTATTGATTCCCGGCAGTATAACCGTAGGAAAGAGATGGGATCTTGTTCTGAGACTTCAGATTTGACATATACGACGAGATGGAAGTGTTGGTAGATGAGAGATTTGTAGAAGCGGGATTTATACCAAGTGAACCCGTGAAGAAAGCGGTACTTGCTATGCCACCAATGAGCTGGTCGGAAAGCAATGTCGTTCCACGGCTCGAAGAACTCAAGGCGACGGTGTCAGTTCCATATATAATGTCCGTGGAACAAATTAGGTTCTGTCTTCTTTCGATTGCCACGATATCTTGAGCTGTGAAATTGCTCTCTGTCCTTTGAATAAGTTAGAATAGACTTGGATAGACTGGAGCAACAAGTTTTGTCGAGTTTGGAACCGATCTTAAGACAGTATGGAATTTTCATATATCAGATATTGTGACATATTTAAAATGCTGGGAACAAAGTGGCTAGACTTTCCATCAGTCTGGCTTTCGCTAACTAACATTTCAAACGGATCACAAAGTCCGATGCATTCGTACTGTATTGTACTTTATGATCGGTCACGTCTACCAAACCTGTCGTGGTTGAGTCTTATTACCAAGTTGAGGAAGAATTTCGAATAAAATTTCCACCACGGTCGGACTGACATATAGCAGAACTACTTGAAGTGCAACTATCTGGTAAGACAACTAACGGCTGGTTACTCGCTGTGGACACCAGGACCGTAAGGTCTTGAGCAGGAACGCCGACTCGAATAGCGAAAGAGGACCATGGCCCGTCGTTACCTTCCCTAACCAATCACGAAAAGTCAGTAACAGGTATGAAATATTGATGAGTAAGGGTGAATACCATCGCTGACTCGGAGGAACCACCAAAGCCAAAGGAATGACATGTTGTGCCGCAGTGGAAATGCTGATGAGACATTGCAATACGAGAGCTTGTGATAACAAGCAGCACAGCATCGCGCCTTGAAGAAAACATGAAAGCAGCCTCCTAGGCTAAGAAACTTACGCGGGAAGTCGTCATTTAAAGTCATAGTTAGTCAAAGGCTTTGGAATCTCAATACCCGGAACCCCAACAATACAGAAGATATATCGGTCCTAAGCTGACAGTTTCGAGAATTTTTGGGCAAGTTATTTGTGTCCCGCACTATACAGGAATACCATGCGGATGGCGTAGCCAGTAATGGGTGGCTTCTGGAAGTCCCAAGAAGGAGGCATTGGCTGTCGTGTGGTGATGCCATAGCCGATTTTGCCTGCCATATGCTAAAAAGAGACTCACCCTGCAGTAGGGCTGGGGAGACTAATAATGCTGACACTGCTCCCAGAATGGAACATGAGGCTCAACTATCTTCTAAATTTAATTGATCCATCATAGGTACACAAGTAGTGACGTTAATCTATGGCTCATAAGCGCTCTTCGCGTCGACTTTTCGTGGGACATTGAACACCACCCCATCGTGTAAGATGTTGGGAGTCCGCAAGCATAGGATTCAACTATCTCATTACTCACTAGCACACCAGCTTCTACGGCATACAGACACTAGATGGTGTGCATTTTCGGAATACATACTTGCGGGTCATAATGGCATCCGTTTACCACAGTATCACAGCAAGCAGTATATAGCATATTACGCACAAATAAGTAGTACAACCATCTCACAGCCTGATATCGTACAAGATTGTACAGTACAGTACCAAAACGTTATAAATTATTAATTATAAAGTATGATCTCCGAACAAGTTCCATTTACAGTCTCTGATCATAGTTACTCAAGAAGCGAACTAGAAGCGTGAATAGAATGATGATATGAAGACCTTGCTTTCCATCCTTTGCATACATGATAATATACTTGACTTGCTGATGGCCTGATGTTGATTATCTAGCCAATAACATAAGCGAGCCGACTAATGGCCGAAAGGGGAAGTTCAATCACGCGCGGTTAGCGCTGACACACGGGTTGTATCGTTTCCTGCTCCCCTGCCATTTTTTGCCCAACCTAAACCAAAACAGCCAGAAATGTACATCTGCACCCTGTCCTGCCTTGCCCTGCCCGGCCACCAAAGACGCACGTACTGTTGTATTGCTTACTGCTGACGAGCATGTATCGACACTCAGCACGCACGCTGAGAGGCTGCAATGAGATATTCCCTGCATGTCTTGCCAGGGACCAGGCACATCATTGACTAAGTTGTACCTAGCGTTCAGCAGCCTCCAATCCTATGCCGGGTAGTCGAATCCTTCGGATGTTATTTTTGGCCCTCTTCAAGAGGCGGCCGTGCAGGGCAGAAGATCTCCATCTGTGGTGGTTTTATCCATTCTGTACGTGCTTCGCATTCAATAATGAATTGCACTAGCATTGGCACTGCCCTCTGCACAAGTTACGAAAGTGGTGAAGCCATGAAGTTGAGATCAGGAAGAGTCAGTGTACGATACAGCACGGTTTCTACTTTCTACAAGGTCACTTAATACTCGCTCTCTAACATTGCACAGGACGGGCTTAACCGCTTTGCTTGCTGAACAGACGCCGAACTCACGAGTGGAGAGGGAGCACTTGAGTTCATTGGCAGCGTAGCAATCAGTTACTGGTGCCAAATTAACTACCAGCCCCTCTGCCCGTTTGCTGTAGATCCCGCCCTCGGCCTCGTCTAATTTATTAGGTGAGGTGAGGTGAGGTTCAATACACTATGGGTGCAATGTGATGGGGAGTGGGGTATGCTGTTGGTATCACTCTACTGTACCGTGGCATCCTTCTAGAGTGATTTACAGGACGGTACCCTGCTGGATACGTGATCAACCACTGGGGCGTTGGTGGGTTACCTTGGGATTTTCCAACTTTCTCACAACAACTGCGCCTCACCAATTTTACAGTTCCGAGATATTAGGACGAGCCTCGCCCGTTTCGGATTCAACCTCCCTCCTCCTCTTCATTGCATCTTTGCCCCTCCCATAATGTATTGTTCGACACCTTTGTGATCGATGGTCTGAACCAGTAGAAATTATTTGGTTACTTTTCAATATGTATAATCTGGCGGCCATTGCCGCTGGAGCATTGCTTTTTCATGAAGTGACAGCCGTACGACAATATGGTGAGCTTTTCGCAATTGCGCAAACCAAAGATTCTGCTAACAGGTCTTGCAGATGGAGTTCTAGTCTGGCGTGGGGAAAATGTGAACACAACAAAACCAGACACAGAACCGATACTTCAACCGAACCCAGTGCCAGCGGCGGGATGTATAACGACCGTCACTTCAACCAAAGGCACTGCATTGAATGTGCCTAAAGGGTCATGTACCTCTACAGTTATTGTAACAGTGAATGCTCCAGAAGGACTCGGGGGTATTATTGCTGGTATCGGAGGGTTTACAGGCAATATTCCAGTTGCCGACATTCCTGCGCCAACACTTTGTAAGTACTCGTGGTACAAGTTGCTTGATTTCGAGATCACCTCTAATGTTAATAGCTCCACCAACCAACACAGACCCGGCAAAAACTATTTCCGCAGTGTTGCCAGTGGAAACTCCCAAGACTAGAACAAGTCCTACCGCGGAACCTCCGTCGCCGCCAATTCCGTCGACCAGACCAACTGGTCCCAGACCTCCAAGTCCTACGGAGTCTACGGGGTCCCCTTCTTCAACTAGTCAGAGCGTGATAACAACCGACCAGAAGCCTACATCAACGGATCGGAGTTCTACGCGATCAAGTGTTAGCCAACAGCCGCCAGGAGAATCACCTACAACAACAAGACGAGGTCCAACACCGCCAGGAGAATCGCCTACAACAACGAGACAAGGTCCAACACCACCAGAACAGACGCCAAAACCACCTGAAGATCCAAAGCCACCCACTCAGCCAGATGATCCCCCCAAACCATCCGGGGGAACCTCGAAACCTCCTATCAACTTTCCACCACTTCCTCCTATCACATTTCCCACTATTACACCTCCAACTATTACATTTCCGACTCTGCTTCCTCCAGTAACGACTTCGCCAAACCCTCCTCCACCACCTCCAGTAACTACTTCGCCAAACCCTCCTCCCCCTCCTCCTATCACGACTTCACCGGACCCTCCTCCTCCACCACCTATCACGACCAACCCTCCTCCACCTCCTCCTATCACGACTTCCCCGGATCCTCCTCCACCACCTCCTATTACAACTTCACCGGATCCTCCTCCTCCACCACCTATCACGACCAACCCTCCACCACCACCTCCTATCACGACTTCCCCGGATCCTC
>Ga0247810_10001609_pt1 | contig 13847 bp, 14 predicted proteins | sample UWRJL119311C1_FD_179918 | JGI IMG/M metagenome (GOLD analysis project Ga0247810, IMG submission 179918) | Plant litter microbial communities from Arlington Agricultural Research Station in Wisconsin, United States - UWRJ-L119-311C-1 | ecosystem: Environmental > Terrestrial > Plant litter >...
TTCGTTCATTTTAAGAACTTTAGTCAAATGAAGTGGATTTTTGTCCGAATACATGCTTTCATTTTGACATTTTGGACAACTTCCTGTTAAAATACTATTTAGTTTCAATCCTTTTTTTAACATTTGCTTAAAATATTATGTTTTTAAATCGCTGAATACGATTATATTGAGTGATTTTTTGTTTTTTACTGTCGATTTTACTGTCGATGATGCCGGGTTTGTATTATCAAAGGTAATAATAAAATATAATCTTGACCAGTTCTTACTAACTCATCCTTCGTACAGGCTTGAATTATCTTTATTATTATTATGGTTGTTGGCATATATTATTTTTAATGAATTTATTTTGCGCCGGAATGTCGAAAATCTAAATCGAATACATAGTCAAAATTGGTTGAAATATATGTTTTAGAAATTATGGTTGATGAATGATCAAAAGAAATCTTCTCAATAGGTGGGCAGCCAAGGAAGAATTCAAAATTAAATTTAGTAAAATGATTAAATAGAACTAGTAAGTAATGGTAATTATTCAAGTTCTCAATTTTAATTGAACTATAATCGATTTGAATTATGTGCTTCTCGTATTTGTCTTTTTCTCCAGATGATAGCTTAAGGTACTTGTGTTTTGATATTCCTTTGCAATATGGGTTCGATATTTCATAATAACGGTTGTTCCGTGTGGCTTTACTATATTCACACAAATTAAGGACTTGTTCGATTCGGTAAATGTTCTTATCGGTATCGAGTTTTTTTGATAATTTTGTTAGAATATATGATTTATTTTTTTTTGCTATTACAGCGCTCTTATTCTCGATTCGTGTTTTGTTGTAATGGTTAATTCTCCCCTTGCCGTTATATTTTTCAATATAGATCGTATCAGCATCCAATTTCTTTGATCCAATTTTTACGAATCGATTTGAAGCCTCGGGAATGAATACGGGATTAACATATCCATCCCGTAAAATGATTTGACCATTTATTAAAAGATTATAATATAATTGAATTAAATTCTCATTAGTGTCGAGTGCTATCTCACAGCCAGAAACTTTATAATTATCATTTATTTTCAATTGACTAAGTAATTCCTTTGCTAGTGGCAGCCAATCACTGTATAAAAGATAATTCAAAAGATAGATGTTTGAGATATTGCTTTGCTTTTTGATTCTCATCTGATGATTAAGATAGCCTATTGTATTATATATACCATTCTGATAATATTGGATCTCATAAACATCTTTATAGACTAAATCTGATTCGTCCTTTTGTTTTAATCGAAATGGATGTGACAGTTCGAAATTGATGATTGAATTATCGTCAATCTGGATATGTAATTTATCTATATGAATAAAGTGAGGTTGGCTTAAAATATTGGTTCTTTTTGTCATTGGGAAATGTTTATTTTTATGTAATTATAAGAATATCTAAAAAGTAGATATTTCAATTGTGACAGGGGATAAGCAAAATTTACTACACCACTAATTGAAGTGTAGTAAATTTTGTGCTTTACATCATTTTCATAACCGATGCGTAATTAAAATATGGTATAATTGAATGATGAATCTGCCATGATGATCCTTCTTTAAAAAGATTTACTCCATAGACTAGGATTTCTTCGCTAACTAATTTTTTGAATCTTACATGAAGTTGCTTACTTTTTAGTGGTACAAGTTTGTGGATCAAAAGTTCCGTCAGTGAATAGAATTCTTTCTGTGGGTGTGCGATAGTTGCTGGTTTCATAATTTATCTAATATTCTTTATCTATATATTAAAATTATACTAGTGCTTTAAGTAGTATTGGTACATTCTTGTATGTTTTTTTATATAATAAGTTTGAAGGAATTTTAAAAGTTAACAATTTGGTAACATTGATAATATCTAATACAAAAAAAGCCACCTAATGGTGGCTTTTGTATCTTTAAAAAGTAATAATCCTTAATATGAAACCAGGTAATTAACTTTTAGAGTAGTCGTTTTACTTTTTGAACGGTATTTACTGTAACGTCGCTAAGCTTAGCTATTTCCCGCAAGGATGGTGAATGAGTGCGCTTTAAAAGTTGAACTACTTTAGGATATTTTGCTAGAAACTCTGATGATGTTTCGACTGTACCCTTTACTCTTCCTTTATATGTACCATTCAGTTTTGCAATGGCAATACCCTCATTTATTCGCTCCAAGATTACATTCTTTTCCATTTCAGCTAGTGTGCTCATTACTGAACTTAGAAGCTTAAAAATCTGCGATTCACGTCCGTTGGTAAGAGATTGTAAGCCAATATTCTCGACAAACAGAGTTACGCCTTTTGAGTGAAATAGCTGAATTGTATTGAGTACATCTAATGTGTTTCGCCCGAGTCGGTCGATACTGCATACTGATACAAAATTTATGGTATTGTTGCTAATTGCTTTTAAAAGTTCTTTTGCTTGGGGTCTTTCGTTGAATGGAATTGATCCGGAAACTCTATCAATGAATAATATTTCGTCCAAATTGGCTTTCGCTTCTTGTCTAGCTGTGTTTTGTGACATTGTTGAAATTCGAATATAGCGACCCTTCATAAGATTAAATTTAGGATTCAAATATACGAAAAATTATCTAATGTATCAAAAATAGGGTAATAGTGTTTGATACAACTGGAACATCAATAAAGTGGCTAAATTATTATTCGTTAAACTGTAGCACAATTTAACTATAGTGTAAAATTGATATATCTTCTTTTATATCCTTAAATGTCAGTCTAAAAAATATAGGAACTAATATTGTCTATTTATTAGCCTGAAAAGGAAAAAATTTGTTCCTAATTATTTTTTTATTACATTTTAATTGATATCTTTGCGCTGTAAATTATACAAATGGAAACAGCAAGAGAGAAAATTAAGATGATTATGGATAGACTAGGGATGGCTGGCTCGGTCGCTGCAAAAGCTATGAACATGCCTGATAGCACATTTAGGAAAAAGATCATGCCATCTAGTTCCAACAAGTCATTTACAGAGAAGAATCATTCTGATTTAGTAGAATTTCTTATTAAAGAGATTGAATTTTTAGTAACTCATAAAAAAGCTAGTAAAAATGATGTGATACCATATGAGTATGTTTTAGATCGATATAAAGATATTTACAAAAATTATTTAAAATATAAAAAGCAGGAAGAATGGAATCTCTTTGACGAATTAACAAAGCTTGTCGATTTTATGGAAAACAGCGATGTGTTTAGTGACATTAAATTATATACCCAAATAATTGATGATATAGTCTTCGAGTCAACCTTAATCGATGATGAAGCAATTAGGTTTACAGTTGAGAAATATAATGACTATGCACTCAGTGATAAAAAGATTAATCACTCGAAATGGTTCGATTATATCATCTATAGAAGACAACAAACAATCAAAGAGATTTTAAAAGATTAAAGTAACTAACTGATAATTTTTAGAAACTTAAATAATATAAATTTAAACACAAATAAATTGAGTAAAAAAGAACAAAACGAATTATTACAAGAAATTCTTAAGAATAGAAGAAAGAATCAGAATGAAGCTAAAATCTTAGAAGCTGTATTGACAGGATATTATACACTCCCATTTTTTTTTACTAGAATTTCATTCAAACAATTTTTGAAATTTAGGGAACATCTGACGCAATTCGGTATTAAAAGTAGTTATGTCATGAATACTGGAAGAGGTGATGCAACATGGGTATTAGAACCTAATGCACTTTCGGATTACTTAATCAAAAAAAGAAAGGAAACTCTTGATGCAATAATTTATTCTTAACGTGCAGTAATTTATTTGTACATTTTGGTATATTTTGGTATAATTTAGGCCCTTTTATATATTTGGTTATTATTGTGTAACATGTTGTAAATATGAATGTTAGAAATGTAATTTTGCCTATTTTTTGGAATTTTGAAGTTTAAGTTTTTTTCTTGGAAAAAAGACCTAAAGTGTTTTTTTTCTGAAATGTTGGCTGAAATACTGATTGGAGTCCGTTACTATTTCTGATAATGGATCTGTATCGATTTGATTGCTGATACTTAAATATAAGAAGTAGAAATTATTAATTATGGTCATTTGAGATGCAAAAAATAAAATAAAGTATGACAAAAAAAGAAATAAAGGCTTTTTGCAAAGCCAACGATATTAGGAACTATACAATAGAAGATGACCTTAGAATTACTGTTGATGGAAATGTTTGTCTTGATATTAACGATACTGAACTTCCAGTCCAATTTAATGAGGTCAACGGAAATTTCGATTTAATCAATTGTTTAAACCTGACATCGTTAAAGGGAAGTCCTATAAATGTCTTTGGCAATTTCTTTTGTAGTAAAATGCAACTTAAAAGTCTTGAGGGTGCACCGGATTGGGTTCGTTACAATTTTGACTGCTCGGGAAATCAAATTACAAGTCTCGAAGGAATGCCAGATCTATTTGATGGCGTATTTGCTTGTGTAGGAAATCCTATTACACTTGCTTCGATATTTGAGTTATCCGAACTATCTGAGAAAAGAGTAGTTCGATTTATTATGGATGATTTTGATTTTGATATATATAAGGGATGCACATTTAAAGATAAGTATGATTTTTCCGATAATTGGCTAGAATTCAATGGCATCGCTACGGTGGGAAGTAATTTTGATTATACCATTGCAAAACGCAAGTATACGATTGAGCAAATTATCAACTAAAAACCACATAAACATAACTGCCTGTAAAACCAATCCAAATGAATTGGCTTTTTATTCTAATTTGCAAAAATTTTTGCGGGGACTACTTATAAATGTTGCCAACATAGACAAAATATAGCAGGTAATGAACTGCTTAAATGGGATTAGATGTTGTGTTTTTATAAATTACTTCTTTGCATCATCAAAATCACCCCATTCAAACAAAGAGCCTTCTTTTTCTCTGTCTATAGAATCTATGAAACTTTTAAAATGAACTCTAGGTTTAGTAGCATATTTAACTTTGTCGATAGGTAAATTATGTAGCATTCTGTATTTAGTAAAGTATTCATTACCTGATTTTTTGCTTTCCCAATCTCTTCCAAAACCAATAATATAATTATAGTAAAGCATTAGCTGCTCATTGTTAGACATCTGCGATCTTAGAATCTTTAAATATTCTCTTGATTTGCTATATGTAAACAATCCTTCGTTTTCTCTATCAACGACATACTTTACAATACCATATAAATGTCTATAATAATGCCCTAATTTGTTTTCATGTCCAGTAAAAGGTGAATATTTAATAAAGAACTTTATTTTTTTATCACCTACCTGATATTCCTTTACTCCCCCAACGGTTTCTCTATGTTTTTTTCTGATCTCCTTTAGTTCATCTTTAACAATTGTTATAAAAGTGGAATCTATAGTTTTAGACTTGATTAATGTAGATTGAGATCCAAAAAAGAAAATCCTATAACTCAATTCTAAAAGTTCTTTAGATTTATATTTATTCTCTTTATCACAAGCTTTACAGATTCTATAACACGCTATAAGTTCATTTGCCATAGAGACAAAAACTTTTCTCCCTTCTACAAATCTTTCAACCTGTGTTCGAGTTGTTGTTGTTGAACTATCCGCTGAATTATAACTTATAGACATTTTATAGTCGTAACCGGCGATCTTCATTTCATTAATGTTTTCCTTGTGTAATCGAAGCATCTCATAAAATTGGCTCTCAAATTGCTGTATTTTAAACTGTTTTTGTATTTCCTGATTTGCTTGGTACTGTACCCAAAAAGCTAAAAATGTTAGGGTTATAGCAGGAACTGCTAAGATCGGATTCAAAATGCCGCCAACAGTATCACCTATAACACCAATATTATCTATTTTGTCATTTGAGTAATAAATCATTGGCAATATTAAAATTACAAAACCTATGACACCTAAAATTATGTATAGAGCACTTAGTTTAGTTCCAAATTTAATTAGCTGATCTTCTTCATTTAAAATTTTATTCATTTTTATTATTTATTACCAACTTATTTTTAATATCATACTTATAATTCACAATGTCTCCTGATAATATCAAATCAATAGCCTTGTCAATTACGGTTATTGGCGCTACAAACCACTCCCTTGGTGTGATTCTTCTTCCTTTCTCGTCATTTATATCTACATCTAAACAAACATCGGCAAAGAATCGATGCAGAAGTTGCTCGAACTTGTGCGGGTTTAAATTATAGCATTTGTAAGTTGAAACTATTTCAACTTCTGCCATTAAATAAGTCGGCTCTTTTATAGCATTTTTTACCCTAGATTTTACATCAGTTTTTGAAAAACCAATTTTAAATAAATCCTTTATTGCGGAAATATCTTTATGAGTTGATTTCGATTTTAAGATGTATATCCAGCCCGTTTCTAAATCCGCTTCTTCTACGCTGTTTGCAGCCTTTAATAATACATCGTTATCTGTATAACTGTTATGAGTTACAACTTTTCCATTAATATACAAAGCTTTTGCTAGTGATCTGTAAAGCATATTGCTTTCCGTGCCATTTTCAAAAATGATTCTTGTTCTGCCATCTTTTCTTACCCTCTTTCCTGAGGGTAAAATCATTTCCTGTGTTTCAATATTTGCTTTTTCTAAATACATCAGTATTCCATCTAATATATAATAGGCACCTTCTTGCAGATTATCTTCTTTAAACTCTACTAGAACTCGTCTTCCTTCTTTCAAATCTTTATGTACATTCTTAAACCTTGATTCGTAATTAGCGAAGTCTATATCCTTCATCGCTTTTCTTCTTGCTACAAAATCAGCTTCTTCTCTTTCTTTCGAATCAGGTATGTTTTTCAGTTTGAAGATTTCTAATGTATCATCGGTATCAAGCAATCCAAACTGATCATCATTTAAAATGTCATCAATAGTATTGATTTCCTTTGCTGTGTCTCCTAATAAATTATAAGTGTCATATGGTTTTAATATTTCAATTTTCTTGTTATTTTTTCTCAATTCTTTCAGAACCACCCCAAGAGTTCTCTCAGAAACTACAAAAACATCTGACTTCGGTTCACGGTTATTCTTTTTATAAAACGCATTAATTTCCTGGAATGAATCTATTAATCGATCATCCTCCGTCTTTAAATTCGAAACTTTAGCTTTTGAATCTAAAATGCCAAATTCATCATCGTTAAAAATGTCCTCTAAGGTCTTCTTCTTAGTCATTTACTTTTGCTTTACGCTTTTGTTCTTTTAAAAATATGATAGCCTCTGCCAATCTTTTTTCTTGTGGATCAAATGATTGAATGCTTGGTTGCTCACCTGTACTATCCATCCAATTCTTAATTTTGGGCCATAAAACAATTGCTTCTTCCTCTGTCATTTGAATTCTAGTAGCATCTATTGTTTCTTGAATAGCTTTAAACACCGAAGCAGTTACCGATTTTGAAAGTATCTCAAATGCCTTTTGGAATGGGTTAATTTGATCAATCAAATCAATATTGATATCATCAATATTGACAAAACTTCCAGCCATTCTTATAAAACGCTTGTCGCCATGCGTTTCAATTGTACTGTTTTTTATTACCGAGTCTACAACTACGTGCTGTCTTACTTGTTCAACTTCTTCTTCAGTCAAGTCGGGATAAGTCTCACGAATAATCTTGGGAATTAAAACAGTATTTATGACTTCTGGATCGACGTTACCAGGTAGTGCTTTGATCATTTTATCATCTTGAAGAATTGTAGCTTTCAAGTCGTTGATATCAGATTCAATAATGTCTTTAACTCGATTTGATGTTGGTGTTTTAAAACCTTTTATTCGGATTGTATCATCATCGTCGTCTGATTCATCTTCATCTGGAAACTTTGCCTTAAACTTAAAGTTTGGCGCTAGAACTTGTTCCATTAGTAACGAAGCAGTAATTGCTTTTAGCATATTATTTACTGACAGTTTAACTTCGTCGCCATCTGCATCAGGTTGTGCAATTAGATTGGTAAATTGTGCATGACTCTTGTTTTTGCTATCACGTGTACATCTGCCAATTATTTGTATAATTTCGGTTAAGGAACCACGGTATCCTATGGTCAAAGCATGTTCGCAAAAGGGCCAATCAAAACCTTCTTTTGCCATTCCTAATGCTATGATGATGTCAATATCCTCAGGCTTTTTCGAAGATCTGAGATATTCTTGAATTTTATCTCTATCTTTTGGATTGTCATTTACCAAGTCAGCAATTTTTAAGAGATTCCCAGTTTTTCTGCTCCGAACATGTAAAACACCAGTAGATGAATCTTGGTATTCAAGTTCACCCAAGCTATCAAGGATCTTATTTACTTCTTCATACTTATCCTTCTCTGATTCGCCTGAGTTAACACTTGGGATATGAACAATAGTCTTTTTAGATTCATCCAAAATTTCGTGAATTGCAGTTGTATATTTTCCTTGATAAAAATGATACCCAATGCCCAATGATTTTAAATACTCATATCCATTTAATTGCTCATAATAGTTATAAGTGACTTTACTGAATCGAGACTCTAATTCTGGAAGCAAAACAGGAACACTATCACCACGGAAATATGAACCAGTCATCGCAACTATATGCGCTGACGATTTTGACATGATAGATCGTAATACTTCACCTAGTCGATTATTAACATCTGCAGAAACATGATGGAATTCATCAATTGCAATAACAATATTGTCGAATATTTTTTCATCAATACCTTCACAAGCAAAACGAAGAGTTGCGTGAGTGCATATTAGGATTCGTTCGTCACTTTCTAAAAAGTTATTAAACGCCTTGACCTTGTTCGATTCTCCTCCTGGCGTACATAAGTTGTAAGCGTCATTAGGATTCCAATCTGCAAAAAAACCATACTTCATCAAGTCTGTGTGTGAAAATGAACTTCCAATAGATCTTTCGGGCACTGCAACAATTATCTTCTTTATACCTTGGTTAATTAGCTTATCCAGTCCAATAAACATCAAAGCACGAGATTTACCAGAAGCAGGTGGTGCTTTTATTAATAAATATTGAGCCGTACGAGCGTCAAATGCTCTCTGCTGCATCTCTCGCATTCCAAAGGAATTTGTACTTTTACTCTTCCCTGTTTGTTTATAGGTGACATGTACTATATCTGGCATAAATATCTAAATTTTATCTGTTTTGTGAAAATCCTATTAGGCAAAGAATCATAACAACATATATTCGTCATCGTGACCTTTTCGCTTATGCTTTCTTTTTCTTTAATTTCTTCTCTTTTAAAAACAAACTATCCTTCGTTGTCATTCCTTCATACATTTTAAATAAATACTCTAAACGTTCCACATCATTTTCAAAAGGTTTTAAACGATAGCATCTTTCAATGGCAAGATCCAGTTGGTGATGTGCCTCCTTTAATCCTGATGGCATTTTATCTGGATCATATAACTGTGCCAATGTCTTTTCCGAATATTTGGCTCTTTCATCTAAAATTTCAAAAACGTGTAAATTAATTTGTTGTTTCTGTTTATTGGAGATAGGAGGAAATGGAAATGTATTATAGCATAATTGTGATGAATAACGATAATCGGTTTTTAATCTGCCTCCAACAGCCCTTACCCATGTCATGTGGATCTTTGATGTCAAAATGCCAAATATCCATAATTCAGCGTTAAAAACAACACTTGCTGCATCAGAAACAATCGTATTTCCATCTAAAAAACCCATGGGAATATATTGTCTTCTTTCAGAAGATGTTCGAGGTATTATAATGGAATTAGAATCTGAATGAACAGAATAATAAAATTTATGAGGAAACTTTGCCATTTCTCGTGTGCTCACTTCTGTACTTTTTTCTCTAAATTGAGAAACCAAGTCAAATCTATGTCTAATTGGCGGAATAGAATTTGCGAAATCTAAAACAGATTCATCCACGAATAAGCACCATCGATCTAAATTTCTAATAAATTCAGCCGATCCTGCTAATTTTTTAAATAATATTTCTGCATCAGGATACAGCTGCAATAGTTCGTTTTTTTCCTCTGTTGAAAAGATGAGATGTCCATTATCCACAATTTTGCTCCCGTAACTCATCACTGGGATCTCAGATAATGGCTTAGATCGTTTACTCAAGATCACACTGCTTCCAGAAGTTAAGTAAGGATTTATATTATCAACTGAGGCATATAAATTATCAGTAAATATTTTTTTCTTTTCATTATTTTTAGCTTTGATCCCTATAATTGTACAATACACGCCCGCGTTTGCCTTGGCATTATTGGACCATTTGAAAGATTGATATGCAAAAAATATCTCGAGTTCCTTTGATAATATAAAGGGCCATAATAATGAAACTTGTTCGCCTTGACAAATAGAATTAGTAGTTACAAACGCAAAACTAACTTTGGTGTTTTGACTATAAATAGCACTCTTAATAAACCAACAAGCTATATAATCCAAGTCCTTATATGATTTAAAACCTGTACTTACAATTTTTAAATCTTCTTTTTGTTCTTTGTTTTGCAAAAACGATCCGAGATAAGGAGGATTTCCTAAAATATAAATTTCTTCATTTTCATCAACCGGACAGACCATTTTCCAATCAATTCTAGTAGCATTTCCCTGTGTAATATGCCCTGCTTCTTTTAATGGTAAAATAGGTTTTGCACGACCAAAGTCGTGAAGTTCATCGACAAATATCTTGTTCATTTGATGTTCAGCTAACCATAATGATAATATAGCCATCTCATGAGCAAAGTCATCTAATTCGATACCGTAGAATTGTGACAGTTTAATTTCAGTAAACACAATAGATATTTGCTTCTCTATCTCATAAAGATGTTGCAATATTTCAATTTCTAATTTTCTTAATTCTTTATAAGATATAATAAGAAAATTACCACTTCCACATGCTGGATCAAAGCATTTTATTTTTGATAACCTGTAAATTAACTTTCTTACTTTGGCGGAATTTCCTTTACTTTTTTCAAATTCTTCTTTTAATTCATTTAAAAATAATGGTTCAATCACTTTCATTATATTGGGCACAGAAGTATAGTGCATACCTAAACCACTTCTATAAGCTGGATTTACGACTGCTTGAATCATAGATCCGAAAATATCAGGATTAATCTCACTCCAGTTCAGTTCACCACAATCTAAAATGATTTTTCTTGCTTTTGATGAAAATTTCGGTGATATGATAGAATCTTTAAATAGTCCACCATTAACGTATGGAAAGCTTGTTAAATATGCTGGCGCTTCTTTATCAAACTCGGTGCGAAGTTTTCGAAAGAGTCGATCTAAAAATAGATTTACATCGCTACCATCTTTTTTGGTATGTTGTGCTAAAGTATTAGTAAAAATACTATCCTCATCAAATATCCCAGTGTCCTCAGCAAAGAAACAAAATAGAATCCGAGACAAGAATATATTCAGATTATGACCACCGTCAGCGTAAATATTAGGATTTTCATGTACTAAAATATCGTACAATTTAGCCATTTCTTCAGACGCTCTTCTATCTGCATGGTTCTCATTCTTAGATTGATATTTTTCTTGTCCTGCCCAGGGTAAGAAAAAATGGAAATGCTTATCAATTTCAAGAATAGGTATGTCTAATGTTAAGCTAGTACGGACATCCTTTGCCAATAGAGTAGTGTAATCTGTTACTATTACAAATCTAGGATTGTGTCTCAGTTCCTCTCCTGTATTTGTTAAATCATCAATTGTTGTAAGTAGCTTATCAGTATCAACTTCCTTAAATAACACCTTCTTTTTATATAATACTTCTCCGTCCAATTTAGACATATTGGAGTCACCTTTACGAAGACGAGTTATAGATGTTTTTGAAATACCATATGCCATCAATAGATCATAAACAAAACTTTCTTTGTTAAATGACCCAATAATTTCTTTAAGGTTTTTCTCTATTTGGGTGGTGTTCATGTCAACAAATGGATTAAGCTAATTATCAAAAAAAAGTAAAAATACGAATTAAGATAAGGATACCAAGCCGACAATGCAAGAAATCAAATTATATGGTAAAAGTTATTCGTACAGTCCAATTTGTACTGTTACGTTTTGTAGAATGTGCCACGCATTTTAGCGTAGTCCTTCCTTGATATCTAAAATTAGATCACTCAATCGTTCTTCGTCCAAACTCCCGTTAGGCGAGAATATATCATCAAAGATCGTATTCATATATTTGAATACCGTAGGCAACTGCTTTTGATGATTTAAAACCATTTGAGAAAGTGTTTTTTCAGTCTTTGGAATACTTTCTTGAAGTTGAATGATAACCTCCTTGACTTTGCAGCTGTTTTTTCCCATATAAAGTGAGGTAGTATTGTCAAATGTAAAACTCTCGCCAATTTCCTTTGGGCAACCTACCAAATTAATGATCGGATTTGCACTTACAATGAAAGAACCGGACACGGAATCTGGTGATCCTTCTAAGGAAATCAGGTTATTGTTGTTGGCGTAATAGCTTCCATTTACAATAACTGGTCCACCTGCAAGGCTAGTCAATTCATTTAAAAAACAGTTAAAGTTTCCGTCTATGTTTTTTGGTGCTCCACTTAGTTTTGTTAATTTATTTTCCTGCGCTGAGTAAAAACCACCGACTACGGTTGGCCCATACTCCAAAGACGTTAAATTATTATTATAGCAGTTAAAATCCCCACTCACCGTTTCGGGTGAATTCTTGAGTGAAGTCAATTTATTGCTATTACAGTAGAAATCACCATAGATTTTTCCAAATCTCAAAGGTAGTTCTTCGAGTTGTGTGTCTGTAATGTAAACGTCGCCATTTACATCCAGGCTACCGTCTGATTTCCGAATAACAAAATGCCCCATACGGATACAATACTGCTCTTTAATAATGTACACATCTTTTTTTGTTATCATAAACCGGAATGTTGATTATTGGATAATTCTTTTAGAATCAATGTCTAATGTGAATATAAAATCGCCTATGAAAGTACAGTTATGAAAGGTAATTAATGATTCTTTTTGTATGATAATTTCAAATACTCGATTGGTGTTATTTTCGAACGTACAATCTTTGAAGTCAATTTTAGAGTTGTAAAATTCCATTAAAACGATTGTAAAAGAATTATGGTTTTGATTCTCTTCGAGGTTAATAATCTCAGTTGTTGTATTATCTGCCTCAACTTTCGGTTTTGAACTAATAAAATCATAAATCTCGATAATGTAGGTGAAGTGCAGATTTGAAAACCTTATATCACTATTGTTAGAATAAAAAAACAATGTAGAGTTAAATTGCCATTTTGGATCTGAGCATATTTCTTTCGGGTCAAGATAGATAAGGTACTTCGGTTTGTTAACACCAATAATAGATATTTTTGCGCCTAAGATAAAGCGTATCAAATGACAATGATTTACATCATTTGTTATTGTTATAGTTTCGCAACCGGAATTTCCAATCTTAATTTTCTCAACAGCATCAAAAAAATAAATTGTGTCACTTGCAAAGTATGTTATCATGCTAATAGATAAATTTACTTTTATTGTTTTTTTAATGTGTATTTGAATTCCTCATGAGTTTCATTGTTTTCAATAATAACTTCGTGGCTACCGTTTCCAAATTTTACAGCATCATCTAATGATCTGATAAATCTATTCATGCTTTCGGAATCAGATTTGAAGTGGATACGATCTATAACAATGTCTAAGTCGTATGAAATAAAAGGACTTGCTTTCATATCTAAAATCCCTTCAAGGTCCATTGTTTTGCCGTTAATTCGAATTTTCAGGAATCCCTGATCTTCCAGCTTGGCGAGTATTTTCCTGAAATCCCCTTTATACGAGCGCAACAAAGGGGCGAGTATATTTACCCTTTTTCCTATGAGATGTTTAAAATCCATTATTGTTGGTTGATCATATTCCTATTTAA
>Ga0247810_10001615_pt1 | contig 13834 bp, 11 predicted proteins | sample UWRJL119311C1_FD_179918 | JGI IMG/M metagenome (GOLD analysis project Ga0247810, IMG submission 179918) | Plant litter microbial communities from Arlington Agricultural Research Station in Wisconsin, United States - UWRJ-L119-311C-1 | ecosystem: Environmental > Terrestrial > Plant litter >...
TGATGATGATAATGATGATTTTTGGTTTGGTTTCGAACAAGAGTATTTCATCATGGATACTAAAACTTTATTGCCATTAGGTTTCCCTGTTGGAGGATATCCTGCTCCACAAGGTATGTACTACTGTTCTGTAGGTGGAAAAAACACTCACGGAAGAAAATTAGTTGAAGAACATGCTGATTTATGTATTGCTGCAGGTCTTAACTTTGAAGGTATTAACCAAGAGGTTGCTTGCGGACAATGGGAGTTCCAATTATTTGCTAAAGGTGCTAAAAAAGCAGGTGACGAAATCTGGATCGCAAGATACTTATTGGATCGTTTGACTGAAAAATATGGTTACTATATCGAATACCACCCAAAACCATTAGGAGATACAGACTGGAATGGTTCAGGTATGCATGCTAACTTCTCGAACAATGTATTAAGAACATGTGGAGATCAGGCAACTTACGAAAGAATCTGTGAGGCTTTCAGACCTGTAACTGCTGAACACATTGCTGTTTACGGTGCTTACAATGACTTACGTTTAACTGGTAAACACGAAACTGCATCTATCCACGATTTCTCTTATGGAATTTCAGATAGAGGAGCTTCAATCAGAATCCCGTTAATTACTGTTCAAAAAGGATGGAAAGGTTGGTTGGAAGACAGAAGACCAGCTTCAAACGGAGATCCATACAAAATTGCTGCTAGAATTATCAAAACTGTAAAATCAGCGCTATAATTCTTAGTTCAAATTATACTAGAAAGTGCCATCGTAATTGATGGCACTTTTTTTATGGGCCGTCATCATATTAAGGGAAGTCGAAATATCTCAGGTATTCGACTTCGTTCGAACTGGATAAACAAACCAAATCGATTTTAAAAACTATCGATTTACAAGTATATGACAAACTATATTGAATATGAAGGCAATTTTTCAATAATTAAATTTTTAAGTTAGAGTTCAAGAGTTATATTTGTATATCATTTAAAAAAATCATTATGATAGTCTGGATTTTCTTTTTACTGGCCGTAGTTTTTATTCTTGCATTAGATTTAGGTGTATTCAACAAAACACCGCACATTATCAGTACAAAAGAAGCCAGCAAATGGACACTAATTTGGGTCACATTATCATTTCTTTTTTCAGGAGTAATTTACTGGCTTTATACTACAGATTATATTGCAAATCCTGATAATCTAAAACCTGCTGTTGCTTCAATGAAGTTTATTACAGGTTATTTAATTGAGCTATCCTTAAGTGTCGATAATATTTTTGTAATCGCAATCATTTTTGCCTCATTCAAGATACCTCAGAAATATCAGCATCGTGTTTTATTCTGGGGAATTCTGGGAGCTATTGTTTTCCGCGGATTAATGATTTTCTTTGGTGTAATGTTAATCAACAAATTTACCTGGACCACTTATTTATTTGGAGCATTTTTATTGTTTACGGCTATAAAAATGTTGTTTTCAGGTGAAGATGAAGATTTTCAGCCAAAAGATTCATTTGTATATAAAACATTAGGAAAAATTATTCCGATTACATCAGAAATGGAAGGTGAGAAATTTTTTGTTACAACTAAAACTGCAAAAAAAGCGGCTACCCCTCTATTTGTTGCTTTAATTGTAATCGAGGTTATGGATGTTTTATTTGCCGTTGATAGTGTTCCAGCGATTTTAGCCATTACATCAGATCCTTTTTTAGTATTTAGTTCTAATATTTTTGCCATCTTAGGATTACGTTCCATGTACTTCTTTTTAGCAAATATGCTGGCAAAATTTAGCTATTTAGAATATAGCTTAATTGCTATTTTAAGTTTCGTAGGATTAAAAATGCTTCTTCACGATTATATTCACGTTCCGGAATGGGCTTCTTTAGGATTCATTGCCCTTTCACTTTTAGTAGGAATTTTGGTTTCTTTAAAATTTGGAGAAGAGAAAGTACTAACTGACTCAGATGAAGAATAGTATTCATCAAACATATTTATAAAAAAAGGAAATCTCACGATTTCCTTTTTTATCGCTTCAAACAGCATTTTTTAATTCCTTATTTTTTAATCGTATAATAGGTATTTTTAACTACAGGAATACCCGTGGCCGTAATACCTTCTAAAGCTACTTTTACTTTGGTTTCAACTTTGGTGTTGTAATAATTTACAGTAACACTGCCTGTTTTATCAGGATGTACATAAGGATTCCAATAAAGAGTATTTCTTACAGCCGATTTATTATCCGTTTCTGAAGATACTTGTTCCGGATTTGGAGAATAAAAAACACGTGCCATGTAAAACCCATCTACCTCTTGTGTGATAGAATGGAAATATTCTTTTTTAGGCTTATTTCCTGTATTAGGTTTAGTATAAATTGCAATAATACCGTTATTTCCTTCGTCTCCAAAATACATTTTTGTCTGAGGTCCTTTTATAGCATCTATTTTTTCAATATCTGCCAGATAAATAGCATCTACTTCATCTTTATAAGCTATAATTCCATTTATTAAAAAAAGTGGTGGTGCTTCGTAACGTAAAAAACGAACAGAATCATCAAAAGGCACAACTCCTGATACTTTTTGTTGAATAAGGTCATAAATATTAGTAAACAAGCTAATATCTTCGCCTGCAACATAACTCGCATCCGGAATTCCAAAATGAGAAACTGATCTGTTTTTCTTTTTGGAAACAATGCTAACTTCGTCCAAAATATTTTCAGGCTTTACCCCAAAAGCTGCATATTTCTTAAAGACATTTTCAACAATCTGACTTGTATTTTCACTCCAGTTAATAGGTTCTTTTTTAAAAGCGATACCCATTGAAGGCTGTTGAATAGGATTTACTAGTATTTCGCCGCTATATTTTCCTTTTTCATTTCTGGAATATAAAGACATTTTAGTTTTTCCGGAAAACATGATATTTTCAAATTTAAAACTTCCTATAGAATCAGTAAACGTCTTAAAACTATTCATATGTTTTTTATTCATTAAGACCATTCCTATTCTATTATTAACTTTGGCCTTATCGCCAAAAAGCTGCTTGACCCTGCCGGTTATTGTAAAACCTTTTTCGGCTATATACTGAATTCCATCTTTAGCTTTTGGAATTGTTTTCCATACAAAATCACGCCACCCTTGCGTTAAAAGTAAGTTCTCTAAATGTTCAAGTCGTTTTAAATTAGCTATATCAAAATAATATCCAGGATTATGAACCTTTCCTCTAATATCCGATTCCATCAAAAAGTAAGAACTAATAGTGCTGCCAAAATCTTTCTCCTCTGTCACTCCGTTCATATCGGTTATACTTAATGAAAAACTTGCCGATTTGGCTAAACCTGTTTTAGATTTTGAACTAACATTTAACGTAGCTTTTTCATTCGGCTGATAGTTTGCTTTGTCTATTGATAACTGTACTTCTAAATCCTGTTCTTTTTCAATATAAATTAAACGCTCACTTTGCGGTTTTAAATTAGTGTCATATAACGTTATTTGACTTATACCCTCAGGAGCTATATCTTTTCCTAATTCAAAAGATAATGAGGTTTGCGCTAACGTTTGCGAGGTTTCAAAATACGAAACTCCTTTTGCCTTGCAAACAACAGTAAGTACAGCATTTGGATTTTGCAGCAAAGTCTCCTCGTTTGTAATTATGGATATAATATTTTTTCCTCTTAAGATTCTGTAACTTATCAAATAGCCTTGTTTAGTGACTTTTGGAAGTTCTGTTCGCAGTTCCGGTCCATCTGCAAACTTGGTTTTTGCATAATAACTCTTTCCTTCAATAGGTAGTATTTGAAATTTCCCCATCCCATCATGAGCACTGGAAAAAGAAGTTACCAATTCATTATCTGAATCAAAAATTTCACCTTTAATATCTATTGGATTTCCTTTAGTATCAACTGCCTTAAAGCCAACAATACAAGGCACACTTTGTAAAAGTGAACCACCTTCGGGAAAGAATTCAACCTTAAAATTATTTTGCTTACTAATTTCAACGATTTTAATATCGGCAACACTATTTTGTGTTTTATTAGTTTTAGAATGTGATTCAAACACATCTATGATTTCAATATTCTTTTTAAATACAAAATCTTCCCCAAAATTTCTATTCCAATTGGTATAAGCACGTAGTTGATAAACACCTGGCTTTACGCCGAGAGAATCTGTTAATTTAAAATCGCCATTACCTAACCCCATTTCTAAATTTGTCTTGTTTCGGGCAATTATTTTAGAATCGGGAGAAATTAATTCAACATATAAAATATTGCTATTATCAAAAAGTAAATTATTGGAAGCACGTACGTTATAAGCTTTGTAATATAAATCATCTCCAATAAAATATCTTGAATTGTCTGTATGAAGATATATCTTTTCTATTTCAGGAATTGTTTTGTTTTCTTGTGCCTGCAAGCAGCCAAATGCTAAAAAAGTCCATAACAAACAAAACAGGGTGCAATTTTTATTCTGATTAAAAGATTTAAACATTTAAAATGTAGATTTATATTTAACAATACCAAAGCAATAAATATATAAAATCTTATTAATTTAATTTGAAATAAAAAATATTACACAAAATAAAATAATTATGAAAAAAAAATATTTTATGAAGAGTAATTTCTACATCAATATCTAAATTTTATTCATAAAAAAAGGAAATCTTACGATTTCCTTTTTTTATTGCAAGTCAATTTATTACAATTTAATTTCTTGAATTTGGCTTTCTTTTAAATTTAATTTATCAACAACATCTAAATAATTAGATTTATTAACTGAAGCAGCAAAATCAGCAGGAACCACAACAATCCTAAAAATTTGATTAAATCTGTAGTCATCAAGTTCCGGATCAGTAAGACTATTACCATTTAAATAGATATCTACAAAAGAATCACTAAATGTAAAATCATAAGAAAAATTTCTAGTACCGTTATTCAAATAATGAGTTTCTGGTAAAAATTCCCAAACATCTCTATCACTGTCAACACCCGCATATCGATAGACCAAAACTACATCAGAATCAAGAATCCGTTGCGGAAAAACAAAACGAACTCTAAAATTATTAAGTGGATTGGAACTTGGATTGAAATTATAATAATTATTGCTTGTATTTTCATAAACAGTTCCAACAGTATCATAATCAACATTATCATTATCATCATCCGAACAACCAGAAAATGCTAATAATCCAACAACTGCGAAAAGGGTCAATATCTTTTTCATCTTTTTTTATATTTAAAGTTTATACTTAAAGGTATTCCAAAAATCAAACCAAAAAAAATATTTAACGAATTCTTTGGTAGGCTTTTTAATTATTTTTTGCAATCTCCTGATTTTTAAGCAATATTTTATTAAAAAATAAGACATGATAAGGCAATGAATTTTCCCAATACTGCCAGGTATGTGCTCCAGGACGTTCCGTGTAATCGTGTTCTACTTTATTATAAATTAGTCTTCGGTGCAATTCACGATTAGGTTCTATTAAAAAATCATCTACACCGCAATCAATAATCAATGGCAGTCTATTGGCTTTTATTTTATCGATCATATTCAAAACAGCATGCTGCTCATACATTTTTATATCGTTACTTCTATCTCCAAAAACAGGTTCAATCAATTTAAGAACCTGAGCAGAAGAATCCCTATTCAGCATTACACTCATATCAACCGCTCCACTCATGCTTCCGGCCGCACAAAATAAATCAGGATGTTTCGCCGATAAATACAATGCGCCATGACCTCCCATAGAAAGTCCGGTAATGACACGACCACTTTTATTAGCGATCGTTCTATATGTTTTATCGACTTTCTGGATGACTTCTTTCGTAATAAAAGTTTCAAACTGACTTCCTGTATTTACCGGACTGTCTAAATAAAAGCTGAACGTTTCACCTTCCGGCATTACAATAATCAAATTATATTGGTCTGCTAAGTTTTTTACCAATTCTTTATTAGGAGTGTTTTTTAACCAATCCCCAAAATGCCCGTAAGCGCCATGCAATAAATACATCACTGGAAATTTCGATTTGCTTTTGGCGTATGAATTTGGCAATACAACAGCAGCTTTGTATGTTTTATTCATGGCGATACTGGCAACTTCCAACGTATCAACTTTGGCGGCATAAGAAATTCCGCAAGACATTATACATACAAACAGTAAAATTTTAAAATACTTCATGGTTTTTAGTTTTTTTTTGAATCATAAATATATACTTTTTTTATGTTTTAAATAATAACCACTTTATATTCAAAAAACTGCATAAAAAAAACCATCAACGAATTGATGGTTAGTTTTATATATTTAAAAAAATTACATAATCGAAGCTCTATGCTCCTGTCTGTATTCTGAAGCACTTTTACCTGTATATTGTTTAAACGACTTACTAAAATGACTGAAATTATTAAAACCGCTTTCATAACAAACTTCGTTAATACTAATAGGTTTCTCTGCCAAAAGTTTAGAGGCATGAACTAAACGGTATTCATTTACAAATTCGGTAAACGTTTTATTGGATATCTTTTTAAAATAACGACAGAAAGATGGCGTTGTCATACTCACCAGACTAGAAATTTCGTCTATGGAAATAGGTTCCTGAAAATGATCTTTTACATAACTAAAAACAACATTAATTCGGTCATTATCCGGAACCTGCATTTCAAGTAAAAATCCATCGGCATTTAGAATGGTATATTCTTCAGAAGATTCCAAATCCTTCAAAATGCTTAAAAGCGTAAGGAAACGCTCAAATGGAGATTTGTTCTCCATTAACTCCATTTTGGTTCCGATTCTTTTTTTAGTTTCACCTCCAAATGCAATTCCTGCTTTCGCCTGATCAAGAAGTTTTTGAATTTTCTTCATTTCTGGTATTCTAAAAAAATCATTTCCAAGAAAATCAGGTTTGAAATGAATTACGGTTTCATCTGTATTGCCGGTTTTTTCATTTGTAAATCCGCAATGTGGCAAATTAGATCCTATCAAAATCAGGGAACCATTGGTATAATAAGAAATATGACTTCCTATTTGTCTTTTGCCTGCACCACCATTTACAAAAACAATTTCAATTTCAGGGTGGTAATGCAGCAGGTGTGACTTACTGTTGGTTTTTTGAGCATGCTTTGTATAGGTAAAGGAACTTCCGTATGAGTTTGATATTATTTCAAGAGCTGGGGCAATTGGTTTCATTTCATAAAGATTAAATAATAAAAGCAAAATTAACAAAAATGCCTAAATAAATTCAAATTTTAACATATAACGCTTTCGTAAATGAGAATATAGCATTGAAATCAGCAAACATGGCTGCGTAAAACTATATATTCCAGAAGTAATTTAGCATCAGAGAATTAGAACTAATAATTTAAAAACTATTGTCATGAAAAAGATTTCAAAATTAAGTTTAGTATTAGCAGTGCTTTTCGGAACAAGTACTTATGCGATCGACGGCAACGAAGACTTTAATCTTCATGTATTAAAAGCGAATGGAAAACTAATTACCTTTGCCTTAAACAAAGTAACAAAAGCAAAATTGGCAATCTATGACCAGGACGGTACTCTAATTTATTCTGAAAGTGCTTCAGGCAAAGATGGAATTTTAAGAACCTTTAGCTTAGAAGAATTCCCTGAAGGAACTTATTTCCTTGAAGCAGAAGACAGCATAAAAAGAGTAAGACATGAAATTACAATAACAGATAATAAAACAGTTTTATCTACAAAAGCAATTTCATCAGTTTACAAAACAGATTTTGTTAAAAATGATAACGTAGCCGTACGTTAAAAGTCTGCAATTTTACGATTGTATAATGATTAGATAGTTAAGAATTAAACTTAACTATTTTGTAAAAACAGCTCATTGAGGTTTCTGAGCTGTTTTTTTTATATTATAATCTTTTAAATGCAATTTATCTCTTCTAGTATAAAAATAGAATTAGAATTCTAAAGAACATTCTTCAATGTATATTCGTTTTTTTGATAATATCAGCAAAATGTTTTTCTCTCATATTCTTCTCTTCCTTTCTTTTTTTAATACTTTTCTTCAATAAAGCTTTTATTTCTATATCATAAATTACAATTTTTCAAATAGAGTAATGTCGTGAAACTATGATAACCGTTTTTTTTTCAATATATAATTGCGATATATTAATAAAACCATTTCATTGTTTTTCACATCAACAATCTAGAGGAAAATATTGAAAAATAATATCTATATTAACAGGATTACCAACAATAACTCAAATTTTAACCTATAACGGTTTCGTAAATGAGAATATAGCATATAAATTAGCAAATAGAGATGTGCGTTTTAAGCTATAGCTGAAGTAATTTAGCAGTATAAAATTAGAACAACAATTTAAAAAATAAAACCATGAAAAAGATGTTAAAATTAAGTTTAGTAGTAGCAGTACTTTTTACAGGAATCAGTACATATGCAATTGACGGTAATACGGATTATGTTCTTCACGTAATTAAAGAAAACGGTAAGGAAGTTACTTTTGGATTAAATAATACAACTAAAGCTAGCTTATCAATTTATGATAAGGAAGGAAATCTAATTTATTCCGAAAACGCTTCAGGAAAACATGGAATTTTGAAAACTTTCAGCTTTGAAGAATTTCCGGAAGGAACTTATATCTTAGAAGTAGAAGATAATGTAAAAACAACAAAACATGAAATTACTATTACTGATAACAAAACAGTCTTATCATCAAAAGCAATTTCTTCAGTTTATAAAGCAGGGGTTTCTGCTAAAAATACAAGTGTAGCAGTACGCTAAAAAGTTTATGCTTTTCATAAGTATAAAAATGAGGTTAGATAGTTAGTAAAGTTTAAAACCTAACGGTTTTTAAAACAGCTCTTGGTGGTTCTTGAGCTGTTTTTTTATGCTTTATTTTTAGTAATTTTTTTCGAGGAAATACAACCAAATAATCATATTTATTTACCTGTAATTTTTTTATATATTTTATTAAATAATTATCAAATTAACATTATCACCATAAATAATATAAATTTTAACCTATAACGGTTTCGTAAATGAGAATACAGCACATATATTAGCAAATTCAGTTGTGCGAATTATTGAGGTGTTGAAGTAATTTAGCAGTACAGAATTAGAACAACAATTTAAAAATAAAACCATGAAAAAGATGTTAAAATTAAGTTTAGTAGTAGCAGTACTTTTTGCAGGAGTCAGTATGTACGCAATTGATGGAAATGAAGATTCTTCTCTTCATGTAATTAAAAGAAATGGTGATAAAATTACTTTTGGATTAAACAACGTCACAAAAGCAAAATTATCAATCTACGACCAGGACGGTACATTGATTTATTCTGAAAACGCCTCAGGTAAAAATGGAATTTTAAAAACTTTTAGTTTTGAAGAATTTCCTGCAGGAACATATTTCTTAGAAATAGAAGACAGCGTGAAAATAACAAAACATGAAATTACTATTAAGGGAGGTATTACAACCTTCTCACCAAAAGCAGTTTCATTAGTGTATAAAACAGGGGGTTCTCCTAAAAACACAAGCGTTGCAGCACGCTAAAGATTTATACTATCATACAGTATAAGACAGTCTAGATAATTGGTAAAATTTAAAACAGCTCAACATTAATTCTGAGCTGTTTTTTTTCGTTTAGTATTAAAATTATTAGTAATGAAATTTTTTCTAACAAAAATTACGAGATATAAATAAAAATGATCAATTGACTTCTTTATTCTCAATTTGATCAAAAAAATTAAAAAATAATAATCAAATTAACAAAAACACCTATAAAAATTTAAATTTTAACCTATAACGGTTTCGTAAATGAGAATATAGCATATATATAGGAAAATAGAGTTGTGTTATTTTCTCAAATGCTGAAGTAATTTAGCACTATAAAATTAGAACAATAATTTAAAAAAATATAGCCATGAAAAAGATGTTAAAATTAAGTTTATTAGTAACAGTACTTTTTACAGCAATCAATACATATGCAATTGATGGTAACGAAGATTATATCCTTCATGTAATTAAAGAGAACGGTAACGAAATTACTATTGGATTAAACAATGTAACAAAGGCAAAATTATCGATCTATGACCAAGACGGAACTGTAATTTATTCTGAGAATGCTTCAGGTAAAGATGGAATCCTAAAAAAATTCAGATTTGAAAATTTTCAAGTAGGAAGTTACATCTTAGAAATAGAAGATAATGTAAAAACAACAAAATATGAAATTACTGTTACTGATACTCAAACAGTTTTATCATCAAAAGCAATTTCATCAGTTTACAAAACAGGTTTCTCTGCTAAAAATACAAGCGTAGTAGTACGCTAAAAAAGTTTATGCTTTTCATAAGTATAAAAATGAGGTTAGATAGTTAGTAAAGTTTAAAACTTAACGGTTTTTAAAACAGCTCTTGGTGGTTCTTGAGCTGTTTTTTTTGTTATATATTTCTCACATTTAAAAAAATTAATATGAAAAGCTAAAAAATTTAACAAAATATTACTTAATAAACATAAGTAGCAGGATGTTAAAATATTAAAAATAATTTAAAAAAATAAATCCAAACAGTCAACAAATACGTATCTATCTTAATAAAACAATAGAAACCCTTTTAATTCAACAACTTACTGTTAAAAAAATAAACAATAAAAATTTTGAAATAAGGGAACTATTTGTAGTTTTGCTAATACCACGAATAATAAAAATTAATTAGAAAATTAAAAGAAAAGAAGATGAAACAAATTTTTAGACTGAGCTTTGTTGTAGCTGTATTTTTAACAACAATAAGTACTTATGCAAGTAATGAAAAAGGAGATTATATCTTGTATATAAAAACCGGAAATGGAAAAGTAGTTAGCTTTACATTAAACACTGTTGAAAAATCAAATTTTTCAATTTTTGATGAAAATCATCATCTTCTTTACACTGGAGAATCTGCTGCAAATGAAGTAGAAGTTTCAAAAACCTTAAGTTTAGAAGCATATCCTGCCGGAACTTATTACTTAGAAGTACAAGAAAACAGCAAAGTTGTAAAACATAAAATAACTGTTTCAACCAAAAAATTAAAAACAGTAGCGTTAGATGAGTCAGTTAATGAAAGTCCAGCTTTTCGCCGTTAATTAATCGTTTTGCCCCACATAAAAAAAGCAGCTCTTAATGGAGCTGCTTTTTTGTTATTATCTGAATATGTAGTTCATCTTAATGAACTATTCTTTTGCAATTTACTTCCATGTTTTACAAATTTCCAAAAAACAGAAGAATCTGATGTGATTGGAATCCTGGTAGAACTGATTTCTGAATTTTCATTAATTGCCGAATGTAAAAATGCATAACAATAATCTAATAAATCCATACTTGTAAAGCTATGCCTGAATTCAGGACGCAATTCAGTACTATTGCTAAAACAAACATTTCCTTCTGTTTCTTTTTCACTTATAAATTGTAAATCCAGGCAATCTGAAATTTGATTGATGATTTCAGGATTTAATATACCTTCCTCATTATCATCTTTTTGTTGAGCATTTTTGAATTCTAAATCAAAAATATTAAAATAGAAGCTAATATTATCCCATGAAATTTCAATAGCAAGATTATCTAAATTGGTTTGATTAGAATTTTCTACAGTGCACAAAGCTTTTATTTTTTCCAGATATTGCTTAATGATCATAATCTACATATTCCTTCTATACTGCCCTCCAACTTCAAACAATGCAGAAGTAATCTGACCCAGCGAACAAACCTTTGTAGCTTCCATCAAATGATCGAATAAGTTTTCATTTTTAATGGCGGCTTTCTGCAGCTTATTTAAATGCTCGTTTACTTTTTCTTCATGAAACTGGTGTAAATTTTCCAGCATCGTAATTTGATATTGTTTTTCTTCTTCGGTGGCGCGAATTACTTCTGCCGGAATTACCGTTGGAGAACCTTTTGAACTCAAAAATGTGTTTACACCCACAATTGGGAAATCTCCGTTGTGTTTCAACGTTTCATAATACAAACTCTCTTCCTGAATTTTAGAACGTTGGTACATTGTTTCCATTGCACCAAGAACACCGCCACGTTCTGTGATTCTGTCGAATTCCTGTAAAACGGCTGCTTCTACCAAATCAGTTAATTCTTCGATGATAAACGATCCCTGAATTGGGTTTTCGTTTTTCGCCAAACCTAATTCTTTATTGATAATCAACTGAATCGCCATGGCCCGACGCACTGACTCTTCTGTTGGTGTTGTAATCGCTTCATCGTAAGCATTCGTGTGCAATGAATTACAGTTATCGTAAATCGCATACAAAGCCTGCAAAGTCGTTCTGATATCATTGAAATCAATTTCCTGTGCGTGTAAAGAACGTCCGGAAGTCTGAATATGGTATTTTAGCATTTGCGCTCTTTCGTTGGCGCCGTATTTGTTTTTCATGGCTTTTGCCCAAATCTTACGCGCTACACGGCCGATAACTGAATATTCCGGATCTACTCCATTGGAGAAGAAAAACGATAAATTCGGTCCAAAATCATTAATGCTCATCCCACGGCTTAAGTAATATTCCACGTAAGTGAAACCATTTGAAAGCGTGAAAGCCAATTGCGTAATTGGGTTTGCTCCTGCCTCAGCAATATGATATCCTGAAATCGAAACCGAATAAAAATTACGAACGTTTTTGGTAATAAAATATTCCTGAACGTCACCCATTAATCGCAACGCAAATTCGGTTGAGAAAATACAGGTGTTTTGCGCCTGATCCTCTTTTAAAATATCGGCCTGAACCGTTCCGCGAACTTGCGATAATGTCCTGGCTTTTATTTCATTGTAGACTTCCAAAGGCAAAACCTGATTTCCGGTAACACCCAAAAGCATTAATCCTAAACCATTGTTTCCTTCGGGTAAATCGCCTTGGTATTTTGGTCGTTCTAATCCGCTTTCTTTATATATTTTGTTGATTTTTGCTTCAACTTCTTTTTCTAAATCATTCTCCTTAATATAATACTCGCATTGTTGATCAATTGCGGCATTCATAAAGAAGCCTAACAACATTGGCGCTGGCCCGTTGATGGTCATACTTACTGATGTTAAAGCATGCACCAAATCAAAACCGGAATACAGTTTTTTAGCATCATCCAAACAACAGATTGAAACTCCGGCATTTCCAATTTTTCCGTAAATGTCCGGACGAATATCAGGATCATTTCCGTATAAAGTCACACTATCAAAAGCAGTCGAAAGTCGTTTTGCCGGTAATCCTGCGCTCACATAGTGAAAACGTTTGTTGGTTCTTTCCGGTCCGCCCTCGCCCGCAAACATTCTTGACGGATCTTCGCCTTCACGTTTAAACGGATACAATCCTGAAGCAAAAGGAAATTCTCCCGGAACATTTTCCTGTAAATTCCAACGTAAAATATCGCCCCAGGCTTCGTATTTAGGTAAAGCAATTTTCGGAATCTCAATGTGTGATAAACTTTCGGTATGCGTCGCGATTTTGATTTCCTTATCACGCACCTTAAAGGTATAAACCGGATTTTTGTATTTGTTTACTTTCTCGTCCCAATTCAGGATAATTTCCCAATTGTACGGATCTAAATCCATTTTTACTTTATCAAACTGATTTAGTAAAAGGTTTAAGAAAATTCTGTTTTCATCATGTTCCTGAATACCGCTTGGTAAAACAGTTGTGTCATCAATTCCTGCTTTATTGATTTCTGGAATCTTTCCAGAAACCGATTCTATCGTTTTAAAGATTCCGTATAATTTCTGTGCTACTTTTTGCTGAGAAAGTGCGCTTTCATCATAGCTTCTGTTATTCTCTGCAATTTCAGATAAATAACGTGTTCTGTGTGGCGGAATCACGAAGATTTTCTCGCTCATTTCTTTTGAGATTTCAAAAGTCGAT
>Ga0247810_10001618_pt1 | contig 13818 bp, 16 predicted proteins | sample UWRJL119311C1_FD_179918 | JGI IMG/M metagenome (GOLD analysis project Ga0247810, IMG submission 179918) | Plant litter microbial communities from Arlington Agricultural Research Station in Wisconsin, United States - UWRJ-L119-311C-1 | ecosystem: Environmental > Terrestrial > Plant litter >...
AAAATTTTACGGTTTTGATATTTTGAAAATTAAGCACAAAAAAAAACTCGTTTCAAATGATATGAAACGAGTTTTTTATAACAAAGAGATAAATGATTATCTTCTTTTATCTTTAATCTTAGCTTTTTTACCAGTAAGTTCTCTGAAGTAGAAAATTCTAGCTCTACGTACAGCACCTTTCTTGTTGATTTCAATTTTTTGTAAAGCTGGCAAGTTTACTGGGAAGATACGCTCTACACCAATAGCTCCAGACATTTTACGAATAGTAAAAGTTTCTGTGTTACCAGAACCTCTTCTTTGAATAACAACTCCTTTAAAAAACTGAGTTCTTGTTTTTTCACCCTCTTTAATTTCGTAGAAAACTGTGATAGTATCTCCAGCTCCGAAAACAGGGAAATCTTTTTTAGCAACTAATTCGGTTTGAACGAATTTCATTAAATCTGCCATGATATCTTATAATTATGGTTTTATAATAGAGCAACATTCACGGATCTCGCCAGAGGTTAGTCTAATTCGGGTGCAAATGTAATTAAAAAAAAGTAAATTCCAATAAAAATAAATTCCAAATTCCAATTTCTTAACTAGTTGATCAATTGGAATTTGGAATTTTAAAACTTGGAATTTATTTTACAATTTATTCTAATAAATCAGGGCGTCTGTTTTTGGTATGTTCGTAGGCCATATCCTCACGCCATTTGTCAATTTTAGCAAAATGACCGCTGGTTAAAACTTCGGGAACTTTCCATCCTTTGTAGTCTGCCGGTCTTGTATATATAGGTCCTGAAAGTAAATTATCCTGAAAACTATCAGTTAATGCCGAAGTTTCATCGCTTAAAACTCCTGGAATTAATCGGATTAAAGCATCTGACAAAACCAAAGCGCCTAATTCTCCACCGGATAAAACATAATCACCAATCGAAATTTCTTTGGTTATAAAATGATCACGAACACGCTGATCTACACCTTTATAATGTCCGCATAAAATGATAATATTTTCATACATCGACATGGTATTGGCCATTTTTTGATTCAAAGTTTCACCATCAGGCGACATGTAAATGATTTCGTCGTATTCTCGTTCACTTTTCAAATACGTAATACAGGCGTCAATCGGCTGAACTGTCATTACCATTCCCGCGCCTCCGCCAAAAGGATAATCATCTACGCTTTTTTGTTTATTGGTTGTGTAATCACGTAAATTATGAAAATGGACTTCGACCAGACCTTTATCAATGGCACGTTTCATAATCGAAGCCTCAAAAGGGCTTTTTAGCAATTCCGGCAAAATCGTTATAATGTCAATTCGCATTTTATTTCTTCAATGGTTCTTGCGGCAAAGATACAAAGTAAAAATTTGAGAAATTTAAAGATTATCAATTTCAATGGCAATATCAATTTCAAAAATCAATTAAATAAATAATCTAAATTTAATCAATGCATTCCATAAGTAACAAATCACCATTGTTGTGGGTAATGGTAATGAGTCCGTCCTGAGCGACAGAATTACTGCTGCCTGTTCTATAACCCATTGTGAGCGTATCATTATGAAGCGGATATTTTAAGTTGGTCGAATAAATTCCGTTAACAACACCAATGGGAATCAGGGAAATTGGCGTTTTTGCGGTATACCACTTTTCGAATTTATTGGGAAGCAAAAATATTTTGGAATGATCATCGAGAATCACGATTTTGAGTAAATCACGATAACGAACGATATTGGTAAGATTGGTAATGGTATGATCTGCGCGTCTTCCGGTGGCCCAAACAACGTTTACGGCAGGTATTTTTCTGTCGATTAGATAATCAAAGGCTTTTTCTAAATCGGTTTTGTCCTGATCGGGAGTATGAATAATTTCGATTGGATATTGTGATGTTTTGTAGATTTCAGGATTGAAACCACGATCAAAATCTCCTAAAAGCACATCGACTTTAATTCCTAAATCAATAACACGTTCCATTGCCGAATCGAGTACTACTATAAGCGGCGACCATTCTAGCAATTGTCCTAATAATTCAGGATTGCAGGCAGCTCCGTTGGCAATAATTAAGGCGGGTTCCTGATCGTCGCGAACAATATGGTGTGATGACATGCTGAGTTATTATTTTGAATGTGATGCAAATGTACGAAAGGATTGGATTTTTTAAATGAATCTTAAATCACTAATCGACGATGATAATTGATTTGTCCTAAATGATATGCCAAATGTGTGGAAAGATGAACGAGAAAAAATCCGGTTGTCATTTCTTTTTCGAAAACAATTTGTGGGTAAATGGTTTGTAAATCGGCTTCTGTTAAAGAATCGAGAGTGTTGTTTACCACCAAAATAGTTTCGTTAATTTTACTGATTAATTGATTTTTGGGAATATCTTTTGCTGAAAATTCCAAAGGACGATCCCGAACATAACCTGTTTTTCCTAATTCGGCTCCAATATAAGTATTTAGATTTCCAATTAAATGCAGGCAAAGATTTCCGGCAGAATTAGCAATATTTTTATCAATTACCCAAAGCTGACTTTCGGTTTGATAGGCTTCAATTTCTTCTTTTAATTTGTTCAAATCACGATTAAAAAGTGATTTTACCGTTTCGATTAACATAATTTTAAATTTTATTTTTTACAGGAATCCAGATTTCTTCTTCAGAATCGGGATCATCCTTTTTATACTTTTCAGTCATCACAGCAAAATGAGGTCTGTCGTCAACATTATATTCTGAATTTGGAAGCCATTCCGTAAAAATAAAATGATAGGTTTTCTCTGCTTCTGTTGCGGGGCCTTTGTGGATAAAAACGGCATACATTCCGATTGGGATTATTAAAATTTCCATATTTAATGGAACTTCATTAAAATCTGAAACTTCAATTGCTGCCCATTTTTCAAAAGTATTTTTGGGGTCAAAATGATTAAAATATCCAACAGGAAAAACTTCGAGTGAATATAAATTAGAATCAATTGGATTTTTAATTTCTTTTCGCTCCGGCATAAAACTACTCCATAACTGAAATGTTTTATTCTCCACAAATGACATTGTAATGTGTTTGCCAACGAGTTTTTTCCCGGTTAAGATTTCAATTCTGGCTTCCATCTTTTACTAAACTATTTAACCGTATATTTTTTTGAAACCATTTCACTCAGCGAAAAATAGCCTAACGGATAATTGTTTTTATTGGTTGTGTTGATAATATTGCCTCTTACTGTTGCCGGAGGAGATTGAAAAGGTCCACCTATATTACTGCCTGCAATACTAACTAGTATATTCATGTAATTATAATATTGTTTTGAAATTCCATAATGGGTTATTTCAATTTCGTCTCCGGTTTTCAAATCTTCATCATCAGAAACACTAAAAAATTCGTTGCCTTGATAAAACTCATCTTTATCAACATAATAGGTAGAGGTAACTTTATTTGAATATTCATATTTGTATAAATAATAATTATCCACATCTGCCGGATCGTTATAAAAAGCTTTTACTACAATACCCGCAAGATTACCTGCATAGTCTTGTACAACATTTGTTATTGGAGTTACTGATTTTAGTGTTTCACTTGCTGTATAGGTATTACCATTACTAATTACAGTTAAAGTATAAGTCCCATCGATTACTGGTTTAAAATTGCTACAAATATATCTACCCGAATTTGCTACTTCAGCAAAATTAAATTGTTGGTTAGCGCTATTTTTAATATACACAACTGCTCCTGTAACTATTGGAATTTCATCTTCAAAATAGCCTGTTGTGGTAGTTAGTTTTATAGTTTGCTGTGCTCCGGAAGTTCCTTTTCTCCAATTCATAGCCGCTTCTATTACTAATTTTGGAGCTGCGGTATTTAAATCAACATCTACTACTTCTTCACAGCTTGTGAAAAATAATGATATAAAAAACACTACTAGCAGGATTGCTTTTTTCATACTTTATTTTTTTATTTTTACAGAAAATGATTTTTAAAACTTAAAATTATAACTAACTGCAGGCACAATTCCGAAGATGGATGTTCTTATTGCCTCATTATAACCGGTATCTGCATTTTGACGAAAATTAATGGAAGCAGCATTCTGTCGATTATACAAATTATATATGCTAAAAACCCACTCGCCTTTCCATTTTCTGTTTTTATTTTTTTCAAGTATTAATGTTGCCGAAATATCCAAATGATGATAAGCAGGTAAACGATTTTCATTTCGTAATCCATAGCCAGGAACAATTATTCCTAAATATTCATATTGACTGTTTGGATATGTAACCGGCTGACCGGACTGCAATGCAAAATTAGCTCCAAATGACCATCTCGCATTTAGATTATAAGCAGATGTAATAGCCAAATTATGTGTTTTATCATAGGCAGAACTATACCATTGACCGTTATTAATTCCTGTTTCCTCAAGTGTTCTGCCTGGAGTTTGTTGTTCTGATTTTGAAAGCGTATAAGAAATCCAACCGTTGAATTTACCTTCGTTCTTCTTAAACATAATTTCTAGTCCATAGGCTCTCATTCTACCATTTAAGATTACCTGCTCAATTGCATTATTTGCAATCAGGTCTGCCCCATCAATATAATCAAGCCTATTTTTAACTTTTTTATAATAAACCTCTGTTTCAAGTGAATAAGCTCCTTCGTTGAAATTTCTAAAATAACCTAAGGCGACCTGATCTGCAATTTGTGGTTTGATATAAGTATCACTTGGCATCCAGACATCAAGAGGAGTCGGGGATGAAGTATTAGAAATTAACTGAAGATATTGTGCCATCCTGTTATAACTGGCTTTTATTGCCTGATTATCATTTAGCTGATAGGAAATTGAAAAACGGGGTTCAAAGTTGTTATAACTTTCAATAATCTTATTTTTACTGTAATATTTAGTAGCAATTGGCATCCCTTTCTCATAAATCTGCATATCCGAATTGAAGACAACCGCGTTATTGTTTTCATACAAATTAACTGTAGAAGCTCCTAAACGATAAAACATACTAAATCTCAATCCATAAGAAACAGTAATTTTGTTCGAAAGCTGATTTTCTGCATCAATATAAGGCGAAATAGAAAGCGCATATTTCTTGTCTAATTGTTCAGGATTGATTGTAAATTCATCATTCAAGGGGTTAATTGTTCCGGGGTTAAACGCATAATAAATTCCGTTTAAACCATAACTTAATTTAAATTTATCCGAAATGTAGTTTTCAAAATCATACTTAACGGTATAATTTTTAATACCGGAATCCCATTTGAAACCTACAAAATTTAAATCAAGTCCATAATAATAATCACTATAGATCAAAGATAAATTTCCAAATAATTTATCCGAATATAAGTGACTCCACCGTAAATTCAAGATTGAATTACCATACGTATTCATAAAAATTTCATTCAGCTTAAAAACATCACGTCCAAAATAACCCGATAAAAACAAACTGTTGTTCTCGCTTAGTTTATAACTTAATTTGGTATTTAAGTCATAAAAATAAGCAGCATTGTTTTTTTGATCCTCTGATAATTTTAGGAATAAATGAGCATAGGATGCTCTTCCTCCTATCAAAAATGATCCCTTATTTTTTACTATCGGACCTTCAGCGAGAATTCTGCTTGAAATCAACCCAATTCCACCATTTACATGAAATTCTTTGCTGTTTCCGTCTTTCTGATAAATATCCAAAACAGAAGACACCCTGCCTCCATAGCGTGCAGGAATTCCTCCTTTATACAATTTTAAATTCTTAATGGCATCCGGATTAAAAACTGAAAAAAAACCAAAAACATGCGACGAATTAAATATGGTTGCTTCATCCAATAAAATTAAATTCTGATCGGCACCACCTCCCCGTACATTAAATCCGGAAGCTCCTTCACCCGCATTTGTCACTCCAGGCAGCAATAAAATAGATTTTAAGACATCCACCTCCCCAAAAACCACGGGCATTTTTTTAATGGTAGAAATCGACAGCTTATTCACACTCATTTCTGGGGACTTAGTATTGCTTTTGTTAGAATTGCCTTTAATTATAACCTCCAAAAGTTCTTCATTACTTTCGCTTAAGGACAAATTGTCTTTAGTATCCTGATTGAGGAATATTATTTTTTCTACACTCTGATAACCTAAATAACTTACCTCGAATTGATGTTCACCAGCAGGAAGTGTAAGCGAATAAAATCCATATTTATTTGTAGAGGTTCCAATTTTCAAAGCTGGAATATAAATATGGACTCCAATTAGGGTTTCATTACTTTTAAAGTCAGTTACAGTACCACTTAGTGTAAATTTTGCCTGAGAAAATGAAATTAAAGTAGTGAGAAGAATAACAAATGTGGCGATTTTTTTTGGAATCATATTCTGTGTTTAATGTACTTTATTAACATTTTTAAGCAATAATTGTTGTGCAATCATTTTTAAAAATGAGTTAAAAAAATCCTCTTTCATTCTGACCAAATATAGATTTTAGAAATCATTTTATTTATCTCAAAAAATTTAAATTTGTATTCTTCTAGATTTTCTTAATTAATATTTTTCTCTTATTTTGCTATTCTTTGACAATATATAAGCTTTTAATTTATAAAAAAAAATCTCTACAGATAATTTGATCTGTAGAGATTCTCACATTGCATTGTTCAAACAAAAATTAACAATACTTATACTTCTTTTGATTCAAAAATTTTATCCAAACCTTCCATTGCAATTGTAAATCCTTCTTTAAAGCCCATTTCGATAATCATTTCCAAATCAGATAATTTGTCATGTTTAATTATGACATCAACAAAAGTTGAATTGTCCTTTTCAGAAAAAGTCACATCCCAGTCGGATCTTGGAAAATCGTTATTCAAATTTCCTTCGCTGTCACAAAAAGCATCCAGATATTTAAAATTTATTTTAGGAGTTATAGATTTAAAATCTGCTAAAGCCCAGTGCTCCTCACCTGCAGGTCCAACCATTGCATAAATTCTCTGTCCTCCTACTTTAAAATCCATGCTTTTTGTTTTCGATTTCCATGGAGCAGGCGCCCACCATTGGTCAAGAATTTCAGGTTCAGTCCAAGCGGACCAAACATTAGCAATTGGAGCTTTGAATTCACGTTTTACATTAACCGTACTATTTTCTTTATCTACGGTAAAATTCATTAAAAGATTAGTTTTCATCTTCTTTCGCTTTTAAATTAATTAATACTTGATCCAATTGGTTGAAACGCTTTTCCCAGATTTGTTTAAATTGTTCCAGCCATTGGTCTATTTCTTTCATTTTTTCTATTTTAAGCTGATAATAGATTTCCCTGCCTGTTTTTCTTTCATCTAATAATTCGCATTCATTAAGGATTTTAATATGTTTGGAAACCGCCTGTCGTGTTGTATTGAATTTTTCGGCTATCGCATTTGGCGTTAATGCAGTAGAAGAAATCAATACTAAAATCGCTCTTCGGGTAGGATCGGCAATAGCCTGAAAAACATCTCGTTTCATTGTAATCTTATTTAAATACGCAATTAATCAGTTGCAAATATACGCAACTTTTTGGTTTCTCATTATTTTTTTTTGTTTTTTATGAATTAAAAAATCCCATCTGCCTGATGGACAAATGGGATACTAAATCTTTATGCTTTTTTACCTGAATCTATTTTGGACAATAATAGTTTTGAATTTGGCCTTAAGGTCTTCCCCAGTATCAAAAACCATTTGTTCATTGTTAGGAAAAGGAACTGCTCTCTTATTAAAATAGCCTAAATAATTTTCATCGCATGCATTTCTGTCACCCCGATAGGTTGAATAAATGTTTTCAAAAACAAATTCACTTGCCACAGGAAATGATTGTAATAACTGTTTGGTTTTTAAATCTACATAATCTACTTTAGCAGTCACCTGACATGCCTTAAATTGCCTGAATTCGAAAATCCTGATTGTAATCTTTTTAAAATTATCAACTTTTATGGGTTTTCCCAAACTATCTTTTACAGGCTTTCCCCTACTGTCTAAAAGTGTTTTAACACCATCCTTAATTTCTTTTTCTTTCATGAATTCCTTTTCTTTTATCTGTTCCGGCGAAATATAAATTTCCCTGAAATTTAAAATCAGCCCGTAATCATAAGCTATATTTTTTTGTTTGACATTATGATAAACTGTCCATTTATCGTTTAATCCATAAGCACTAAAATCTAACAAGTCATTTTGCAATTGCTTCGGTATAACCATATTAGTTTCATTACTAGCATAAACATTTACGAAATCAGTTCCTTTAAATTGAGCATCATCCATTAACTTTTTAACATTCTTATAATTTGGATTTATGCTTTCTATGTAACCTAAATCGTCATACGCTTTTCTGTAATCAAGTTTGTTGAATGATTTTAAGAGAACTAGCGCATTTTCATATAAAAACTTAGATAACGCATTTTTACTGTTTACAATCTGATCTGAATAATTATCGAAAAGAAATTGAGCATTCTTTGCCTGCTTTAATAACCGAAGGGGCAATATTGGCCTGATTTTTTCCTGACGATTGTTTAGTTGTAAATAAGTATTGTAGATAACTTCGAGATTGGCAGGATTTTTTTCTTTTTCCATCATTTCAAGATTTCTTAAATCCCTGTCTTTTGCTTTTGAAAAAGCTTCTTCCAGCAAATACACATAATCTTGTTTTCCTTTGGAATCCTTGTTGGATTTTAATGCCTCAACAGCACGGTTTATAGCAGCGTCATAATTACCGTCACTAATAAGGGATTGTGTGGTTTTTACTCCACATGAAAACGCTAAAAATAAGACAGAGACCAATAAAGTAATTTTTTGCATAAGAATCGTTTTGAAGACGTAAATATATCTTTTTTAACTTTCAACAACTATGCCTTTTGTGAAATTTAATTTTGGCTAATAACTATTCATTAAATGCTTTTTTGGTTTATTACCAATATCTCTAAAAGTAACATTAATGATTAAACATTAATTAAGTTTATTTTCTTGGAACTATTTTTAGTTCATGAGATAACTATCACTTTTTTGACAAATCTTTGAGTTCTATATTCCTGAAGTCAACTGGCTGTCCTTCGCTTTGCAAAGCAATAAACCCACTCTTTAATAGCTTTCCATCCTGTTTGATGGCAGGATCAAAACGATTTACCACGTCTCCGCCAATCTGAGGCTTCGAATATTGCAGAACGGTTTCGCCATTAATAATATGCGTTATGAGTGAATCGCCCAGAACAATTATTTCTGCTTTGACCCATTGATCTCCATCATAGGTATTCGATTTAGAATCAATGCAATGCCGCTCATCGAGTTTGCCGTTGTATACTACTTTGGTGCCAGGAGAACACATATTACCTGTTGGACGCGGCTTGCCATCTCCAAGCCCTCCTAAAAATTGAAACTCAATTGAAATTGGCCAATCCTGCTCTTTAGGCATTGTTCGCGGATCCTGCGAATGAAACATGACGCCACTATTGCGTAAGGTATAGCCTGGTGCTCCCTTTTGAAGTTCTCCTACGAAGCGGTATTCCATTTTGAGGTGATAATATGAATACGGGATTTTGTAATATAAATGCCCAAATTGATCATTAAAATCACCATACTTGTCATAGCGTACTTTTATAATGCCATCTTCTGCCCGGAATGTATTCCCGAAATTTTCACCAATTTCATGGTGTTGGATTTTTATAAACCAATCATTAATATCCTTGCCATTAAAAAGTTTAACCCATTCATTATTATCTGGTAATGTCTTCTTTACTGATGTACAACTATTTATTACCAATACCATCAAAACCGAAATCATAACTATTCGCATACGATATAAATGTTTAATTAATATTAATCTTAAATGTAGGAACGGGTTGCAAAATCTGACCTGTCAGATTTTGTCACTTACTGCAAAATTGCATCTATTTTGGCTTCAGATTTTTCTTTGATGGTGCTGTCCGGATGAAAACTCCAGATAATCAGAAATTTTCCCTTAGCAAGATACTCCTCCGGATGTGCGTCTGTTGGTTCTTTGTCTTTTCCCCATAGCAATCCTTGCAGAAACCTGTCACCTTTGAATCTGTTTTCGAATTCAAAGTACATGATTGAGCCACTATCTGTTTTGCTTTTAAAACTTTGCATTGATTTGCTCTTTACCGTTCCAACAATATTGCTGTAGGTTTCAATATCGTTGTAAAAAGTACAGGCCTGAACAGAAACACAGTTGTTACCATCACTTAAAAAATAGCTTTTCGGAATCTCTTTGTTTTTTAGTTTTAAATCAGCGATAGTCTGGCTGAATATATTAGTAGTTAATAACAGGAATAATACCGACAGGGGAATCGTAATTTTCATGGTTTTGGATTTAGTTTAGGATTAACAGGGAGCCACAAAATTGTTGACAACTATTTTACAACAATTGAATTTATATCATGCTAAAATAGTATTTTATTTGAGTTAAAAGTTAGTTTCCTGTGAAGATAAAACCTTTTGATATTTTTTTTCGTAAATAACTATATATCAACCTAATCCTTTGAATCATGACTGATAAAAACCACCAAATCAGAGAACGACATGCATTTGATTTATTTCAAAAACATGCAGTAACAGACGGCGAAACAAATAAAAAAATAGCACTTGTTACCATTGGCTTAATTATTATTTCAATGTGTTTACTATTTGTAGTCTGGAGTTATGTCTTTTCGATACATAATTATTTCACATAAGATGTACTTAAAAAATTATTAATGTAAATGTTAACGATAGCTCGCACAAACAGGGGAAGCAATTCTATAAAAAGTTCATATCAAAATATAGGTTGGATAAATTTGATCTTAATTGGAGCCTAAAAACTTCCAATAAAATGGAATCCAACCATAGAATTTGAAATTTGAGGGACTAACTGTTTGTGCATTATAATTTTTTTTGGATTATAATTAAGAGCATTAGATTCTCTTTTTGCCCTTTGCTTACGGCTGCTAATCACTATAGAACGTCCAATTATTGTACCTACAAGTCCTCCCACTAATAGGTCTGAAACCCAATGTCCATGACTTTTTATATCTGAAAGAAATACTGCAGTTACAAATGTATAGGGTATCCAATAGTTATTGTATTCCATTTGAAATACTTTAGCAACAGCAAAATAAGCTGTAGCATGAAAAGAAGGGAATGCAGTACCGCTGCCTCCGTGCTCAAAATGAATATTATCATAGTTTCCAAAATCCCATGGATTTTTTGTCCAGGGTGCTACCACAGGATTATCATCATTTAATTTTCTTTGAGGTCTGTTTCTTGATGCCATAGTTTTTAGAACTATTTGAGTTATAACATACGAATAGGCTAAAGATTTAACAGCATTAACAGCAGCAACCTGACCTTTTTCGCTGTTAAAGATTAAGGAACCTGCATACAGTCCAATGATTGGATAAAGGATATAAGGGTCGTCTCCTATTACATAAGGAATTTTAGTGTTTTTATCGATATCAGGCAAATTATAATCAATATTAGGTTCTATGTGATCATGCAGAAATCCCGTAGTCTGTTTGTCAACAGCTATTAAACCAACTATTCCTGCAGTGTATAGAGCTGTTCTTTTCCAGTTACTTGAAATGTTATGCCCCATTGCTGAAAAATCTCCGGGAACACTAAGAAAGCTATCAGCCAATACAGAACCGGCTACTTTAAACCGATTGTCTTTTTTTATCGTTAGGCTGTCACTTTCTTTTTTTATTTTTAAGGTATCGTTTTGAGAAAAGCACGAAATCGATAGCAGGCTAAAAAAGATTACATTGAAAAATTTCATAGTAAATAATTAAATTTAAATTTATTTAAAATATCCCGATAAGTGTAGTTACTTTAAGTAAAAAAAATACCTTACATAATATTAAAAATCAACATTTCGAAGTTAACAATCAGGGGATTATCTCAAATATAATAAAAAATAATGTAAGAATTTTAATGAATTATAAATTATTTTTAATTGTAAATTAAGGAATTTCAGATGTTTGCAGAAATCAAAACATATCATTTAGAAGCGAGTCTTATTACTATTTTTAATTTATATAAAGAAGGATGATTTACTTTGCGGTACACGGATTTATTTTTTTTAAAATTGATTTATCTTGAAAAATCTATCATCTTCGTTTTACGAAATTAATTGTATCTGTAATAATCGGTGATGTCCACCCTTTATAAGGATCAGTATTTTTTTGTTCTAAAATAATTTGTATCGTATCTGTAAGTTTATCAAAGTGAATTATTTTTCTGCCATATTCAATTCCTCCTTCTGGTTTTTTATCCAAAAGTGCTAATTCAAACTGAAAATTTTCAGATTTTTCTTTTTCAAAAAGTATTTCCAAAGAATAATTCGTGTCTACTATTTTATCTGCTTCACCATATGAAATCTCTGTTTTGGCTGTAAAAATTTCAAGTTTTGTACTATCAAGCAGAGTAAAGGTATTCGGCGTTGGAGAATATAAAACTTGTTCTGTTCTTTTTTCTTCAGGGTCTTTATCTGATTTTGTTATTAGTGTATAAGCGATGAAACTATAAGTCAAAAGATTACCAATTAACAAAGGAATAAAAAGCTTTTTTATAGTTTCCCTAAAAATAAGTTTAATAGTTAAAATCTCGATGAACACACTGCCTAAACACATTAATATATAGGTTGCAATCCAGTTAATGATATCGAATGTTGCATGCGGAAGAAAATTATCTGCAATCAGGTGCCAAAAAAGCATTGCCCACATCATGACAAACGTCCCAACGATTCCTGAAATTAAATTTCCGACTACTGATGCCAGAAAGGATTTTTGTAATGAGTATTTCAGTATTGCCATAATTGTAAACGTTTCAATTACAATTGTTGCAAATGCTAAAAACCAAAATCGCCAGATTTCGTCATAAACATAAATAGCTGGCCAAACCATATTTAATGAAATCATTTTTTACTGTATAGCCATTTTTTAATTAATGCTGTATATTTAGGCATAAGGAAATAGACCATTATAAAAACCACAATGCCTGAAACAAAAAAAGAATTGATGAATCTATTCTCCGGAAGACCTGCAGCTTTTAGGCTAGGAAGTACTAACAGCGGAACAAAAAGACACAAAGGATAAATTGCCGACCATGTTACCAGATATTGTTTCCATTTTACCGGAACACTCTGGTTTTTATTCTCCGGAGAAAAAAGAAAATCCAGTCCCGATTTAATAACATAGTGATCGTCTTTTGCCAGAAGTGGTTTTGCCTTTTCGATGAGTTCTTTTCTGTCGTTGGATTCCATCCAGCTTTTTAGATTCTCTATCGTGTCAAATCTGACTATAACGGTGTAATTAAAAGTTACCTTTGGAATGGGCCGAATTATCTGCCAGTCCATAAAACCGATTGAACTTTTGCATATTGGTGCAATTTCATCCAGCCAGGCTTCATATTGCTTTTGATTTACTTCTGAAATATAATGGCTAATTACAACTGATGCGCCTTGATTTTCCATAGATGCTATTCTTAGTCTTTCCGAAAGGTTGTTTGAAGAGAATTGGGTTCTCTACCGAAGATACTACTTCCCTGCTAAACTAACAAACTCAGGATAAAAAAATAACGCAATGTCTTCGTAACGATAACTTTGCAGTTTAAACATCAAACATACCTCAGCCACCAATAGTTATATTTCGTTTTATATTTTCCAAACCATTCGCAAGGTTTGTAAAGCAGTATTACAACACTCAGCCAAATTACATAAACTGTCCAAAGAGGCAGTCCGCTTTCTATCCCTTCCGGTCTTCCGAAAGTGCCTTTTGAAAATTCGAACTGTGAGAAATCAAACCCCTGAAAAAAGAGCATCGCGAGTGTCAAAATATGAATTAGGTAAAAATGAACGATAAAAT
>Ga0247810_10001622_pt1 | contig 13787 bp, 8 predicted proteins | sample UWRJL119311C1_FD_179918 | JGI IMG/M metagenome (GOLD analysis project Ga0247810, IMG submission 179918) | Plant litter microbial communities from Arlington Agricultural Research Station in Wisconsin, United States - UWRJ-L119-311C-1 | ecosystem: Environmental > Terrestrial > Plant litter >...
TTATGGTTGTCTTGGGAATTATAGAATTTACGGCAGGTTTGTACGATGACGAATGGACAGGCGAAGAACGTAAAATTGACATTGTAAGTTTCCTTGCTCCAAAATTAATTTTACCTGCAGTTATTGCTTTTTTCAGCTTACAGGTTTTACCCGTTTTAATTCCGAATCTTGAAAATTCACTTTCATGGGTTCCTTTTTGGGGAGGCTTTTTCTTAATTGCCGTAGCCGATGACCTGACACAATATTGGTACCACCGTTTGCATCATCAGGTGCCGTTTTTGTGGCGTTTTCACAGAACACACCACTCCGCTCCTTATATGGGAATGGCGATGCTTTCGAGACAGAACTTTATCTACACCGTGTTTTTCTCTCAAATTTACTTAACAGCTACTTTAACCTTTTTAGGTTTAGGATTGCCTGCTTTGTTTGTTTTGGTTATCAAAAGTTTTATCACGTTAGGAGCACATTCCAGTATTGCCTGGGACAAACCGCTTTACAAATACAAAGTGCTGCATCCAATTGCCTGGGTTTTAGAAAGATTGATTTCAACTCCTGCAACGCACCACGCCCATCACGCTGATACAAGCGGAGACGGAGTTGGACACTTTAAAGGAAACTTCGGAAACATGTTTTTCATTTGGGATGTCATCTTCGGAACTGGTTTAATTACCAGACAATTTCCAAAATCTTACGGAATCAAATCATACAAACAAGAAGAATGGTATGCACAATTTCTGTGGCCAATATTCAAATCTAAAAAAGAAGGAAGTGCTTTGGCAGAAGGTGTTCTTTCTGTTCCGTTAAAACAAAAACCGATTACAGTAACTGAGAATTCGGTAGTTTACGAAACAGCTCAATCTTAAAAAATATCATGAAAAAAATTAAAATAAGTACATTACTAATAGGTTTTACAATTGCTGCAAATGCTCAGGCTCCAAAGCCCGCATCGACTTTTACACAAAAAGCAAATGAAGCGGTATATTCAAAATTAAACTTTGAAGATACTGAGGATTTCAAAGATGCCAAAAGAGGTTTTATTGCCACGATAACTGATGGAAAAGTGCTGTCTAAAACCGGAAATACTGCAGTCGACGTAAACACTTTCAATTTTATAAAAGGAAAATCTCCGGCGACAGTAAATCCAGCCTTATGGCGTCAGGCACAACTGAATAATATCAACGGATTATTTAAAATCACCAATGGTGTTTATCAGGTTCGTGGTATCGATGCTGCTAATATTTCATTTATTGAAACAAAAAACGGCTATGTGGTTGTTGATGCTTTGACGATTTCTGAAGCTTCGGCTGCAGCCTATGAATTAGTCAAAAAACACGTAGCCAATAAACCTATTTTAGCTGTAATTGTAACCCATAGCCATGGTGATCATTACGGAGGAATTGAAGGTTTGGTTACCATTGATGATATAAAATCGGGTAAAGTACAATTCATTACACCAAAAGGTTTTTACGAAGAAGCAGTTAGCGAAAACGTGCTTTTAGGAAATGTAATGAGACGAAGAGCCGGTTATCAGTTCGGATTAGGGCTAGAAAGAAACGACAAAAGTCAGGTGGATATTGGATTAGGGAAACCTTTTTTGGGCGGAGGAACTTCTTCTCTTTTGCAGCCTAATTCCGAAATAGAAAAAACCGGACAAACCCTGAATATTGATGGTTTGGAATTGATTTTTCAGCTTACGCCGAATTCTGAAGCTCCTGCCGAATTAACTCTCTTTGCTCCTGCTCAAAAAGTATTTTTCTCTGCCGAAATTGCCAGTCATACGTATCATAATGTTTTAACGCCCCGTGGTGCCAAAACCAGAGATGCCAAAGCCTGGGCAGGTTATCTGGATGAAGCAATTGATTTGTTTGGAGATAAAACTGAATTCGTAGTTCCTTCACATACCTGGCCGGTTTACGGGCACGATAAAGGAATTACTTTTCTGGAAAAACAGCGAGATCTTTACAAATATGTTCACGATCAAACGGTTCATTTGGCTAATAATGGTCTGAATAAAGATGAAATCGCTGAAGAAATAAAACTTCCGGCTGAACTGGCAAAAGAATGGTACAACCGTGATTTCTACGGAACCGTAAAACACAATGCCAAAGCCACATATCAGTTTTATTTGGGATGGTGGGACGGAAATCCGGCTGAATATGATAAACTTCCTCAGGTTGAAGCAGCCAAAAAATATGTAGAATGGTTTGGCGGCGAAGAAACGGCTGTAAAAAAAGCAGCCGAAAGCTACCAAAAAGGCGAATACCGCTGGGTTGCCGAAGTATTAAAACACGTAATTTTTGCCAATCCAAATAATACGGCTGCCAAAAATTTACAAGCCGATGCTTTCGAACAAATTGCCTATCAAAGTGAATCCGGAATCTGGAGAGATTTGTATTTATCAGGTGCAAAAGAACTTCGCGAAGGCGTAATCGTTCCAAAGAATCCGGTAAATCGTGCTGCAGGGTTTTTATCCACTTTAACTCCCGAAGCTATTTTTGATTATTTATCAGTTACTGTTGACGGAAATAAAGCTGCCGGAAAAGATATCAAATTACGCTTTGTTTTCCCTGAACTGAAAAAAAACATCCTGGTTTATCTTAAAAACGGTGTTTTGCATCAAAGTGAAAAACGAGTAAACGAGCAAGCCGAATTCACCCTGGCAATTTCTAAAGAAAAGTTCGTCCAATTATTAACAAAACCGGAAACTGCAAGAGAAATACTGACTTCCGAAGGAGTTGTGTTTGAAGGTGATCCGTTTAAATTCAGAGAACTCGCAAGTGTTTTTGAACCGGCTAATCCGTATTGGAATATTGTTACACCTTAAATTTAAAATCATGAAAAAATTAAATTTCAAAAATAGCATCACAGCGTTTGTACTGCTATTATCCTTTGCTGCTTTTGCACAAAATGAAAAGTCAACTACAGTTTCGTTAGATGTGTATTATTCGAAAATCAAAAGTGAAAAAAATCCACAGATAATTGATGCACGTGGTGCTGAAGAATTTGCCCTAAATCATATTGAAGGTGCGGTAAATTTTAATCTGGAATCGAAAGATTATGCACAGCAAGTAGCAAAATTAGATAAAACCAAACCGGTGTTCACCTACTCTATCGGAGCAGGAAGAAGTGTCTGGCTGGCAAAGGATTTATTAAAACTTGGTTTCAAAGAAGCTTATAGTTTAGAAGGCGGAATCGCGAATTGGATTGGTAACGGAAAACCATTTTATGCCAACTCAAAAAGCAAATTAACATTGGCTGAATACAATAAAATCATTGCTGAAAACAAAGATGTTTTAGTAGATATTGGATCAATTTATTGTGGAGGATGTAAAAAAGTAAAACCTATTTTGGAAACCATCAAGGCGCAACATGGCACAAATCTAAAAGTCGTAGAAATTGATCTGGAAGACAATCCGCAATTCATAGCCGACTTAAAAATTATAAAAGTTTTCCCAACCCTGATTCTGTACAAGAACCGTAAAATCGTTTTCAAAAAAGAAGGTTCGGCCGATTTGAAAAAAGAGGTGGATTTGGCTTTGGCACAGAATTAATAAAGCCTCGCCTAATCACTTAGTTACAATAAATAGTACAGTTTAGTTAAGTTGTTTTTTGTTTTTTTTGCTAACCTACAAGGTCTCAAAAACCTTGTAGGCTTATCAATTTTAAACTAATTAAATCAGGTTTCTAACATCCTATAAATACCACAAATTATATGGCAACATTTAAAAAAATTAAAAAGATTGGTTTACCCATTTTAATTGTCCTCATTATTGCTTCAGTATTTCTATTCTGGCCAATCAATACTGATGGAACACTGATAAAAGCGGATGTAAAACTGGCTGAAGGAAAGGCTGAATTTCTATCCAAAAAAGACACTTCCAAAACTTCAGAAAAAAAGCCGAATATCATCATTTTACTGGCAGATGATTTAGGAAAATATGACATTTCGCTGTACGGAGGAAAATCAACCCCGACACCCCAAATAGATTCTTTGGCTGCTTCAGGAGTTACTTTTGAAGACGGTTACGTTTCATCTTCCATTTGTTCTCCTTCAAGAGCAGGCTTGCTTACCGGACGTTATCAGGAACGTTTTGGACATGAATATCAGCCCGGAGACCGATATCCAAAAAACAACCTGGAATATTATGCTTTCAAGTATTTGATGAATACCAATGACTGGAAATTAAATGACAAAATTGAATATCCAAATGAAGCTTCAATAGCCACTCAGGGTTTGCCGCTGTCTGAAATTACTTTTGCCGATTTAGCCAAAAGAAAAGGTTACAGCACAGGCATAATCGGAAAATGGCATTTAGGATATAACAAAGGCTTTTTTCCTTTAGACAGAGGTTTCGATTATCATTACGGATTTTATCAGGCGTTTTCGCTTTTTGCTCCCGAAGATGATAACCCGGACATTATCAATCATCATCACAAGGATTTTACCGATAAAATGATTTGGGGTAAAGGCCGTGTGGGAATTGGACAGATTCGTCGTGATACGACCATCATAAAAGACAAGGCATATCTAACGGAAACATTTGCTGATGAAGCAGAATCTTTTATCGATAAAAATAAAACAAAACCCTTTTTATTATATATTCCGTTTAATGCACCTCACACACCTTTTCAGGTTCGCAAGAAATATTACGATCGTTTTCCGAATGTAAAAGACGAAAACAAACGCGTTTATTTTGCCATGATCAGCGCGCTGGATGATGCCATTGGAAGAATCGTTGCTAAAGTAAAAAAAGAAGGTCTTGAAGAAAATACATTAATCATTTTTGCCAGTGACAACGGTGGCGCCGATTATACTTTTGCTACTACAAACGCACCACTTAAAGGCGGTAAATTCTCCCATTTCGAAGGCGGAATCAATGTACCGTTTGCACTTTCGTGGAAAGGAAAAATCAAACCGCATACTGTTTACAAAACACCTGTAAGTTCATTGGATATTTTTAGTACGATTGCGGCTGCGATCCATTCTGATTTGCCAAAAGACAGGGTTTATGACGGAGTTGATTTAATCAGCACGGTGAACAATAACAAAGAAGCACACAAAAATTTATACTGGCGTTCCGGCGATGCAAAAGCCATCAGAAGCGGTAACTGGAAACTAATCATCAGCGGAAAAACACATCAGCATTGGCTGTACAATCTGGTTTCTGATAAATCGGAAAAAACAGATTTAGCCCAAAAAAATCCTTCAAAAGTCAAAGAACTCCAAACTGCTTTACAAAACTGGGAAAAAGGACTTGTAAAACCTTTATGGCCAAATTTAACGTACTATGAATTTAATTTTGGCACTCAAAAATATTTTGTCGATTTGTAATCTATCAAAACAGACAAACAGCAAAAAGTATGTATCACCTTAAAATAAAAAAATGAAAAGAATCTGTTGTTAATAAAAAAACCATTTCTGCGGGAACAGAAATGGCAAGGCTCAAAAAGAATATTCATATCTAAAAGGAATGCAAAAATCTGGAAAATCACTGCATCCTTTCTTTATTAAACCAAAACAAAGTAATGAAAAAAAAGTTATATCTATTTTCATTTCTCAGCATTTTTATGATTTCGCTGGGAATTAATGCGCAGACCACAACCCCGCTTATTCAGTCAAAACTGGAAGGAACTGTAGTCGATCAAATTACAAATGAACCCATAATAGGAGCTTCAATAAACATCAAAGGAACAACGCATGGTGTACAAACTGATTTAGACGGAAAATTTTATTTCCAGACAGGACAAAAACTTCCTTATACCTTAATAGTAAGTTTTGTTGGTTACAAAACAAAAGAACTAGTTGTCGATGGAAGTCCTGTTCGTATTACCTTATCAGCAGATGTACAGGAGCTGACCGACGTTCTTATCGTGGGCTATGGTACTCAGAAGAAAAAGGATTATACCGGTTCTCTTTCATCCATACCAACTGAATTAAAAGCATTGCCTATTTTATCAGTTGACAGACTTCTTCAGGGTGGAATTTCGGGTGCTCAGGTTACACAATCAAGTGGTCAGCCTGGTGCCGGAACTTCGGTACGAATCCGTGGAGGTACTTCGATTATTGCCGGTAACGAACCGCTTTATGTAATTGACGGTTTTCCGGTTTATAATGGTGATGGTGCGATTGATTCAGGTGTGACCAGCGGACCAAGCATAAACCCTTTGTCCAGTCTTAACCCTTCTGAAATTGAATCGGTTGACGTCTTAAAAGATGCATCTGCCACTGCTATTTACGGATCTCGCGGTGCAAACGGAGTTATTTTGATAACTACCAAAAGAGGCAAGAAAAGTCAAATGGCGGTTACCTATGATGCTTATTATGGCGTTCAAAAAATAATTAGTACCATTCCGATGTTAAATGCAGAACAATGGGGCTATTTGAAAAATGATGCTTTGAAAGATTCCGGAAAAGCTCCCTTATACACACAGGAACAGCTTGATCAATTAGGCGAAGGTACCAACTGGCAGGATGAAGCATTTACAGACGCTCCTATACAAAGTCACACTATTTCTGTTACGGCAGGTTCTGACAAAACAAGACTTTTAGTTTCAGGAAATTATTTTGAACAAGAAGGAGTGCTTATAAATTCCGGTTTTGACCGTTACTCCGGAAGACTGAATGTCGATCATGATTTTACTGATAAATTCAAATTTGGATTAAGCTTGAGCGGAAGTATTACCCATGCCGATGTGGCTCCTGATGGTGTAGTTCAAAACATATTAGCTATGGTTCCGGTTGTTCCTGTGCGCGATGCAAATGGAGAATTTACTGTAAATAGCAGTTATGGTGCGGCAGTAGCAAATCCGATAGCCACAATGACCAATCAAATCAATGAAACCAAAACGAATCGGTTTTTATTTAACGGTTTTGGAGAATACAAAATAATTGAAGGCCTAACAGCAAAAGTATCGCTGGGAACAGATATTATTGAAAACAAACAAAACAGATACATCCCTTCTACCCTTTATGAAAGCCCGGCTGGCGGAAGCGCTTCAAAAGGATCATTATCGTCTCTTAACTGGCTGAATGAAAACACCATAAGCTATAAAAAGAAGTTTGGCGAAAAACATGCGTTTGATGTTCTTGCCGGATACACACAGCAAAAAACGACTTCAGAAGTATTTCGTGCAGGAGCATCCAATTTTGCAAGTGATGAGTTTACCTATAACAATCTGGGATCAGGTACTGTAATCATCGCTCCAGCATCTTCTGCCAGCGAATGGTCACTTCAATCCTATCTTGCCAGACTTAACTACGGATTTGATGAACGTTACCTTTTTACTTTCACAGTACGTGCCGATGGTTCTTCCAGATTTGGTGCAGACAACAAATGGGGTACATTCCCATCGGCAGCTTTTGCCTGGAACATTTCTAATGAAAGCTTCCTGAAAGATACAGAGCAAATCAGTTTCTTAAAACTTCGATTAAGTGCCGGTTTAACCGGAAATCAGGAGATTAATCCTTATCAGTCGGTAGCAAGGCTTTCTTATTATCCGTATGTATTTTCCAATACGCTGGTACCCGGTTTTTCACCAAGCAGTTTTAACAATCCTGATTTGGGATGGGAAAAAACAACACAATATAACTTAGGTACTGATATATCCTTATTCAACAATCGAATCAACCTGACTGCCGATGTTTATTACAAAAAAACAGAAGATTTATTGTTAGAAGTGCCAATTCCTTATAGCTCAGGACTGGAAAGTGCTTTTCAAAACTTAGGAGCGGTTGAAAATAAAGGTGTTGAATTGAGTTTAAGAACCCTGAATTTTGTAGGCGAGTTTGAATGGACGAGTAATTTAATTTATTCGGCTAACCGAAACAAAGTACTAAGTCTTGGTGAAGGAACTGATTTTTTTATTCCTGTTAATCCGGCAACTGCAACAACACCTTCAGGAATTGTGAAAGTGGGAGAACCTTTGGGATCATTTTACATGTACAAATTTGATGGTTTGTTTCAGGAAGGAGATGACTTTTCTAATTCCCCTTTGGCAAATACAAAAGCCGGAAGTCAAAAATTTAAGGATTTAAATAATGACGGAAAAATTACACAGGCAGATGACAGAACAGTTGTAGGAAATTCAGAACCACTGTTTCTATTGAGTTTTACCAACACTTTCCGATACAAAAATTTTGATTTAGTTGTTTTCATTAACTCTTCTTACGGAAATAAAATTTTCAACAGATCAGCAGCAGATTATGAATTAGGTACAGGTTTTACAGGTGCTTATGCCACATTATTAGACCGATGGACACCTACCAATACAGATACCCGAATCCACCGTGCAGTTGAAGATCCTTCTGCCGTATTATCAGATCGTTATGTTGAGGACGGTTCCTATATCCGATTCAAGAACATTTCTTTAGGCTATACTTTACCTAAGAAAGTAGCGTCTTATCTCGGTCTTAATAGTGCCCGCGTTTATGTTGCCGGACAAAACCTGATCACTTTTACAGATTATTCAGGTTATGATCCTGAAGTAAACCGAAACGGACAGGCTGCACTGAATTCAGGAGTTGACGTGGGGGTTTATCCCGGAACTAAAACAATTTTAGGAGGCATTAATGTTAGTTTCTAAAGCGTAATAATTTAAATAATATTCAAAATGAAAAAAATATATAGTTTACTTATTGCTATTTCTCTTGGTTTGGCAGCATGTACCACACTCGAAGAAGATCCGCAATCTTTTATTTCACCCGGTCAATTCTACAAAACAGCGAATGATGCTGTTGCAGCAGTTAACGCAATCTATTTCCACTTAAATCAAAATGATATTGTAGGTCAGCCAATCTATAACTCGCTGTTTAATACCGGAATGGATTTTATGACCGATGATTTGAGTGCCGGACCAGGTTCTCCAAATCCGGATGTTAGGTCCCTTTCGGCTTTAACGCACTCTTCCACCTTAATTCGTGGAAAAGAAAGCTGGCAGCAGCACTATTCAGGTATAAACAAAGCCAATGTTGCCATTGAAAGAATACCCGGAATTACAATGGATGAAAAATTAAAGAGCAGATTGCTTGGTGAAGCCCGATTCCTACGTGCCTTCTATTACTTCGATTTAGTGAGACAATTTGGAGGCGTACCGTTATTATTGACGGATCAGACGCAACTTTCGGTTGAAGAATTGCAAGTGCCACGTAATACTGCAGATGAAATTTATGCGCAGATCATTACAGATTTAAAAGAATCAGCAAACTCGTTTAAGGCCGGATCGACAGGAGAACTGGGACGCGCAACGGAAGGTGCAGCAAAATCCTTATTATCAAAAGTATACCTTACAAAAAGGGATTGGGCAAATGCAATTACGACAGCCGAAGAAGTGATAAACGGAAGTTATGGTTATGGATTGCTTGACGACTACTCACATGTGTTTTTACCTGCCTACAAAAATAGCAAGGAACATATTTTTTCTGTTCAGTTTAATTCCGCTGTCAACATAACCAATGCCGTAACTTCAAGAGATATCGCTACAGGAATACCGGGTTTAAAAGGTTCTTATGGGGATCAGTTAACTTTTTATACCAAAGGAACAGATAAATATTTCAGCATTTATAAATTATATACTGCCAAGGACAAAAGACGTAATGTCAGTTTTGTAACCAAATACAAAAGTCCAACCAATGGAAAATGGTACGGAAATCTGCACGATAGTAAAGTTCCGGGTGACTCTATTCCTTATATCAATAAATATTGGGATCCAAATTATGCAAGCACCGGAAAATCAGAAACTAATGCCAATATAATTCGTTTTGCAGAGGTTTTGTTAATCCATTCTGAAGCAGAAAATGAATTATACGGACCAACCGAAAAAGCCTATACTTCACTTAATAAAGTAAGGAAAAGAGCTGGCTTAGACAATCTTGCAACAGGTTTGACAAAAGATGAGTTCCGTGAAGCCGTTTACCTTGACAGAAGGTTAGAACTTGTTGGTGAATACCAAAGATATTTTGACCTCATCCGTCAAACGGGAAGTGAAGTTACCGGTGTTGGACCTGAAGGAAGAGGTACGCTGCTTAAAAATCTACAGGCAGTTGGAAAAACAAACGTAGCAGCCAGACATTATTTATTTCCGATTCCTCAATTTGAAATTGAACGGAATAAAAAACTAAAAGATGCACAAAACCCTGGCTGGGAATAACTAATAAAAACATATACAGATGAAAATCAATAAAATTTTAATTGCAGCAGTCGCTTTATTGGGGGCAAATACATCCCTCATAGCACAGCATGAACCCATTCAGCCCTTTCAGGGAAAAGTTGGAAAAACACTGGACGAATCGACTCAGTGGTGGCCTGAAAAAGTAAAAGCTAAAAAAGATGCCCCCAATGTATTATGGATTCTGCTTGACGACGCCGGTTTTGGCTCTTCATCAGCTTTTGGCGGTTTAGTAGAAACGCCAAACTTCGAAGCCCTTGCTAACAATGGTCTGCGTTATACCAATTTTCATACAACCGGTATCTGCAGCCCAACAAGAGCGGCATTATTAACCGGACGAAACCATCACAAGGTCGCAATGGGACATCATGCCGAATTAGGAATTGGTGAACCGGGTTATCTGGGTGAAATTCCGTTTGAAGCCGGAACTGTTGCCGAAATTTTTCGTGAAAACGGTTACAACACCTTTGCACTTGGTAAATGGCATGGTATACAGCCGGCCCAGCAAAGTCTTAACGGTCCGTTTAACCGATATCCAACAGGACGTGGATTTGATCAGTTCTACGGATTTTATGGCGGTGCAACAGACCAATGGCATCCACAGCTTAGCGATGGTATCAATGAAATAAATATTGAGCCTAATACCAAGCATTTGAACGAATTATTGGCAGACAAGGCTATTTCATACATTGCTAATCAAAAATCAACCGATCCTGAAAAACCGTTTTTTGTGTATTATGCTACCGGAGCAACGCATTCACCTCATCATGTTGCCAAAGAATGGAGCGATAAATACAAAGGTAAATTCGATAAAGGCTGGGATTGGTACCGTCAGGAGGTCTTCAAAAGACAAACTGCTCAGGGATTATTGCAAAAAGGAACAATTTTGCCTCCGCGTCAGGCAGGCGTACAAGACTGGAATAGTCTTTCTGCTGATGAGAAAAAAGTATTTGCCCGTTTTATGGAAAATTATGCTGGTTTCCTTGCATACACCGATCACGAAATTGGACGTGTAGTCGACTTTCTAAAACGTTCAGACTTACTGGATAATACACTGATTTTTTTAATTATTGGTGATAACGGAGGCAGTAAAGAAGGAACTTATACAGGTTCCCTGGGAATAGGAGAACGCAGCAGTAGTAGTGTTCCATTTTTACTGGAAAATTTAGACAAAATCGGAACAGAAAAATCAAATCCTAATTATCCTTTAGGATGGTCTCAGGCTTGTAATACCCCTTTCAGATATTGGAAAAGCGATGCCAACAGCGAAGGCGCAACACACAATCCGTTGATTGTTAGCTGGCCTAATGGAATAAAGGAAAAAGGAGGCATTCGTACACAATATAGTCATGTTTCGGATATTTTGCCTACAACAGTTGAGCTTGCAAAAGTTAGCGTTCCGGAAGTGATTAATGGTTATCCGCAATGGCAGATACAAGGAACAAGTTTTGCTTTTTCTTTCAACGATGGAAAAGCACCAACCCGTCATCATGTGCAATATTATGAACTTCATGGCGGCCGTTCAATTTATAAAGATGGCTGGAAAGCAAGTGTTTATCATCCGAGAAATTATTCCGGAGATACTGCAAACACCGATCCGAATTTTAACCCACGTCCTTTCAGTCAGGACAAATGGGAACTTTATAACCTGAATGAAGACTGGAATGAAATCAATGATCTTGCTGCAAAAAATCCTCAAAAACTAAAAGAACTTCAGGATTTATTCGACAGCGAAGCCAAAAATAATAACGTATATCCTTTACACAGTTATCAGGAAGGATTGGCAAAACCTGTAATCAAAGCAAAAACGGTAATTCTTGAAGGAACATCACAAAAAATTCAGGTAAATATTGGAAAAGGAGCTGTAACGATTACTGCCAATATTGAGACTTCAGCTAAAACCGACGAAGGAGTAATATTTGCTAACGGAGGTTTATTGGGTGGTTCAAGCCTGTATATCAAAGACGGAAAATTGCAATATATCCTAAACAATGGATTAGAAGAAAAAATCCTTACATCATCAAAACCAATCCAGATTGGTAAAAACACGATCAAAATTGAGTATACCGATTCGAAAAATATCGAATTGTCTCTAAATGGCGAAAAAGTAGCCGAAGAAAGCAATATCAACCGTGCAAAATACATAAACAGTATATCCGGTGAAGGACTTAGCGTTGGTAAAGATTTGAATTCTCCAGTGACTAAATCATATCCTGCACCATTTGATTTTAAAGGAAAAGTTACAAAGATTGTGATTGAACAAAGTGTACAATAACATTTTTAAAAGAGAAAAAATGAAAATATACACCATAATTTTGATCCTTTTAGTAACAGTATCTGTAAAGGCTCAGGAGAAAATCAGTTTTAAGCGATTCGATACAAATCCAATCATTAATCCTGCTATGCTTGGCCCTGACGGAGAGAATATCAATGGATCATCACTGATTAAAGTTCCGGAATGGCTGCCTAATAAATTGGGCAAATATTACCTGTATTTTGCACATCATCAGGGTAAATACATCAGATTGGCGTATGCCGATGATTTAAAAGGACCCTGGAAAATATACCAGCCCGGTACTTTGAAAACGACAGACTGCAGGTGCAAAGACGGTGCAGGCAAGGCAAATCCTGATAATAAAGGAGAGGTTTATCTTTCAAATGCGCATATTGCTTCACCAGATGTTCATATTGATGAAGCCAATAAACGTCTGGTATTATACTTTCATTGCCCGTTAAATCACGAAGGTAAAAAAGGTCAGTATTCGCTGCGGGCAACTTCTGTTGATGGTATAGAGTTCAATGCAGATACAACCGTTTTAGGCGAGTCGTATTTTAGAGTTTTTGACTGGAAAGGAGCCCAATATGCTGTGGCCAGGGCAGGTCAATTCTATCGTTCAACCGATGGAGGTTTAACATTTGAAGAAGGTCCCAACCCATTTAATAAGATTCAGAACACTCAGAATTACCTTCGACATTCAGCCTTAAAAGTTCAAGGGGATAATTTATTGGTTTTCTACTCCAAAATAGGTGATAAGCCTGAACGTATCCTGCTCTCTAAAATTAAATTGACTGACGATTGGAATAAATGGACACCTACTGCTCCGGTTACAATTGCCCAACCTGCAGAAGATTATGAAGGAGTCAAACTGCCCATTACAGTTTCAAATGCCGGTTCATTTAGTGGATTGGTACGTGAACTTCGCGATCCGGCCTTTTTTGAGGAAAATGGCAAATGGTACCTGCTTTATACCGTAGGCGGCGAAAGTGGAATTGGTATTGGAGAATTAAATTTTAAATAAAGAGACAATGAATAAACCATCCAATTCTTCACGACGATCGTTTTTAAAAATGGCTGGATTGGGGGCTGCTATGCCAATAATTCCTTCAGTAATGAACGCTTTTCCAAATTCACATTCGGAACCAAATTCCGGAAATAAACTATTAGTAACGGAGATCAAGGTCTATAAAGTAAAAGTTAACCAAAGGGGAAGCTGGTATTTCATTGAACTGATTACCGATAAAGGTTTATCCGGATTTGGTGAAGCCTCACATGCCTTCGGTGGTCTTTCTGCTGAAGGTGATAAAGCGCTGCATCAGGAACTATCCTACTTTTTTGAGCTTGT
>Ga0247810_10001623_pt1 | contig 13784 bp, 26 predicted proteins | sample UWRJL119311C1_FD_179918 | JGI IMG/M metagenome (GOLD analysis project Ga0247810, IMG submission 179918) | Plant litter microbial communities from Arlington Agricultural Research Station in Wisconsin, United States - UWRJ-L119-311C-1 | ecosystem: Environmental > Terrestrial > Plant litter >...
AGAAAATAGGCTAAAAAAACTTATTGATTCATGTTTGACAATAGATTCTTTGTCCGAATTAAGAGATCATATTAGCGAAGTTTTATTACCTTATTACAACGAAAAATGGAACGATCTGCAAGAGAAATAGCTAACGAATTTAGAATCCGTGGTAGTGCTACAATTGAAATTGTTGCTGGCGAAATTGGTTTATCTGAAAAGCAATCATCTAAGCTAAAGGAATATAAAGAACGTTCTATAGGAATTGGCCGACCATTAACAGCTAACATGAAAGCTGAAATGATTGATCTTAAAATAAGAGAAGCTAATCCTGAGCTACCAGAAGGTGCAAAAACACATTGTAAAAAATGGCTTAAATCCTATCTATTCAAACGTAGGGAAGAACTTAAAAATAAGTACGTCAATAAAGGCAATGAAGGTGAGGAAGATGGATTTACTTTAATGGCATTACAACTTAAGCTGGGAATGGTTTATAAGAACACTGAACGCAAACGTAACGACTTCGCAGAGGGTGAATGTGACCTTAATCATAATCGGGTTATATTCGATAATAAATGTTCCTGGTCTTTAGATACATTCCCTATGTTTGAAACTGAAATACCAGATCCAAAATATTGGTGGCAGTTACAAAACTATTCAACGCTATGGGATGCAGATAAACTTTGCTTATGCTATACACTTATCAATTCAAGTTATGAAGCCGTTGAACAGGCTATAAAGTGGGTAGAATCCCCAAATGAAAAGTATAAGATAGCTGAAAGAATGATTTACACTCAATTTGAATTTGATGTGCTAAAAGATCATTTCTTTTCAACTGCTGACCGAAATACATTTATTGAGATACCAGAAGAAAAAAGAATTAAAGCGTTCTATTTCGATATAGATAAGTATGCACAAAATACCATTAAACTAAGATCTGAAATGTGTAAAGAATATATTTACTCACTTCTAATTAATGCAGGGTATGCCTAGAATGTCAAATGCCGACAGATTAGTATATGTTAGAGACAATTATCTAGCATATACTGACAAAGAATTATCAAGAATGCTTTCAGTTAGCGATAAAACTATTTATGCAGACAGAAAATCTTTAAACCTATCGAGAGTCAAAGGTAGACCTAGAGATAAAGATAAAATAGCTAATGTATTAACGTTACATTGTAATGGATTCGGTGTAGGTAAAATTAAGACCGCTACAGGCCTAGAACGTAATTCGATATATTATATCATCAATTCATATTTAAAGCCTTTAGAAAGGTCTGTAAATACTATTACCTTAATAATTGAAAGCAAACTTAACTACTCATAATGTACCCACCTTACCAAAACACAGGAACGCCAGTAGGATTAAACACCCTAAAAGCTGGAGATAAATACAGATGCGAAGGACATAGCAACGAGAATACTATTATGGCGGTTATGGATAGTTACCTAAAAATCAAGCGACAGGATGGATGGATTATCAACCTCTTGCTAGATAACCCGATGTATAAGCAGATAGTTTATGTTGACCGCTAACGAACTAGCATTCCACAACTGGCAAGAAGGGTTAGATTGGGATTATAGTAACAGCATTGATACAAAAACTGTGGTGCAATTAACGTTATTTTGTGAGGAACTTAAACATTAAAGCAATGGAACTTATATTACTCGGCATACTAGCCTACTTCATATTATTCACAATCGGAATATGCATCGGTCTACATGGCGCTCAGGATTATGGCGTTGATAGGGAGGGGTATTAGGAATGATTGAATTAAATAAAATATACAACGCAGATTGCATAGGTGATCAAGGTATGCGTTTAATATCAGATAATTCAATTGATATGATTTTATGTGATTTGCCTTATGGAACTACTGAGGCTATTTGGGATTATATCATTGATCCAGTTTCCTTATGGAGTCATTATAAGAGAGTAATCAAGGAAAGCGGGTCAATTGTTTTGACGGCTCAAAACCCATTCTCAGCTAAGTTGATATGCTCAAATATTGATTGGTACAAACATTCTTTTATATGGGAAAAAGATAAATGTGCTAATTTTTTATTAGGCAATCATCAGCCTTTAAAAATACATGAAGATGTGTTAATATTTGCAAAAGGAGGGTTTACTCATAATTCAAAAATAAAATGTACATACAATCCACAATTATCAGAAAGGAAGGCTAGGAAAGGAAATTTTGACGAGAAAGAAAGGAGTGTAAATATGAATACGCTTAAACCACGTCTTAATCCTACAAAAATAAAATCAGGGAAAACGTTTAAAGAAGATAAGAATCTTGCTAAATCTGTCGTGTATTTTGCTACGGAACACTTTAATCGTATTCACCCAACACAAAAACCAGTAGCTTTATTTGAGTACTTAATAAAAACTTATTCAAATGAACAAGAAACAATTTTAGATAACTGCATGGGTAGTGGAACAACAGCTATTGCTTGTATAAATACCAATAGAAATTATATAGGTATCGAAAAGGATTTTTTCTACTACACGTCAGCTATTAATCGTATTCAACAACATACATCACAGATTAAATTATTTTAAATAACATGGAAAACGAAAAACAAGCATTTGAAGAATACCCTAAGTTGGCTAACTTATTAGAGCACGCTGCTAATTTCTGGTTAACAGATAATAGATGGTCTGAATTACTTGAAGAAATAAACAAAATATGCGAACTGAAACAACCCCATTAATTTGGGGCTTTTTTTGGATAAATCAATTACAATTTGTAAATTAGCAAAATGGAAAAAGAAATACTAATAAACCCTCAGAAGTTATTTACTAAATCTGAGTATCACAAAAGATTTGGAACTAACAGAGTTAAGATCGACCAAATGATTAAAGACAAAGAGCTAAAGACAATTACTGTTAAAGGCACTACTTTAATCCTAATCAAATAATTTTTAGGCGGTAAAATTTTACAAAACGTAATTAGATGAAAGAACTAATACCGATTGACACAGAGTATAAAGGATTATACTTTAGAAGTAGACTCGAAGCTAGATGGGCTGTTTTCTTTGATGCAATCAAATGGAAATGGGAATATGAATTTCAGGATTATGTATTGCCATCAGGCAGATATTTGCCAGACTTTTACTTCCCTGACATTAATTGCTATGGTGAAGTTAAGCCGTTTGAGTTAAATAGTATAGAGCTAAAAAAGTGCTGTGAGCTATCCGAAATAATAAACGATAACATACATAAGATTGATGTTATATTGTTTGAAGGAACGCCACATTACGGCAAATTAAGAACTGTATCAGGTGGAGTATTTGGAATGGATGTAACCATGATGCCAGTCGGTGATACATATTATCCCTTCTATTTTAGCGATCAAACTAAGTTCGTTTGTAGTGAAAGTCACAGGGCAATTACTAAGGCTAGACAGGCCAGATTTGAATTTGAATGGAAGGAGAAATACAACAATGGCTAAGGAATTACCATACTTCAAATTTTACATCAACGAGTGGGTCAATGGTGATATTACTCTTGAAGATTACGAATTGCAAGGAATTTTCATAAATGTTTGCGGTTATTATTGGTCGAAAGATTGCGATTTATCCCTGGTAAACTTGAATAAGAAATTCAGAGGATTTGAGGCTAAAATAAAGCAATTAATTGACTCAAAAATAATTAAGGTTAGCGGTGAAAATGTGGCTATATCGTTTCTAAACGAACAATTAGAGAGCAAAGAAGTACAGATTGTAACTAACAGAATCAATGGCGCAAAGGGGGGTAGACCTAAGACAGTAAAAACCGAAGAAAAACCGAATGGGTTAATTTTCGCTAACCGAAACCTAACCGAAAGCATAACCGAAACGAAAGCGAAAGATAACCCAAACATAACCAATATAGAGAAGAGTAGAGTAGAGAAGAGTAAAGAAGATAATATAAAAGATCTTTTTGAAATTTTTTGGTCTAAGTATCCGGTGAAAGTTTCAAAGGCAAATTGCTTAACTAAATTCAGAAACCTTTCCGATAAGCAGCGGGATAAAATAGCTTCAACAATTGACCAATACATCAAACATAAACCGTTTGCTACTTACAATCATCCAAACCCACTGACTTACCTAAACCAAAACAGGTTCGATGATGATTTAACCGTTCAACCGCAATTGCCTTTAAAATCTAAACTTCAATACTAATGGAAAACCACACTCTACTTTCAAACCTTGGCATAGAGCTAAAAAATATCAAAACATCTGGTAAATGCCTTTGCCCAAAATGTAGCCATACCAGGAAGAAAAAATCAGATCCATGCTTGAGTGTTGACATTGAAAAAGGAATGTACAATTGTCATAATTGCGGGTGGAAAGGGTTTGTCTCAACCGACTCTGAAAAGTCGGCAAAAGTCTATTCAATTCCAGAATTTAAGAACCGTACAGGGGTCGATAAAAAAACAGTGGACTGGTTTTTTAAACGAGGTATATCGCAACAAACTTTGATTGATTTTCAAATTACTCAAAGCTCAGAATGGCTACCACAAACACAATCAAATCGGAACTGCATCAACTTCAATTATTTCAGGTCTGGGAACCTAGTAAATATCAAATTTAGGGATGGAAGTAAGAATTTTAAATTATTTAAGGATGCAGAACTCATATTCTATAACGTAGATTCGATTTTAGATAGCCTACAAGCGATTATTTGCGAAGGAGAGATAGATTGTATGTCTTGGCATGAAAGTGGGCTTAAAAACGCTGTATCAGTTCCAAACGGAGCAAGCCAAAATCAAAAATTAGAGTTCGTAGATAACTGCTGGAAATATTTTCAAGACAAAGAACGGATTTATCTTTCTACTGATAACGATGAGAAAGGTATTAATCTGCGTGATGAATTGGCTCGTAGATTTGGATTTGAGAAGTGTTATAAGATAGATTTTAAAGAGTGCAAAGATGCAAATGAGTACCTAGTTTTATACGGTGCACCAGCCTTGGCAGACTTACTAAATGATGCAAAACCTTTCCCTTTAGAGGGAGTGTTTACAGTGACAGATGTGCATGATAAAATCATGGATATTTACTTCAATGGTTTACCTACTGGAGATAAGACCGGAGATAGATTATTAGATGAACATATTGGATTTATGCCAGGAGAGTTGACAATGGTAACAGGTGTTCCTTCGCATGGCAAATCAATTTATTTAGATCAAGTTTCTTTAGGATTAGCAATCAATTCAGGATGGAGATTTGGTATATGTTCTCCAGAAAGTCACCCTTTAGAGTTTTACTACACCAGACTAATTAAACGTATCGTAGGTAAGAAATTTTCAAGTCATAATATTAACCGACTAGAATTAGAGAATACTTTAGAATGGTTGCAAGATAGGTATAACCTAATTTTACCATCAGAAGGATTTAGTCTTGACTCTATTCTATCAAAAGCAAAAAGTTTAGTTTTACGCAAAGGCATCAAAGGTTTAATTATAGATCCTTGGAACAGAATAGAAAATACATTACCTAACGGATACAACGAAAACAAGTTTATATCCGAGCAACTGCTTAAAATAATTAACTTCGCTAAATCAAGTCAGGTTCATGTATTCTTAGTCGCACATCCTACCAAAATGCAGAAGGTTATAGGATCAGATAATTATGTAGTACCAAACCTTTACAGCATATCCGGTTCTGCTCACTTCTTTAACATGACTCAAAACGGGATGACTGTTTATCGTAATTATGTAACTGGAATGACTGAGATACATATTCAAAAAGTCAAGTGGGAACACTTAGGTAAAATCGGAATGGTCGAGTATAAATACAATGAAGAAAATGCTAGGTTTATATCTGATGGTATAGAAGCAGATCAAAGCTGGTTAGTAGATAACTCAAAGCAATTACCAATATCAAGCGCATTACAACCAAATTATAGTTTCGACGAAGAAACCGCACCCTTTTAATAAATCATAATGGAAAAAGAATTAGACTTCCTAATTAAACCGAAACAGGTTACAAAAATAAACCTTAAACCACTTAGCGTAAATAAGTGTTGGCAAGGTAAAAGATTCAAAACACCTGAATATAAAGCATACGAAGCATCGGCATTATTTTTGTTGCCTAGAATGGCTATACCTCCAGGGAAATTAAAAATCATACTTGAGTTTGGTATTTCAAATATTTGCTCGGATATTGATAATCCGGTTAAGCCAATTTTAGATATATTGCAGAAAAAATATTGGTTTAATGACTATAATATATGGGAGTTGGATTCAAAAAAGATCAAAGTTAAAAAAGGCGAAGAATATTTCTCATTTCAATTTATATCAATAGTATGAAAGCATTAATTCTATTTATAGCACTATCTTTGTGCTTATTAGGCTGCAAGAAAGACGTACCAGAAGGTTACTACCCCAAAGTAGGCGATACTCAAAAGTCGGTAATCGATCATTGGGGTATTACTAAAGAGGTTGTTAAGTTCTCACCAGCTTTTAATGATGATGTGGATTATACCTATCGGGGACATTCTACAGTAGTCAGGATAATTTCTGCTAGGGTTGATAAGGTTAGTAAGATAAAAGATTAGTATATTTGGACATAATGGACAATATAAAAGAACAAATACTAGAAGCCTTGGAAATGCACAACGGAATTGTGTCAAGTGCTTGTGCATCAATAGGTTTGGCTAGGTCTACTTATTATAATTGGTTAAATGAAGATGCGGTATTTAAAGCAGCAGTAGAAGAAATTCAAGATGTTGCTATTGATTTTGTTGAATCTAAGCTAATGGAAAAGATTAGAGGCGTGCAAGTTGCTGGAAAAGATGTTGTATATGATGTGCCTCCATCCGATACAGCTATTATATTCTTCTTAAAGACTAAAGGCCGTAAACGGGGTTATGTTGAACGTCAAGAAATAGACCACTCATCTAAAGACGGTTCAATGTCTCCTACTCCTATAGCGTTTAGCAAAGGTTCAAATGAGTAAATTAGTTTTATCAGAGAAATATGAGCCACTTTTTAAGTGGCTTTCTTGTTTGCCAGATGATCCGTTGTATGTTGTAGATACGGTAATCATCACTGGAGGGCGTAATAGTCAAAAATCATTTGCTGTAGGTACTTGGTCTTGTGTTGCTGCTAAAGACTTTGTTCATAGGGTATTGTACACCAGATATACGCTAACAAGTGCGCAGGATTCTATTATACCAGAGTTTACCGAAAAGATCGAGATGCTTAATGCACACGATAGCTTTGAAGTGACAAAAGATAGGATAGTAGGTGTGAAGAACGCAAGTAAGGTTGTATTCAAAGGTATTAAGACCTCTAGCGGTAATCAAACAGCATCGTTAAAATCTCTTAAAGACTTCTCTGTGTTCGTACTTGAGGAAGCAGAGGAAATGCCATCTTATGATAATTGGGATAAAATAAAAAAGTCGATAAGGGCAAAGGATGTAAGAAACCTTTCGATATTGCTACTTAACCCGACAACTAAAACCCACTGGATTTACGAGGAATTTTTTGAGGGTGAAGGTGTACAGGAAGGTTTTAACGGCATTAAAGGTAATGTGCTGTATATACATTCCACTTACCTTGATATGGAGCGTGAATTGATCGCAGATAACATATGGTCGGATTTCGAGATTAAACGGAATGATTATGCAACATATGAAGCAACGCCTAAAGATGAGAGGGAGAAAATGCCTCCTAAACTAATTAAGAACGCTTTATATTTCAAGCATATCGTTTTAGGTGGATGGTTAGATAATGCTGAAGGAGTTGTATTTGATAACTGGTCGATCGGTGCGTTTGACGAGTCCTTACCATACGGATTTGGGCAAGATTACGGGTTTTCTAATGACCCTACAACCCTGGTTAAGGTAGCTGTAGACAACAAAAAGAAAAGAGTATATGTTAAAGGATGCTATGGTAAAGCGGGGATGTCAACAGATGAGATATATACCTCCAACTTATATTACGCTGGTTTTAACGGTGAAATAGTAGGGGATAGCGCAGAACCTAGGCTTATATCAGAGCTAAAGGCTAAAGGGCTTAATATGAGTTCTGCGGTTAAAGGGCAAGGAAGCGTAACAGCATCTATTAAGGATTTGCAAGGGTATGAAATAATAGTTGATCCAGGGCCAGAAAGCGTGCCTATAGTTAAAGAATTGAATAATTATGTTTGGCACGATAAAAAGTCCGGCGTGCCTGTTGACCTTTGGAATCACTACATAGATCCTATCAGATACAAAGCATGGCCTCTTATAAAAGCAAAGAAACCCGAAAGAACAGTAATGAGTTAATGTAACGGTATTGTTGCATAAAGTTGAGTTAGGGATGCGTATATTAGGGGTATGAAGAGACTATTCTATAAAACAGCAAAAGAAAACGGAGCGGTAATATCTGAATACAAAACGGAAAGATCTCCAGAAGGATGTCAAATGTATTTTATTAAAGGCACAAACAAAAAAGGTTTTGAATTTGATTTTTGGGATTCGTATTGGGTGGGATGTGTGTTCGAATTAAAAATAGAATTGGTTAATTTATTTAAAGAACAATGCCTAAAGGATTAGAATTTAAAAAAAATTTCATAATATGAAGTATGATGAAAAATGGAGTGATTACGATCATTCATACGGATACGATAAGCAAGAATATGATATTGAATTAAGAGACGGTAAAATTGTATTTAATTGTTACCCTAACGCTGGTATTTTTAGATCTTATAACAAAGAAACTAAAGGAGAATATTTAGAGCAAGATATAAGCAGGATAAGATTGAGCAAGGATGAAAGACTTTGGATAAACGATTAATGTTGAATAAACCTTAGTATTTCATATATTGCACTATTGTAACTTTATTCATACTTTTACACTATGCAAATAAAAAAGGGACTGAGCGTTATGTTCGGCAAATCAGTTGAATCTATCAATAAGGCTTATCCAAATTTAGGCGCATCATTGCCGTTAGTGTTCGGTAAAAAGTTTAACCTTTCAGTTTCCGGCACAGAAGCGTATTATAACAAAATATTTTACGCAGGATCGAACATCTTAGTAAACAAACTTACTGAGGCACCTATAATGTTCTCTAAAAACAAATCTAAGGCATCTAAGAGGGCTTTAGAAAAGTTTTATAGTAAATCTATAAGCAATGAAGACAGAAGGGCTGTAAAAGCCTTAAATTTAGAGGAAGTAGAAAACCATGATCTAAACAGATTGTTCGACAATCCTAATACATATCAGTCGGGCATTGAAATGATGCAGGATTTTTGGCATCAGTATACTTTAGGCGATGGATATTTATATTTTGAACCAATAGGATCATTAAGCCGTAACAACAAACCTCAATATGCACATTCCCTATCAAGATCAAGAGTAGAGCCTATTCAGTCTACAGATAATTACGATAACATATCCCATTACATTTATACGGCATGGAACGGCACTCAAATTAGGATTGAGAAAGAGAATATGCTTCATCTTAAGCACTGGCATCCAAATATATCTAGTCTAAGGGGGCTAGGTATGGATGAAATAGGAGCGTTAGATATAAATCTAAGTAGACAGAATAACATTGCTCAAGGGGCTGCATTTGTTAATGGAGGCAGAGGAACTATGTTTAGTTCTGATGTTCACGTAGACGCTAATGGTGAGGTAACAGAGAAAATGACTGCGCCGCAAATGGAATCAGTAAGAGATAAGCACGAAAGAACATTTGTAGGAGTAGAAAACAATCGGAAACAATATTGGACTAACGGATTTGTTAACGTTCAGAACTTTGGTGATACCCTGGCAGAAATGGAGCTTATACAGGCCGAGGATGCAAGCTGGAAAAACATATTCACCATACTTGGCGTACCTTGGGCGTTATCTCCTGCCGCATCATCGGTATCTGAGAACAGTATTATAGTCGGGTTTAAATCACTTGTTACTAACACCGCTATTCCAGAACTACGCAAGTTCGATCAGAAGTTAAACCAGACCATTCAAAGATGGTGGCCTGATATAATCGCTTGCCATGACTTAACTGAGTTTTCAGAACTTGCACCAGACTTGAAGCTAATGAAAGAGGTTTATGGTCAACCATTACTTAGGGTTAACGAGCAACGTTCTATCTTCGGATGGGATGATTTAGAAGGGGAGGAAGGTAAAGCGATATTAGTTGCTAGTGGGTTTATGAAGCTGGAGGATTTGTTAGGTGGTGAGTTTGATGGGTTAGATCCTAGTGCGGAGGAGTTATAGTTAGTTCTTCTCCGGTAAGGGAAAAATATAAGTTTTGAAGCTGATGAACGTATTCACACTTTAAATTTAAATCATGGTCATCTACTGAAATAGAAGTAATGTCGCTTAATTGTGTTTTGTTGTATCTAAAACTTATTGATATGATAGCATAATCAGCTATTGGATGATAAAGGAAATAATCTCTATATGAATTGTCCTTAAAACCAAATGTTTTTAACCATTTTTCCGTTAAAGGGATAGGTGCTACATCTTGTGACCATTTAATATTTTCCCATGTAGCTATAATATTTTCACCCATTAAATTGCTTACATAGTTTCCTACTCTTAATTCTCTATTATTCATACTTTATCTATTTTAAAATGACCGTAACCCTAGACGCTACCGATTTAATTGAGGCTTATCTAAAAGGCATGGAGGATGCTACTTTGTTGTTGGTGGAGTTGCCGGAAGATTTAATCCAAGACAAATAAAGGTATACCGACATATTCATTAAAGTCGCTTTCATCTTCATCTGTTAGCACAATAGATACTTGAACTGTTCTGCCATCTATTATAATGTTACAGATAGCGTTAGTATCTTGATAACCACAAAATTCATTTGCCATTTCTCTTACTTCTGCCTCTAAATTAATTTCTTTTAAATTTGTCATTATTGAAGTGATTTATAAATTTCCCATATTTTTACCATGTAAATACCACTAAAGCATTTTTCTGGTGTATTAAATAGTATTGCGGATTTACTAACTAATATATTCCCCCCAGTATGAGGAACAATAATTTGTTTTTCTTTTTCATATATTATTTCAGCCCATTTCTCACCATCATAAATACAATACCCATTTGAGTCTTGTATTCTATTTGAATTATCATTAACAAAATGATAACCTCCTGAGCAACTTATAACACCAATGCTTTCTAGCCATTTACATTTAATTCCTTTATAGTAATTGTCATATGCATATTTAATTAACTCATGTTTTTTCATAACTGTTATATTTTCTAGTTCAATCCAAATATACCCATAATTCCTTATCTTTGATGTAACAACTCTGATACTGAAAGCGAATCTTTCCTAACCAATTCCTCTATGTAACCCACTTGATTTGGCTTAGAACGGATTATGGCTATTACATCTAAATCAAGGCGCAACCCTAAGTGTTTCTTAGGGGTTTCTTTCTTTGGCCTGCCTACTGGTTTTTTCATTGTTTAATTTTTTTACCACAACATTTACCTAATTCCTTATCAAATATTATTTCAGGATGCTCGATTAATTTATACTCAACATTACCTGTTTTTAAATATTTAACTTTAGATGTTAACCAACTCAAATCGTTAACAGAACTTTCTGTTGTAGCTGCTATTGTTGCGCCACATGTTTTGCATATTGCTATTTCTATTTTCATATTAATTCTAAATTATCAAAACCTTTTATTATAAATTTTTGATTTTCTTTATGAGTAGACCAAGCCCTTTTGATATTTATAGGCTCATTATTAATGTTGATTTCAAGAAAAGTATTTACATTACTTTCTCTAAGTTTGACTAACCGAAGAATATCTCCGGTTAGTTTGTTTTTATATATTAATATATTGCTTTTATGCATTCTGCTATTGATTTAACTGTTTTGTATGTGCTTGAAGCATATTCAAAATGTAATTCTACCATTTTTATTACTTCATTAGTGTTATTACCGTTTTTGATTAATTTTGCTATTACTGATTCTTTTAAGTTTTTCATAGTGTTTTCCTTTTTGCTTATTCAAATATACAACTAATAAATGTATTACCAAATATTATTTCATTTATTTTTTATTTATATTTGGTCATGCCAACAAAAGCCAGACCATCCGCAGTAATACAACTTTTACGACAAGAGCGTATAGAATTCGCTAAGTTTCATAAGAATGCGGAGAAACAAATATTACCGATAGTGCGTAAGGCGCTTAAGAAGTCAATTGCGCCTGTTATAGCGTGGGTTGAGGGTAACGATGTATATAATGTCCCTGTTGCTATGCTTATAGATCAGAATGTATGGCGTGATATGTATTTAACCATATTCCAGCAGATCGGGATGAGTATGGCACGGAAAGAGTATTACTACCAGCGCAGTATTGAAGGGGGAGCGACTAAAGCTAGTGCAATAGAGTTTCTGATTGATGTTTGGAGTACAACGCTTAGGGATTATGCGCTTAATTATACTAGGAGAATACAGAACGACCTTAATAACACTACAACGGATTTACTTAGACGTGCGCTTAGTGAGGATTATTCTTTAATGGTAGATGGGGCAGGTAGAACTAGGTTATTTAAGAAGTTTACAACACAGTATTTTGATGGAAGATCATTAGTCATAACCAGAACAGAGGCAACTGCGGTGTCGAATCTAGGCAAAGAGATTGGTGCAAGATCATGGATCGATGAACAGGGCGGCGGAGGTTATAAGGTATGGTTAGGCCGTGCAGATGCTAGAGAAAGACCAACGCACTTGCAGACTAATAATACCATCATTCCTATTGATGATTTGTATAATTTAGATGGTGACTTAGGTCAAAGACCAGGGGATGTTGAGTTTTTAATGAAGAATAAAATAATGTGTAGGTGTACACAAAGTTTGATGTCGGCAAATCGCTATGCCCAATATCAAAAACGTGGAAGAATCGTGAATGGTAAAATAGTCTAACTTTTAGCTTCAGAAATACTTATTTTGATTATCTCAGGATCTATTTCACCGTAAATCCATCTGACTGTAGGTTTGCTTAACATGCCCCTAATCATTTCTTCTATTTTATCATTACTAATATTTCGGTCTATTTCTAGCTTGATTGTTACTTTCTTTTTCATATCGCAAGATACCTACCTTATAAATAAAGTTGTGTAACATTTGCATTACAATGAATACTTTATTTATATTTGCTTTACTATGGATGAGAAATCAAACGAAAAGCTAAAGCAGTTGAAGGATAAAATTAAAGATCCTAAGATTACTGAGTCCGTTAATGAGAAGCTGAAGTATGTGAATAAAAAACCAATCTGCAAATGACATTTAAATGCATTGAGTTTCCTGGCAACGAGTTTGGGACTAAAGAAGATATGTTCAAAGCATTAAAGGCTAATGAAGATAAACTTATTTCGTTAAAGAAAGCTCAGGTATATAAGTCGTGCGATAAGAATCAGATCAGCTTCTTGAATGTTGATATGGCTAAAGTATCATCTACAGTAAAGGCTAACTTTGAGGTTAAAGAGGGTTATATCTATCCGGTTATCTCAACTACCCGTTACGCAGATTCGCATCATGATGTACATTTCGATAACTGCTTTAACCGTACAGTAAAACATCAACAAGGCAAAGTATACTATGCGTTAGACCATGAATTGAAATGGAATAGCATATTAGCATGGCAGAAAGATGTAAGGATGTTTGTAACTCCTTTAGATTGGGCGTTAGTAGGAAAGAATTACGTAGGCCAAACAGAAGCATTAGTATTTGAGATAGCTGAAAGTAAGATCACCAAAGCAGATGTATTACAGGCTATTAAAAGCCGTTCATCTGACTTTGAGAACTCTATACGTATGAGTTACGATAAAATAGTATTAGCTGTTAACTCA
>Ga0247810_10001624_pt1 | contig 13775 bp, 12 predicted proteins | sample UWRJL119311C1_FD_179918 | JGI IMG/M metagenome (GOLD analysis project Ga0247810, IMG submission 179918) | Plant litter microbial communities from Arlington Agricultural Research Station in Wisconsin, United States - UWRJ-L119-311C-1 | ecosystem: Environmental > Terrestrial > Plant litter >...
AAAATGGACTTCCTGCAACGGTGTCGCCTGTGTCAGATCGGACTGGTGAGCAATATAATCCGGTTTCGAATAAAGCGAGATCTTCTTCAGGCATTTCATCGCTTTACTGTCATCGCCGTCCAGACCTCCGTCTCTTCCCGATACGGAACGACCGTCTTTTCTGTCTTCTACTACAAAAACGGCAACATAATTTTTCGTCTCAATGGCTTTTACATACCATAGATCTTTTTCACCGTGAACAAAGCTTCCCTTGTCGTCGGAAGGATCTGTTTTCAATCCCTCATCGTAGTAAGCTTTGCTTGCCTCGATAGGTGTTCGCCATTGATGAGCAGCCACTTTCATGTACTCAAAATTTACATAAGAGCCCATATCATTCGGCGTTGGTCCCGGAGTTCCGTCAGAATCGGTGTAATCATCGCTGAGAACGGTCGTTAACATGAAAGAATGTGCGTATGCGGGTGTTTTGGACGAGCTGTAATAGCGGTCGATTCCCTTGGAATTATCTGTTGAAGCATCAGATGCAGAGTAATCGATCAGTCCGCCGAAATCATTAACTGTTGGTCCGCTTCCGCTGATTCCTCCGCCCATGGCGAATGTCACATCTTCCTGGAAATGATTGTAGGCTGCAATTCCGAACACATAGCGTCTGCCGTCAGTACCGAGCTTGGTGATCTCACCGATGTGGTGGTTCTTCGCACCAGTGTAAATCGAGCCGTTGATCGGTGCTATTCCAAGCCCATCTGCAAGTTCTTTATGTGTCAGAAAGTAAAGCTGATCGTTTGCTTTAATCCTGTCTGTACGGTTATTGGTTGAGATCGATTGATTACCGCCGGCATTTTCCCTGACCTCTTTCTGCAGTTTTGAGAAAACGATCATTCCGCCGCCAAGAGGCATGTAAACGGGGTTTTTGCCCTTAAACTGGTTGTTCATTAAACCATCCCTGTCAACTGAGCTTTCATTGGCCTCCTGGATGGCATAGTCGCCCAGCAATCCTGTAGATTCGTGTTCGAATTTAACTTCTTTCGCAGCATCATTTAGGTTTTCCCATCCTCCGTTCCAGGAGTTGGTTACGTTAAATTTGATGTTCCCCCCGAAATCGAGCAGGTTTCCCAAACCAAATTCCAGTGAAAGCGAACTGGCCGCATTCATATTCGTTGTTCTCGCATCCCGCACATAGCCCACGTCGTTTCTGAAAGCACGGAAGCTTCCGGCGGTTCCCTGGGCTTCGATCGAGAATACGTCATGCGTCAGGTAGGCTGTTGGTAAATTGACGCTGTACTTGGTGAAAGAACCGTCATTATCCCGGTTAAAATCCAGCAGCGCGGCAGCATTCTTCTGACCATTAGCAAGATTAAAATAGCCGTATGCCGGTGAATTGATCGTTTTCAGCTCATCAGGGATCCAGTTGCTGGAGAAGTTAATCCCGATGTTAAAGGAAGGGTCTACGGAGAAAACAGATCCTCCCAGGGTTACATTTCCGGTGAAGGAAATCCCGCGCATGTTCGAGCTGGAACCGGGAGTATAGGTGTGAAGCCCAACATCGAAGCTTCCGCCTACGCCGCCAAGTCCTTTTGAGCCTTCAGCACCGCCACGCGACATTCCGCTTCCCCCACCGAGGAAATCCTTCAGGCTGAAATTAAGCTTATAATGATCCTCACGCTGTTTTGCAGAATAGGAAACCTCCTGCAATCCTGCACGTGAGTTTACCGATGCCCCTATGGTTTGTGTGAGCACGTTATCTTTCGACATGGTGCTTTTCATTTTCGTGTCAAGGCTGAAAGACGGGGAAAAGGACGAGCCGTTCTCACTGCTTCCGCTCAGGGAAAAACCTGCGGTACCCGACATTCCTCCCTGTCCGGCGAATTTGTAGGACGGAGAAACTGAAAGACTGGTAGCGAATCCGCGGTAATTATTGTAATCGATTCCCGCACCGACATTCAGTCCCAGTGCTTCGATACTGAACAGCTCGAGGCTTGCCCCGAAATCCAGTCCGACATTGATATTGGGTTTCGTACTGGTTGTTTTAACAATCACATCTCCGTTAAAATCATCCGGAAGTCCGCGCATGCTTCTTACCACCGCTCCCATATTCAGGTTCCATCCCAGGCCAACCCAGCTGGCTTCCTGATCCATCGATATTCCCGAACGATAGGCAATGTTGATCGGATATCCTTCAACGTCCATCAGTGGAAGATTGTACATAAAATCCCCGGTAAAAGGATCGACCATATCCGAAACGCCAACCGGTGTAAATCCCTGGACCTCCGGTTGGGTTGGTCCGCCGGCATAGGCTGTAACCGGTAACATAACCGGTAAAACAATATTCAGAATAAACACGGTCAAAAACAGCCATGCTATAGCTTTCACCCCGCCGTAACTTGTTGATTTTTTCATATTAGTCGATGCGTAATTTAGGATTCTTGTTGGTATCGATGGATGGAAGACCAAAATGAACAGTCGTTCCACTGAGTGCTTTATCGTCAAAAATTAATTCGGAAATCTTATCCGGAGAAATGGGAAATTCAAAAAGAACAGTCGCATAGGGAGCCCGGCTTATTCCCTTTTCCGTGATCATAAAACTGCTCTGCAGCGTATCATTGTACTTTGTTACCAGGCGGATATCTTTTTTTAAGCCGAAAGCAAAATATTCGGATCGCTTCGATAAATCAATGGCGCTTTCCGGGTTATAAGTATAAATATCCTGTCCGGAACCAGGAAGCGTGATCTTCAGCTGAAAGCCTGAAACAGTAGCTTTGCCCCTGTTTTCAGCTTGTGCATCTTCTGTTGTGATCTCTTCCATCAGAATGGACTGCGCGAGCTCAAATTGCGGTGTGAGGTAAGTAAGGTCGTAGCGAATGTCGCCCGCATGCTGAACAGAGCGGTGAGGATATCCTTCCGATCTTCCCCATTGGACATAATCGGACGGCGAAAGCGTTGTTCTGCCGGTAAGCCCGCAGGAGCTTACTAAGATCAGAACGCCTGCCCTGATTGCGAAAGAGCCTGTTCTCATTGTTTCGAAAAATAGATGTTGTATTCTTTTTTACCGACAAACCAGCTCAGGGTATACATTCCCTTTTTGAGCTTTCCGAGATCCAGCGAAAAATAACGGGTTTTCGTTCCCGGTTTGCTTTGATCTGCATCAGTCAGCTCTCCGTTCAGAAACTCCTGCAGCTGCATCGTTGTTTTAACTCCTTTCTGATCGGTTACGGAACAGCTAAGCTGCAATACTGAGTTGCTGACAATGGACAGGTTTAAATGGTCGTCTTTCACAGTGTAAACAGTTCCGTCGTTCTTTTCGCGAATTGCCTGGTAATAAGTAACCGGAGGAAGCTCGTCGGCAAGGATAAATTTCCAGGCATCCGATTGCTGTACCACTATCCCGTTAAACAGGTAATTGACCTGCCAGGCATACCATGTATTCTTTTGAAGCTCGTGATCCGTTGGACTATAAGTGATGGAGTTGGCCACAAGGTCCTGCCGGATAAACACCGGGAAATTGAGTGAAAGCGCTTCGGAAGGCGTTTGGTCTCCAGTGATTTGTGCAACAATGATTTGCTGGCTCAGTCGCGGGTCTGACTGAATGGCTGCAAGATTCGACTGCCACACGAAATTGGGCTCTGGTTCTTCGATCGTATCCTGATCAAAAGGAATCGACAAAGTGATCGGAAGGTTGGAATATTGTGCTCTGGTAGTCAAAGACACTACCAAAGTAATTAGTAGAATACAGTAGTTCATGAATGTCGGAGGTTATAGCAGTAATTATCCGTGTAATAGTGTTGAACGTTTCGCGTTCGTTTAAGTAGTAGAATTAAGTAATCAATAAAGGCGGTTCAAAACATTGTTTGTAAATAGTTAGGCTAAGCTAATTATTTTATCTTCACTAACAATTTTTAACAATTATCTTTTTTTTAGTTTCACTCCAACGTCTCCTCAAAAGTTCATTTTAACTAATAATACACATTTCAAAAAGCACATCTAAAAACCTCAAAAACAATTGTTTTTAAAGAACTGATCACTAAAAATGAAACTGTATTTTTCTTACACATTCTTAAACGATTGCTCAGCCATTAAACTGTCTTAAATGATGATCGGAATGCTTATAAGCCATTAATCCGATTTGTTCTTCGGTCATTTTACCGAAAAAATCGTGGATAAATGCTGGGTTCGAATAGTGTGCGTAGTCTTCGATGAGACTGATCCATTTTTGTTTGAATGCTTCGAGATCCCCGGTCTTTTCTTTGATCTTAAAGCCCGGGCTGGTAGGAACGTTCTTATCAAGCGGCTTTTCATCCCTGATCATTCTTCTCAAAGCGATTTTGCCAAAGATCCGTCCTATAAATGCCTGTTTGTAGACAGGCGACTTTTTTCCGAGGATCCATTCATCCCACGTTGCGCAATGCTGCACCATCTGGAAGAGATTCATTTTTCCCCATGCAGCAGTGCTGTTTTCATCAAGAGCAGCAATCCTGTCTGTGAGCTCTTTCCTGGTCGTTTCGTTGAATATGGTTTTCATAATTCTCAAATTTACCACAAAAGAGACAAAAGAACACAAAAGAGAAGTTTGATGAGCTGGTATACTTAACCATCCGCCAAGAGTCGGACGCAGCAGACACAGTAGAAACATAGAACTGCGATGAACTTCCCCCGCATGAAGACGTGAGTGAACAATATCCACCTATGATTGTCAAATACAACCAAAAGTAGCGCATTTACAACCATAAGTAGTTGTACTTTTCTGATTCCAAAAACGCATCCGCATAACTTTGCAGAGTCGAACAAATTAAAATACATGGCTATGTTAAACACTAAAATCATTGGTAAAAGAATTTCAGACGCACGGAAAAGCATGGCGATCTCCCAGGCACAGCTTTCGCAGCAACTGTTCATCAGCTCACAGGCAGTCGGAAAGTGGGAACGCGGAGAATCGATGCCGGACATCATTATGTTGAATCGCCTGGCGGAAATCCTGGATGTTGATCTTAATTACTTTTCGGAAAGTTTCCAGTGTGTTGACACTGAAAAAGTGCTAGCCGAATCTTCAGCAAAGGAGCCGGATGAACAGGCTTCTTCCAATTCGCTGCAATTACCCGGAACCCGTAAGAACCTTAACTGGGACATGTCGAACGGAAACTGGGTAGACGCTGACTTTTCCGGGTTGAACCACCTTCAGGAAAAATTCAGTTCCTCCAACATGAAGCGGTGCCTGTTTATCGGTTCAGAGCTATCGGGACTTCTTCTGAAAAGCAATAACATTGATAGCTGCGACTTCTCCGGTTCTGATATCAGCGAGAGCTACATTCACAGCTCCAGCTTAGTCAATAATGTATGGAAGGACTGTTCGCTGAGAGCAACCGAATTTTCAGAGAATCATATTAAAGGCTGTGATTTCTCCGGTGCCGATCTTACCGGGGCACTCTTTAAATCAGGTAGCTTCGTGAACAACACCATGACAAATGCTGTGTGGCATCGCACTTCTTTTAATGCAATGCATCTAACCGACACGGTTTTCGATGGCCGGTGGGAAGATTGCTCTTTTGAAAACTGCGCATTTTCCAGGGTGACATTCCAGAATGCAACGTTAACAAACACTTTTTTCAAGGGTAAAAGCCTGAAGCGGATCCGGTTTATCGAATGCAAGGCAGATAAGCTGACCTATGCTTTTTTGAAAAACGGGAAAGCAGACCTGGCCGGTATTACCCTGTTGACAGATTAAGAAAATGAGTAAAAAGAAACAAGTATTCTTCAGTAATGCTTGTTTCTTTTTAACTTCCATTCCATCACTGACCCAAAGAAAAAGAGCAACACTTTCCTTCCACTCTCTTCAATTGGGCTATCTTTATTTTAACGTAAAATCCCAGTAACGATGATCCCGGAAAATTTAGTGAAACAGCTCAATTTTATCAAGGAAATTGACAAAGTCAAATACATTCAGCGAAAAACAAAACTGTTCAATAGCGACCGGAATGAAAATGATGCGGAGCACAGCTGGCACCTGGCATTAATGGCAATCGTACTGATGGAGCATTCCAACGAAGCTTTGGATCTGCTGAAGGTGCTCAAAATGGTTCTGATTCACGACATTGTTGAGATTGATGCCGGTGATACGTTTATCTACGACAACCAAAAGAACCATTCCAACACGGAGGAAGAACGAATGGCTGCCAACCGCATCTTTGGATTGCTTCCAACCGAACAGGCGGAAGAGATGATCGCGATCTGGGAAGAATTTGAAGCCGGCGTAACAAGCGAATCCAAATTTGCAAGATCCATGGACCGTTTGGAACCTTTGCTTCAAAATACCTCCAACAATGGCGGAACCTGGAAAGAGTTTGATGTCAATTTTGAAAAAGTTTATCAAAAAAAGAGCCTGATAAAAGAGGGGTCAGCCACGATCTGGGATTTTGCAGAACAGCAGCTTAATGAAAGTGTTGAGAAAGGAATTCTGAAGAAAGAATGAACAAAATCAAATCAATGTTGATTTCAATTTCCCATTAATTTTCTTCTTGTCTTCCTGGCTTCGATCGTTTGTTCGCCATAACCGTTAGCCCGATCCATTTTCCCGTCCTTACTGAATGTTCGCACGATCTGGCAATTATCGCCAATTAAAATCGCATACTTTTCGCGCTTCATATTGTTACCGGCGAATCTGGAAAAATACATCCGCACTTCTTCCAGGTCCAGGGCTGCCAATTCCAGCGGAAGCTCATCGAACCAAACGCCATCGATCGCCATTCTTTTCAGCTTACTGAGTGCCGCCAGTTCTTTTGGCAGTGTTTTAATGGACGAGGAATCCAATCCCAGTGTATGGAGATCTTTGAAGTTTTCGATCGCCGCAGGAACTTCCCGTACGCGAATGGATTGCAATTCCAAGCTTTCCAAGAAGTCGAGCTCCGCCGGGAAATAATTAAAATCAGCTCCGAGATAAGCGAGCTTTACTTCTCTGAGCGACTTTTCAGACGCCAGCTCCTTGTACAAAACGACAGCTGCATTTTTACACCACGCAATCTCAGCAGATCGGATACCAGGAAGGGGGTTTTTCAGGGAAACAAAAGCATCACACTGTGAAATTCCAATGTGCTCCAATCGCGCTAAGCTGATCAGATCAGGCAGATAGCTCATTTGGTGAATAGCCCGCAACTGAATGGATACGAGGTCTTTGCCATTGAGCAAAATTGCATCGAGATTGGAACCGGCATAACTGGTCAGTTGAAACGTCTCAACAGCTGTTTGACGCAGCAGATCGGAAGAAATGGAAACGATCGCATGTTTTTCCGTGCTGTAATCCATTCCTTCCAGTCGCAAATGCTTCAGCTTCCTCAAACCTGAAAAACAATCTCCGACCTGGTTGATGAATCCATGGATCTCTAAGGATTCCAGGTTTTCCATCGCAGAGAAATCAGGCAGCTGTTCGATTACCTGTTTGCCGTCGACCGTATTCGACGATCCCGGAAAGAGCTGAACGTGCGTGAAATCGTGCTTTCCGATGGAGTCGAAATGTACAATACCGGTATTTTCCAGCCTGAGCCGGTGAATGCTCCTTGAACCGGAAGACTCAAAATCAAGCAGGTGTACATTGAACAGCGACAGCTCATCAATTGTCTGCGGAAGCGATTCAAACGACACAGACAACTTCTGACAGTTCATCAATGTGATCTTTTCCGGTTTCAGCTGTTTTAAGTCCGGAAATCGTTCCAGTTCCGAATTCAGGAACTCAAGCTCTTTCAGGTTTGCGCAATTTCCCAGGTTGCTCAGCACTTCGTCTAAACCGGAGCTGTAGAGTACTGTTAACTGTTCCAGGTTTTTCAATCCACCGATGCCTCTGTGGAAATCAGACTGCGTGTTAATCTGCGAGATGTGCAGTTTCTTGATACCGGGAAAGAGGTCCGGATTTTCCAGCACATAGTCCAAATAGCTTTCATTCCGGATAGTCAGCTCTTCAGACATATTGACCGTCCTTTCAGGTTCGGAAATCACTGCTTTTACACCACTTATCCCGAGTGTTCTGATTTGCGGAGCATACACCAAGTTTCCGTCTAGTACTGAAAGTCCATCCATATTGATCAATTCCAGCTCTTCCAGCTCTTCCAGGTTATTCATTCCATCCGGCAGCCGCTCAATGTGTGGTGAAGTAGCGATTTTGAAAGATTTCAGACCTTTACACTGTTCTATAGAAGCAGGAACCGACTTTAAATTGCGCATCCGGGCAAAATATACCTGCTCCAATTGTGGTGGAAACAGCTTTTCGGGAAGTGTTTCCTCTTGTATGTAAGCCAGCTCAAGCTTTTTAAGTGTACGCAGCTCCCCTATCCATTCGGGAATCGTAAAATGGGTCGGGGAATAATCGTAATGCGAGCCTTCTATTTTAAGTGTGGTGAGCGCTGGCAATTCCAGGATAAAAGTCGGGATTTCCTTCAGCGTGGTGATGTGAAGCGAAAGTTCTTTTAAATGGACCAGCTTTGAAAATGAACTTGGCAAAGACTGACTTCCGTAATGATCAATCGACAACTTTTCCAGCAAAGTCAGCTCACCGATCTCCTCCGGGATCACATCAAATCCGTCGGAAAAGATCGTCAGCTCTTTGATGCCGTTGAAGCGTGGGATCTGTGCGATCTCTTTTCCCAAGGCAATTCCTTTGAAGATCATCAGTTGCTCGTCTGGCTCCTTTTCGTTCTCCACCTCTATTTCACTGATCAGGGACAGGCGAAAATGGTTGATCAGCAACCGGAACATTTTCGCAATGTCGAGCGTTTCCGACTTCTTTGCGATGGTTATCAAAGCTTTCACCAACTCTTTCTGGCTCCCGTTCTGCGGAATTTTCGCAGCAGAGCTATAGACTTTTAACGTTGCTTTATCGGCAAATCGGGTCATGCGGTCGAGCACTTCTCCTTTCACCGATTCATCTTCGCTCAGCTTCCCGATAATGAAAAGCTCTTCGAGGTGATGCTCATTCAACAGATCATTTTCTTTCAGATAGTTAAAACCCTCCCGTATGTTCTCCAAATTCATGCTTGCAGTATTCCAAAATGGAACTAAAGGTAGATTAAAATGATTTTGCCCGAATGCATTACGGTATTAAGTTTTAACGTAGTGTGTCAGAAGCTCAACTGCTGTAATTCAAAAGACAGTTAGCTACAATTTACTTACCGCATCTATAAAATAGGGAGAATCATTCCACCTGATCTTTTTATAGCTGAACTGCTCTTTTAATTCGCCTGGCAGGCAGTTGTAAATAGCATGATTCATTATATCAAGCAACCGCTTTTTTGAGAAAGTATCGGTCACTACAAAACTGATCTCACGAACTGGTTTCGGATCTTTAAACGGCTTAAATAAAGTAGGGTCTTTTTCATTAATAACTGAAAGCAGGGGGACTATTGCAAATCCCAATTCGGCACGCACCAAATTTTTAAGTGTCTCAATTGAAGTGATATCATACTGAAACTGTTCTTTAATTTTCCCTGGCTCTTTGATACCACAAATATCCAGCAATTGGGCATTGAAGCAATATTCGTGATGAAGCAACAATAATTCAGGTTTGTCCCTGGCCTGTAATATATAAAAATCATCACCTGCCATGGGATGATTCCGGTGAAGGTACGCTATGAAAGGCTCCATGAAAATCGGATATTCAACGAGATTAGGTCTGCCCGTCGGCGTTGCCATAATCGCCACATCCAGAGTTCCATTTTCAACTTCAGCCATTAATTGCCCCGTGTATCCTTCCCTGATTATAAAATTCACCTTCGGCGCTGCTTCCCGCATAGCTCTAATGAATTCGGGAATGAGATAAGGTGACAAGGTAGCAATCACCCCCACCTTTAATTCACCTTCCAGCAGGTTCTTTTCATTCACAACAAAATCGCGGATCTCATTCGTTTCACGCAAAATTCGCCTGGCACGGTGAATGATTTCTTTACCCAACTCGGTGGGTGTCAGCGGCACTTTATTCCGATCGAAAATTTTTATCCCTATTTCTTCTTCTAATTTTTTTAACTGTGTAGTGAGTCCCGGCTGGGAAATCATGCATACTTCGGCTGCCCGCGCAAAATGGCGCTCTTCATCTAAAGCCACGATGTATTTTAATTGCTGAATGGTCATGATTATAACTTTAAGTTATGAAGGTACAGAATTATTTATTTGATTTATGAAGATGTCCACTATAAATTTGTTCTATCAAATCGGATGGACCGGTTTAAAACAAAGCATAAACAGTTAACAAATCAGATTATGAAATTCACAAGAACAGCAACAGCAAATTGGAAAGGTACCGGTATGGAAGGAAACGGTACGATCAGCACACAGAGCACGACCTTAAACAACGCACAATTATCTTTTAAAACCCGTTTTGCGGAAGGAGTGGGAACTAATCCTGAAGAATTGATAGCAGCAGCACATTCGGGATGTTTTACAATGCAGCTCAGTTTCCTGTTAAATGAAGCGGGATTTACAGCCGATGATTTAAACACTTCAGCAAAGGTAACTTTTGAAGACGGATCGATTACGCTTATCCATTTAGAAACGACAGGAAACGTTCCGGGAATAACAGAAGCGCAATTTACCGAATTGGCACAAAAAGCAAAAGAAGTTTGCCCGGTTTCCAAATTATTAAACGCTGAGATTACTTTATCGGTTAAACTGACCGCTTAATCAACAAAGAAAAATCATAGCAGAAACTCCGGTAATAATGCCGGAGTTTTTTATTGTAGGCTTCATTCCGTTTCTGATAAGCTCCTGGTGACATTTCAGCTTTACGTTTGAACAGCTTTGTAAAGAAACATTCTCCGGACGCAAGTGAAAATGCTTCGGACAGAGGGAAACATGCTCCGGACGAAAGTGAATGTGCTCCGGACAAAGAGAAACATGCTCCGGACGAAAGTGAATGTGCTCCGGACAGAGAGAAACATGCTCCGGACGAAAGTGAATGTGCTCCGGACAGAGAGAAACATGCTCCGGACGAAAGTGAATCCGCTCCGGACACAGAGAAACATGCTCCGGACGAAAGTGAATGTGCTCCGGACAAAGAGAAACATGCTCCGGACGAAAGTGAATCCGCTCCGGACAAAGAGAAATATGCTCCGGACGAAAGTGAATCTGCTCCGGACAAAGAGAAACATGCTCCGGACGAAAGTGAATCCGCTCCGGACAAAGAGAAACATGCTCCGGACGAAAGTGAATCTGCTCCGGACAAAGAGAAATATACTCCGGACGAAAGTGAATCCGCTCCGGACAAAGAGCAATGTGCTATCTCTTTCGGCATGCCTGCTTTAGTTAAAACACCAATGCCTGTTGGTCCCGGGTAACAACGTTCAATTGATAACCGAATTATTCTTTCCGATACACCACGTGTATGTCCTCGTTGTACATCGGAGAAATTGTCATTGTGCCGTCGCCGATAGCTTTTATGTAAAAAATGGCGCCCGGCAGATGCTGCTCTTGCATTGTACTCCCGACAATAACGAAAAAGAACCTGTGATCTGTATTATTATTATCCGATGCGTAATAGTCGTAGGATCCAGAGGATACGGTGCCATCTTTATTATCGTAAAGGATAGCGGCTTTCAATTGGTCGAACCTGTAGGTAATTTTTGATCCTGTAATATCGGTTACCTGATAGGTTCTCCATCCGGGTACAAGATTTGAATCTGCGTCGTATACCTGCCCGTCAAAAGCGCGCGAATAGGCTTTTTCGAATTTCCATGTCCCCTGAAGATCAGATACAATCGCCTCGCAACCCTGCTCTTCTGACAGCCTGGCGTTGATGTTGCTTATCTGACCATAACACATCTGGGATATGTTACTCAGAAAGGAAATACTCAGGATCATTAATTTAAATGGCTTCATAATCATTCCGGAATCAAACAGTTCAATTCACTAAGTTAAATGATTTGTCAGGTTACAGTGATCAATGGATGGTTTAAAATGAGCTGAATCAGACTGACCGGGCCACTGCTGATTGAAAATAGTTGGATGAAGTTAAAGCAAATGCTGCATATCATTTGTAAATGCCGGATTTGCATTAAAAACCCTAAGCTCAAATCAGTGCGAGCTGGAAAGTGAGTATTGAGGAAAAAGAAAAAGGCATCCCATATAATGCGATGCCTTTTTCTACTTTCGTTGTGAATTCCAGAGTTACAGAACTTTACAATCTGTAATGGTCAAACCTGTCAGTTTCCCTTTATCATCAAAAAATGAAAAGCCCAATTTCCCTTTGAAATGTACAATTTCACCCATTTTAATTTTAGCTTTTGTTGCTTCAGCTGAACCACCGTTATCAGTGAACATAAAATCAGCTGTTAATGGTAAATTACTTGCATCGGGACCAAATTTTACTGCAATTTTATCGTCCCACGTAGCTGGAAATTTCGCCTCGCCACTCAATTCAATTTCAGAATCCTTTGCATATTTCTTTTCAAAAGCTTCTGCTCCAAGTTTATTGGCTTCTTCGATTAGCATCTCGGTAGTCATACTTCTGCAACCTCTTCTTTTTCTCCTGCAGCTGCATCTGTTTTCCCACCGGAACAGGAATTAAGGGCAAAGACAACCATTCCCATTGCAAGGAATGACATTAGTTTGATTTTTTTCATAGGTATCATTTTTTCTAAATATATTGATTTAAACAACACTACGTTCGTGCCGATTCGTGAAAACAATGAAATTGGATCTAAAGATTTAGGCTATGCTTTAATCCTCTCCATAAGTAATAACGGCAATTTTGTTTGATGAAATTGATAGTACGCAAACCAAATATGCAAAAAAATTCAGATTAACATATTTATCTTTTGACAACCACTCTTGACAAATAAAAAAATGATTATTTGAATGAAAGTTAATTTCTTTCAGATAATTATCCACCAATTTTTTATGCCTCTTAAAAACTTCCAGATCTGCACCCCAATTCTTATCTGACCAATATTTAATGTAATAATCTTCAAGCTGATTATTATCACATTCTGCAAAATCACTTTTTTCAAGTTCATCAAGATTAATTGCCCCATAGACAGAAGTTGAAAGTGTGCTAATTTCAATTTCTCTGCCAAAATGACCATCAATAAGTAAACCTTGTTTAATAGATTCTATTACCTCAAATTCAGAAAGTAGGTTTTCGTCCGTGTAGGTATTTATGCTTACAAAGCCTAGATGTTTTTTATCAAATATCCACTTATGGCTATCAAGCTTGAATCTCATTTCGTATGACACATCTTAAATAGGCGAAGGCGCCTTTTCAAATATAATTTTTGCGCTGCTGCTTTTGCTGTTGTGTGCAGTTATCTTTTTTCAATAGTAGTATAAACAGTAGTGGTCCTTTTCTTGCCCTGGTTAAAGGTTACGCTTTTCACCATAAAATTATTCTTGTCATAATAGTAAATGGCTTTACCGCTTGAGCCGTCAGTATGCGAGTTAATTACTTTTATTAATTTTCCTTGTTTGTCATACCTATATTCTGTTATGCTATTAACTGTGTTTTGACCTTTTCGGATTTCTGAAACAACTTTAATGATTCTTCCATTTTTGTTGTATACACCGTAAGCCATTTCACAAGTCCACTGACCATTTATGGGGTCTTTACTGCAATTCGAATAGCTGATCGTGTCTTTAAAATAGAAATATCTCAAGCTGTCGACTAGTTCCGATTGCTCAAAAAACATGGAGCATTTCAGTTTTCCATCCTCACAATATGTTCTTTCTTCACTGTTACCATTTTCAAATTCTACCTTAACCGGAAGTTCAGAATTGAGGTTGTATTTGTACAATATCTTATCCAAGGTGTCATTATT
>Ga0247810_10001626_pt1 | contig 13762 bp, 5 predicted proteins | sample UWRJL119311C1_FD_179918 | JGI IMG/M metagenome (GOLD analysis project Ga0247810, IMG submission 179918) | Plant litter microbial communities from Arlington Agricultural Research Station in Wisconsin, United States - UWRJ-L119-311C-1 | ecosystem: Environmental > Terrestrial > Plant litter >...
ATATTAAACCAGTATATGTTTTTTTTATAGTTTCAATAATATGAAATATAACAAAGATTAAAGGAAACTTATAAGTTCTATATTAAAATATCTCTAGATCAATTTTACAAGCTTCTGCTTATTTTTTTCAATGGTTCGAGTGTCTCATGATTCACATTTATTCCATTAGGAAACATCACAGCCTCTGAAGCTGAGAAGCCTGAAGACTTCATGATATCACATTACTGGATAAATTATAACTACCGGATCATACTTCTGCTTTGCGGATGAAGGCGCTTTATAAGCACCATTAATAATAATGAACGTCTCTAAAAAAAATTTCAATGTATTAAGGTGCCTTACCAATAATTGTAGATAAGAAACAAATACATTTATTACAGATATGTAGGGATAGTCGTAGATCGTGTTCTCTATGTTATATACTTTTTGGAGATAGTATAATAAAAGAACCGTCATAATAAAAAGAACTACCTCAGTTTTATAACCTTTTTGTTTGCACATTCCATTTTTTTAAAATGCTTTGATACAAATAATTAAACAATTCCTAAAAACAACACCTTTACCCAAAAAAACAGGTAGTTATACCTGCATTTATAAATTAATGAAGATTTATATTTGTAATGAAAAATTTCCTGAAACCGCTGATATATCAATAAATTCCCCACATATCAATTTCGTAATTGTCAATATATTTATCCGAAAAACAGTTAATGACTATAGCAAAGATCTATTTATATGCCTTAAAAAAAACTTACTAAAAATAATCAGAGTCATGCAATTAATTCTTTTTAATAATTAAAGATATCAACAAATATTTAATATCATTAAGAATAAAACATCCAAAACAAGTATAATTTTCATTCCCATTTGAATTGCTATTTTGCTAGGAAAAAATTAATATTAAATTTGTCAGCGGTATTTTTTCCTTCATCTCCCTAACTATATTTCCTAATTATTAGAACAAAAAAGATAGCATAATGTATGTTTATTTAATGCATAAATCATAAAATTATAGTCAAGACAAGAATTTATCAGTAAAACACAACAATCATGAGGATATTACCATAATCACTCACAAATAGTCATTGCTGATTCTAAATTATATAAATTTTGAATTGTTGAATATAAATAAATTAAAACCTAAATATCATGTATGAAAAATTAACCATGGTTACAACTATGCTCTTTATCTTGAGCATGATTAGTGAAAGAGTGGTAACTTTCTTTAAGTTATGGTGTACAGAAGGAAATAGTTTCCTGTTTTTTATAGTTCCAAAAACGCTTGACACATCCAGAAAATATGAAGATGAAGCTCTAGAAAATAAAAGACAAAGGGCAATTTTATCGATTAACTTAACTATATCTTTTCTTATCGCTTTTATTAGTAATGCGAGCCTGTTTAAAATGTTCACATACGAATTGAAACCGGATAAAACGGATATGGAATTTTTACTAGGCTGGGATTTTGCAGCACTTAACCTCTATACGTTTGGTTCAATTCTTATTGGCTGTGCACTGACAGCCTGTTTTATCAGCCTGGGCTCTAAATTTTGGCACGATATGCTCGATATGCTTTTCTATGCAAAAAATTTAAAAGAAAAGCTGGCTGCTAAAGCTACCTATGAAATGAATAGCTTAAAAAAATTAGATGAATGGATTGACATCCCTGAAAGTGAAATAATTTCTAAACTTTATGAAGAAAATAAAGAATTTCTAAAAAAAATCCCAAATGTTATTGCTGTAGGATTGGGTCAGGAAAAAGGAGGCTATTATATTGAAGTTATCGCTACAAAAATCAGTAGTGAAATTCCAGCATTTTTAATGTATAATCTACCAAACAATAAAACCAGAAATTATCCAATAAAAGTGATTATATCTTCTCCAATAATCACGCAAGGGAGGTTAAATTTTAAGAGTGATATTACTAATCAGGAGAGGCTTTCAAATTTCGGATCGTTTGGCCTTGCAGTAAAATTTAAAGAATCAGATGGATTCACAAAAATGCTGTTAACTTGCTATCATGTTATCATAGGCAATGGCGATGATTTTTTTAGTTTTAAATATACTAAAAATGATAAGATAGTATCGCCCCATAATAATGAAAATGCTGTGGTTGGAAATGTTAGGAATGCTATCAGAAATGACACAATAGATGCTGCTCTCATTGATATAGAAAATAATATATTTATTTCAAATGACTTACCAGATAATGAAGGTCGCATTACATCTACTCGCATTATTCAAAAGGATGAGCCTTATAACAACATTCCAGTAAGAATTTATGGATATATCAACAACTTAACAGGAAGAATTACCTCAATAAATAACGATGCTTATATAGTATACACTCTACCCGATGGTTCAAAACAAAACTGGGAAATAAGGGATTTGATAGCTGTATCTGATTTTGGAAGCCCAATATCACAAGAAGGTGATTCCGGTTCAGCACTGCTTGACGACCAAAATAATGTCATTGGCATTGTTGTAGCCGGAAATGACACAACTACTTATGTAATACCCATTGAAACCATCTTTAGCCAACTTAATCTAGAATTATTATGAAACAACCTTTAAAATTTTCAAAGATTATAACTCTGATTACATTCATAATCGCGGGAATAAACTATTGTGAATCACAAACAAAATCGCCGATAAAGATTGAATTTTCTTCTGGAAGCTACAAATCAAATAATCTTAATATTACGAATGATTCGGATATGGAAGTCAATTTTGCAATATCTGGTAATTCAGACAACTATACTTTTAGCTATCAATTAAATGGAGAGGCAACTGTGAACCTTAGCACCCCATCAAAAAAAGACAATAATACAATTTCTTTTCTAATTCCTAGGAAAGATTTCAACAGACTCAATATCAATTTCATTACTTTTACTATTAATACTAAAGTTCCAGCCCAAGAGTATACTGTTATTCTTCCTATAAGTTCAGCTTCATTAAGTCAGGGAAACATTCTGGATGATGCAATTGCTCTGGAAAAAGCTAATGGTACTGATATCCAATTACTAATAGACATTCTTTCATTCTACTCCAGCAAAAGTTTGTCTTATAGTGAATTACAAATTTTAATTAAAGAAAATCCGTATTTAAATAGTCTAATACAAGTTAAAACTGGTGATTCTATAAAAACCTATAGCATTGCAAGTGCCAACAATACTGTTAAAGGAGTTTACAAACTTAGTAATGGTGATATTATAGGTGCTCATGACGGTGGTGGTTTATCAGGTATTGATGTAACCAAATATGCCAATGCAATGGCAGAAATCATGATTGACCATGCAAAAGAAGAACTTACTATCGCTTTCTTCAATCGGTTTAAAACTTTCATTGCAGAACATGAAGAGTTTAGGATTTTATTCCCGAAAACCAGTGACAAATTGGAAAACCTGCTGGCTTATAAATATCCTGAAATGATTAAAGCATTGAGAAAGGTTTTTCTGGAGGATATTCGAATGATTGCATACCACATAGATGACGTACTGGCTTTGCCAAAATATAAAGAGCTCACTATAAACTATCCCGAAGTAACTATTGTCATCAGAAGTTTGAGACTGGTACACCAACTGGAAACCGGAGGTCTAAATGCTTCAGGAGTGCTCAGTACCTTAGCAGGATTCAGCGAGTGGACTACATCTAAATCTGATAAGTTTAAAAATGTCGGGGCTGCATTAAAGACAGCCAACCTGATAAATCAAAGCATAAGTTTTCGAAATAAAGATGCGAAAATGGAATGGCACGAACCTACAAAAATAGCCGGACTATTTGAAGATGAGATTTTGTTTAAAATTTATATGGGACTTCTTTATGAAAAAACATTTAATATGACAGGAAATGAGGCGGTAAATTTTATAAAAAAAGATGGAACGGTAATTTCGTTGACAACAATATTAGACAAGAAAAGTAAAGAAATATTCTTCCTTCAAAACAAAATACAGGAGTTTACCGATTTAGTTTCCATTGTACAAAAAACAGCTAAAGAGTTAGAAGGAAACAAACCAAAAACCAACGAGCAGCGATATACATACATAAGCAATTCCATAGACGTTATTGGATATGCCTTCTCACTTTACAGTTCCTTTGATGATTCTTTAGAAGTCTCCGACGAATATATTGCTATGCTGCGTATTACCAATGATATCTATAAGAATGTGTATGAGGAACAGTATAATGCAGCAATAAGCAATACCATAGATTTATTCTCTAAAATTATTACACTGAAAAATGACAAGTATAGAATTAGTGATAAGGAATTAGAAGAAATTAAAAAACTTATCAAAGAAAAAGATTTGGTTAGAGTCGCAGCAAAATTAAACAAAGGCAGTTTCGGTCTAGCTGCTGCTGATATAAATACTTTGGCAAAAGCAATTGCAACAAACTCTGAATTAAGAGAAAAAATAGCTGGTTTTTCTAACCTTAACAAGGAAGATGAAAAAAACAGCAAAACTTTGGAAGACTTTCTGTATCTTGTACAAAAAATAAAACCTTACGCCCTATTCATGGCAAATGTGGTAGAAGCTAAAGATGAAAAAGAAGTTAAAGCAGCTTTGGATGCTGTAATTCTGCCTGTAGGAAGTTCGTCAATCAAAAAGAATTCCGATTTCAATTTTAATATCCAATCGTATCTTGGGGCCCGTTTAAGTTTTACTAATCCAAAAAACAAAGCTGTTCAAAGCACTTGGAATGACCAGTTTGCTCTTTCTGCTCCTATAGGATTTAGTGTCAGCCATGGTTTTGATAAAAATTGGGGATCAATTTCTTTATTCCTTCCGGTACTCGATTTAGGTGCTATTGTCGATTACAAGCTGAAATACGAAAACGAAGGCACCCCGGATGAAGAATTAGAATCGAAAGACTATACTATAAAATTAGGCCAGATTTTTTCTCCAGGTGCCTATATTGTTTATGGATTTGGATTAAACATTCCTGTTTCATTAGGTTTTGGAGGGCAGTATGGACCTGGGTTATCTAAAATTGATGAGGACAATTCAACCACCGTAAGTAATCCTTACTGGAAATGGAATATGTTTTTATCAGTAGACATTCCTCTTTTCAATTTGTCCAACAAAGCAAAGGTAAAATAGCAATAAAGTATTTTATTCCTGAACAAATCTTTATGGAACAATACAACTAGGCTTCAAGAATTGTTCTGTTAAGTCTACAAGGTAAAAGCTTCAGAGAATTCTGGAGTTTTTTGTTTAAGCTAAACGTAAAAGTCAGAGGCATTTGTTGGGTTACAATTTAAGAACATTAAAAATGCTTCAAAAAAATGTTTGAAGCATTTTTTAAGAATTCCTCGTAGAGCGGGGGAAATAATTAAATAAAAATAAAAAAGCAATGGGCTTTCAGACCCATTGCTTTTTTACAATAAAATACAATTCGCAAACTAATCCTAAATAATTTACTTTTGGTATGAATTCTGGTTTTAATTATTTAGAAGAATACTCATTAATATCTCAAATTTTAATTAAACAAATTATCTTACCAACTCAAAATTATCATGTGAAAAATATGAAATTTGCGCTTTATAATCGGTACCCACGATTTGAGCCTGATTTATTCCATCTATTAGTTTTACACTAAGCAATTGTGTGCCATCATTCGAAAAAGTCATCACATGCTCTACTCCGTTCAAAGTATATTTTACATCTGTTGATGTATGAGATCCCCTTTTTGTACTGAATTTGGCAGTTATTGCTATTGCATACTCTGCATCGGGATTAATACATTCTCCCACCGATAAAGAAAAACCATTTTTATGCACGTATGCTATTTCAGCTGTAATAATGTTATCTGATTCATCATCCGGAGAACAACTCAAAAACACAGCAAAAACAAGTATTAAAAAAGCAGTTACTTTATTATTCATGATTATTTTTTTAGATTAATAACAATTTCTTTCACATCGCCTCCGACTACCACTTTGTAAGTCCCTTCGTTTAAATTATTAAAAACTACTTGTCCGTTTGTAATTGTTTGTGTTGTAAGAGTAACCAATCCCGATATTAGGCGAACCGCTTCTCCATCTTTGGAAAAGAGCAGTTTTATTGCCCCGCCCTCATAACAAACTGCATCTTTTTTATAATAAACGACATTTCCTGAACCTTTTTTGACTGTTACAGTCCATTGCTTCAACACAGACTGATCCTCTGACAAAACCTGAAATTGTACCGGACTTGTATAATTAATGGTATTAGTTTCAGAAACTTGCTTAACTGTTCCGATGTAAATGTTTGACCCCGGACTTAGCTGAAATATCGTATTCAACGCTGTAATATCCTGTTCAGCACCCAGGTAAACCGTGATCGCTGTACCTTCGATAGTGATATCTTTACTCTCCACATTTTTAAAACCAACTTTTAGGATATTGGCCTCTGTACTTAAAGCAGGGCTTGCAAAACTATACGCTTGAAACAGATTCCCATAATTTTCATTTGTTGTGAAATTTTTGATCTTCTCTACATTTTTAATTTCATTTTTTGCCGAATTATAAATTTTAAAACTTATCGGCTCATTATTTTGATTCGAAAAAACGGTCAGATAGGCGAAGTATTTATTTTGATTTGCCACATATGTCAAATTTACTACCCCCCTGCATTCATTCCCTACAAACGCTGCCAGTTTATCATTTGCACTTGATAAAGTAATACCATCAACATTCAAAAAGCCTACAAAAGTCATTGTATACTGAAAATTATTTTCATTAACCGACCAATTGGGTGACTGTCCATGTACATTAGTGCCCAATAACAAAAGCACTATAATACTATATATATAATTTTTCATCTTTTACATTTTCTATCCATACTTCAGTACTCCCATAAAAACTTTGCAATATTTACGGGAGCTGAATTATGTGATACTAGTTTTTAATTACTTTATAAATTTCTGTTTGCCCATTGATTTCTATTTTCAGCAAATATACCCCTGAGGCCACATTAGGATTTATCTTAACCAGATTCATCCCGGCGTTCAATGCTCTTTTTTCAGCAGACAACACCTGTCCTGTTAAAGAAACAAACTGTAATACTACCTGCTGCTTTTCAGCCGCATTAAGTTCAACCGTTATTTCATTATCAAATGGATTAGGATACAACTTTATTCCTCCTGCAGCTTCATCAATGATAACAGGTTCCGCAAAAGTTCCCAAAACGTTATCGCCTGCAAAATTGAAAATTTTACTTGTTTTTTTCTTCGTTATACCATCGCCGATATAGAAAGATAATGTTTCCGGTTTATTACCATAAACTGTTATAAAACTCAATTCTTTACCGTTTACAAACTGTGTTTTTGCCTCCCCTTTTAAAATTCCGCTGGCATCGTAAGCAAATAACTCGTTGTAGCCAGTTGGCAATAAAACAATTGCGTTCATATTGTCCGGATACTCTTTAAACTCCTGGGCAATTGTTTCCTGATCTGCATTTTTAGCATTTTTATTTTTAGCCGTATTAGCCAGGTAGCCCGGGTATTTAAAGTTTTGAGCTTTACTTGATTTGATCATGTACCCTTTTCCTGCTTCTAAATAATTCAGGGTTCCGTTCCAGCCTACAAGAGGATCATAAATAGCAAATAAGTTTTGAGACTTAATCACGTCACCATCAGCGGCATCAAAATATGCCAGCGCTTCATTTACTGACTGATTGCCCGCTAAAGTATAAGGAAGCCAATTCCAGTTGTTCTGGATTGGAAAACTCCAATCTGCAACATTTACAGAAGTACCTGTTATAACTAAAGGTTTCTCCTGCGCCATATATACTTTATACATTTTAGCATTAGTTAAACCTCCATTGGCACTAATTGTTCCTGACCAGCTACTGTTTTCCGATCTTGAACCATCCTTAAAATAGGTCTCTAAAAGTGCCGGTGAATAGCTTAATATACGATCTGAAGTTTCTAAATTTAAATTTTTAGTCAATTTATTCAGATCTGAAAAATTTGCATCGTTAACATTAAAGGAAATCCAGGTCCAGCCTTTATTAAAGTTGATGTGCTGTTCAACCAGATTTGAATTTTCGAAAATTGCCGGAAGGCTTAGTTTTCCTACTGTTTCATTTTCTTCAAATGCAACTGACAATTTTCCATTCAGCTTTCCTTGTAAAATTTCACCCTGAGAAGAATCCCAAATCTTAAATTCTATTTCTTCTCCAAAATTAGTATTACTGTAAACAGTTAAGAAAGCAAAATATTCTTGATAAGAACTATTATAAACCAAGTTTACGACACCTCTTACTTCACCTTTGTAGAATGCAGCAATTTTATCATACGAATCTTCAGAAAAACGTCCATCTACTTTTATTCTTCCTACGATATTCATGCTGTATTTAAATTCACCCGGATTAACTGTCCAGCCTGGATCAGGAGCCAAAACTCTTAATTTAATCTGCATTTTTTCATCATAACCGAAGTCAGTCTGTAAATACATGTTTTCAAGATATTCTCCTGCAGTCAGTTCTTTGTCAATAGTAGCTGTAATTACGATTTTACTGTTTGGCGATATTGTGCCGGTTGAACTACTTAAACTTAACCATTTAGGAATGTTTGAAATTGTATACGGCTGTCCTTTGCCTCCTTTATTCAACAACGTAATTTCAAATGATTTTGCAGCACCGCTATTCTTAACAATATCTACAACTTCATTATAGCCTTCTGCAAACCAGCTTACTTCATTACGTTTCACATAGGCGGTCCAGGTAACAGGAGATTGCTGCATGTTATTTGCACTATCATACATTTTGTGAACTGTAACATCCACAACCTGTCCTTCCAGCGATGCCCAATCGGTTATTATTGGTTCCAGTATCATTTCATCTTTATTGATGACGTGATTGACCAAAAATTTGATCAATGCCCTTTCCGGCTTAATAGCAGGAACATCATTAGAATAGTTTACGGTTCCATTACTAAGAATAGCATTATCCGCAATTACGGTCTGATTTACATCAGCATGATAGTATCTCGGGCCATTTGATGTGGCCGGTTCCGGTACATTAAACCTGGAATATAGCAACAAACCAATACTTGCCACATCTACTTCATTATATCGATCCCTGCTTATCTGTTCTACATTTCTTAATGTATTCCATAATTGAAATTCGTCTATCTTACCTGCAAATGGTCTGTCAACCGTTTCCTTATTTGCCAAATCTACAGATCCGCGGGCTCCCAGCCATATTTTGCTTCCTGAAAAGCCACCAATAGCTGCCATTTGATTTGATGTAACAGGAGCAGCATCTACATAAGTCCTTAAAGACCCCAGCCTGTTAAACAGCAAAGTTACATTATGCCAGTTACCATCTGCCAGATTCTGGCTCGTTAGTTTGTACGAACGTCCTTCACTTTCTAAAGTTAAGTTACCGTCAGCTGTCATATTAATGGCCCATTTATTTGCCAATCCGTTTGATTGTATTATGTCTGTTCCGTCTCCTTTTCCATTTGAAAAAAGTGTCGCTTCCTGAGATACAGCCGTTTTCATCCAGAAGGACACAGTAGCATCCATTTCTTTGGTCAACTGAACAAAATTAACATTCGTTAATGCTACATTCTGCCCATTAGTAAACTCATAAGAAGTTCCTTTTGGTTTAATATCCCAAGAGGCTTTAACCACTGCGTGTTTGTACCTTGCTTTGTCGTTAGCAACGGTTCCACGGCCTTCATCCATTGGCCAGTAGCCAATCAGGTTTGCTTCATTTCCTATTAGTTTTGTATACATCTTAGCGTACGCTTCATCTAAACCAATGGTTTTATTCCACAAACGAAGATCATGTATATTCCCCACAAATGAATTCCCACCAATTACAAGAGCATTATTATTAGAAAACTGCATGTTTGCGGTTCCTGTATTTACTCCAATTTCTTTATCGTCTTCGTAAATACGTACCTCGCCGGTGCTGCTTTTGTGTGTAAATGTATAATGATGGTACAAATTATCCTTTTTTATTGCACCATTAGCCGTTACCGCTCCAATATTAAAATAGATATCGCCATTTTTTAGCTCAATGCCTAAACCTTCCTGCTGCGCAAGTACAGCAGCTGAAGCAGCCGTAGTGCTATTATTCATCCAAAACTCAAATGTAAGATCACCGGATGTAATTTTCGGACTATTGATAACCGCTGTATTTGTAGTTCCTTCAAAATGTAACGATACATTGTGATCTATTGGCAGCTGATTTGTCTGCCCTTTTATTTCAATAGTGCTTACTGCTGAATTGTAAAAAATAGGTTCATTAAAACTTACTTTCAGATCTTCACCTGCACCTAAAATACCATCAATTGGCAATGGTGTTCCAAAACGCTGTGGCGCATGCAAATCTACCCTTCCGGTAATCACGTCAGATATATACTCTGTATCATTAGTACACGTACTTCTTGCCCTGATTTCATAATTTCCGTCTAGCAGTTTCAATCCCGCTATGTCGAAATTATATGGCAAGGTTGAATTTGAACCAATAAATGTTATTTGAGTTTCATTATTTAACAGAGCTGCATCATAGAATGCCTGCGATCCATAATACGTTTGCAAACGAATCCAGTTAGGACTTGTAGCAAGACGGTATTCCAAATCAATTTTTTTGAAACTACTGAACTTAGTATTGTATCCCGAAACATTAATCAATAATGGATTTGTTGAACCATCTGTATTATATGCCGTTTCCATATTATGCACCCAATTATTCAATGGAGCGCTAACCGTTACTGGAGAACAGGACGGAACGAAATGTGCCGAAACCAAAACAGATGAGCTCACATCCTCGCCATCACATAGTGACTGCAGTACTACACGGATATTTTCATAGTCATATATATCTGAAATGGATTTAGCCAAAGTCAACTTATAGGTTGTTGTTTTTCCATAAGGTACAAATACTATCGTTCCATTTTGCTCTATGTTTATCAAAGCATTATTGGGATTGGTTGTATTATCTACTTTAAGTAAATAATTGGCATCAGATCCGGACATGCTGTTGTTTTCCAACTTCAGTTCAAACTCAGCATTTCTACCGTCCATAATATTACTCATATTGTTATCCGTAACGGTAAGAACCGGTACTTCAACTTTTTGAGTAGCGAACGTTAATGGCTGACGCTTGTTCTCCACCAGCTTATCAATTTTAATTTGGGCTGCTGCCTCATTATAATCTGTATGATTGTAAAAATAGGAAAGCTCCGCTTTCTCCTGAGGACATGAAGTCCTTCCTCCTTGTGTAATGAAAACAGGACCATTACCATCAAAAGAATTTATAACATCTACACTTAAAAAGTTGGCCTTATCGTTATCTTTCAAGGTATAACTTACATTAGCAGTAGTGGTTGTTTCCTGAGACAATGAGGAGTTAATATCCTGCTGAAAGAATGCTTTCGTATTAAATTCAATCCCTACTTTATTTATTGCAGTACCAAGAATTGCAGCTACTGATTCATCGATAACTAAATTATAAGATGTAGATGATGCCGAAACAACACTTGTCTCTATACTTTGACTGTATTCTCCAACCCCTGAATCAAATGAAATATTTTTTTCAAAATTGGCATCCAATAAATTCTTGATGTCTTTAGATTCTTTAAGTTGATTTGTTAGTCTTGACTTAGCCGCCGCATCACTTATGCCATCATATGCTCCATTAATTTTACTATTGAAACTGTTTATAACGTTTGTTAAATTGCCCTTATACGCATTTCGGTCATTTTTAGCTGCATACTTGGTTTTTTCATTATCCAGGATAACTTTTCTCCACAATCTTATTTTTTCTGCATACTCTTCTCTTTTCTTTATGTTTACAGCAGAGTTTGCATCAGGTCCGTTCAGATTAGTCGAAATAAACAACTCATATTCCGGAATTAAGTGTTTAAAATGTGTTTTTGCGAATACATGAAAAATGTTTCAGTAGGCTTGTCTACAAAGCTTAGCGCCTTTTGTTTGCTTACATATATAGGATTAGTAACAGAACCCAATTTTATGTATTCACTTGGCGATAATGGTGAAGTAACACCATTTACATATTTTTTCGGAATCGTTTTAGATGCCTCAACATTATCATAGGAACCATAAAATATATTTTTTGAATTCCCTATATATAAATCACCATCTGCACCAACATAATCCGTAGCATCACTGGTTGAAATTGCTTTATTAAATGTATAAGTACTTGTTACAGTCTTTCCGTCTTGCGAGGTATTAGCAAGACCAACACCAACAATAGCAGAGTTTGTTGTTTCAAGAGTCACTTTTGGCGTTGGAACTAATCCACCCTGAAGCTCAAAATAGACCCCTGCACCAATTGTAACCTCTTCTGAAATTCCTTCCTGATGGGCAAAAGAAGCTTCAGAAGTAAATGAAATACTTTCTCCTTTTTCAATAGTAGCAAAACTATTAGAACCAGGTGGATCTCTTAGAATGATTGCTGGAATGTCCGGAGCGGCAGTTACGAAAGTCTGGCTTCCATCTGATTTTCCTCCTAAGATAATTCCTGTATCCTTAAAATTTTCAACCGGATAATCGACATCGTTTATCCTGTATTTCAATGTATTTTTAATTTCAAACGGAGGTGTTATTGAAGGCAGTCCGGCCTGAAATGTATAGGTCAAATTACTGCCATCTACCGTAACTTTTTCTGTGTTAAGTAAAGCCAGATTATTGTTTTTAATCAATTCTCCATCTGTTACCGGAACTGTTACTGCAACTACAGGCAATACATCGTTATTGGTGTAACGTTCAAATCGGTTCAGGACAATTTTATAAGAACGAAACTGCGAATAAACAGGAGTAGCAAAACCAGTAGTAGGCATAAAAATCCCATCTACATCTATAGTTGCATCAGAAGTTTGCTGGGTTACCTGTAATATTGGAGTAGAACGGTAAGTAAAACTCTTTTCATAATGATATGGTTTTCCTATTTCCTTCTTTTCAATCGTTCCGTCAGTATAACTAAATTCAGGCGTCGTTGGCACCACTACTTTAGAAAAATCAAATACTTCCGTGGTACCCGGTTTTAATAAGGAAAGAAGCGGAGATGAACTTGGAATTTTTAAATCTTCTGCTTTCAGATCATATTGTAATGGCATTACTTCCACCCTATATTCTCCGGATGCTGTATTTGTAGCAAAATTGAACTTAGTATAAGGCGTTACAGTAGAACCAACCGGTGCATATCCTAAAGTAAAATTGGCTGTACCAATATTATTTTTAGCACTAATTTCGACTGTTACTGTGTTTCCATTGGCATCTTTAGCTGTTTTTGAAACAAAACCTTTATCTCCAAACCCTGTCACTTTAGCGGCTTCTACAGGACCACCAACAACTTTACCTGCTACAGTAACTCTGGTATTGTCAATAAAAACAACCGGTTCATTTGAGTCTTCAAAAAACTCCCTAAAATCATTTGCAGGGAAACGTCCGTTATAGGTAAATACGTGACCATCCTTTTTTATCGTAATATAATGGTTTCCTATTGGCACACTTATATCAAAAAAACCTTTATCATCAGTAACAACAGGCATATTGTTTTTATCCAATACAATATTTCCGTCTATATAAACATTGGCTCCCTGCGTGAAAATAGCAGCATACCTGTCTAAATAATCATCTGATTTATCTGTAGGAGTTCCGTCAGTATTTATCCAATACTGACCTTTCGAAAATTTTTCGCCCGTAGAAAGCTGATAGTAATTATAGCCTTCATCAAGGATTCCTGGACCAGCAATCCATGATGTTCCTTTATTACCAGGCAACTTCGTATCTATATCCACAAAA
>Ga0247810_10001628_pt1 | contig 13750 bp, 10 predicted proteins | sample UWRJL119311C1_FD_179918 | JGI IMG/M metagenome (GOLD analysis project Ga0247810, IMG submission 179918) | Plant litter microbial communities from Arlington Agricultural Research Station in Wisconsin, United States - UWRJ-L119-311C-1 | ecosystem: Environmental > Terrestrial > Plant litter >...
ACCGGCCCGGCGGATCGCCAGCACCGATTCGTGGATCGCGCGGTCGCGGTCGATCCAGCCCTGTGCGGCGGCGGCCTCGATCATCGCGTACTCGCCGGACACCTGGTATGCCCAGACGGGCACGGGACTCGCCGCCGCCGTGTCGGAGAGGACGTCGAGGTAGCTGCCGGCCGGCTTCACCATGACGATGTCGGCGCCCTCCTCGATGTCGATGAGCGCCTCGCGCAGCCCCTCCCGGCGATTCGCACCGTCGAGCTGGTAGGTGCGGCGGTCGCCGACGAGCGAGGACTGCACGGCTTCGCGGAAGGGCCCGTAGAAGGCGGAGGCGTACTTGCCCGAGTAGGCGAGGATCGCGGTATCGAGGTGCCCCGCATCGTCGAGCGCGTCGCGTACGGCGGCGACCTGTCCGTCCATCATGCCGCTGAGCCCGAGCAGCTGCGATCCGGCCTCGGCCTGGGCAACGGCCATGTCGCGGTAACGCTCGAGGGTGGCGTCGTTGTCGACCCGCCCGGCGTCGTCGAGGACTCCGCAGTGCCCGTGATCCGTGAACTCGTCCAGGCAGAGATCCGTCTGGACGACGAGCGCACCGCCCGCCTCCTCGACCGCGACGCGCGTCGCGACGTTGAGGATGCCCTCCGGGTCGGTCGCGCCGGATCCGATCGCGTCCTTCTCCTCGGGCACGCCGAAGAGCATGATCCCGCCCACGCCGGCCGCCGCCGCGTCGGCGATCGCCGCACGGAAGCTGTCGAGGGAGTGCTGCACGACACCGGGCATCGAGGAGATGGCCCGCGGTTCGGTGGCGCCCTCGGCGATGAACATCGGGAGAACGAGATCGGCCGGGTGCAGGCGCGTCTCGGCGACGAGACGGCGCAGGGCCGGGGTGGTACGGAGGCGGCGGGGACGCTCGATCACGCGTCGCCGCCCAGCGGGGCCAGGCCCGATGCACCGAGGGCGATGAGCTCCGCAGCCACCCGCCCGGAGACGTCCGCCGCCGGGTTGGGCGTGTCGTCCACGTAGAGCGCGTGCGAGCTGGTGACGTGCTGCGTACCGTCGGGCGCGTAGACACGGCCGGAGAGGAAGAGCAGGCCGTCGTCGATCATGCCGTGCGCGGCGACCGGAGCGGCGCAGCCGGCCTCGAGGATGGCGAGGACGGACCTCTCGGCCTCCACGATCGTCCGGGTCGGCCGGTGGTCGAGGGCCTTGGCCAGCTTCTCCTCGCCCGTGCGGGTCTCGAGCGCGAGTGCGCCCTGCCCCGGGGCGGTCGGCCAGCCGTCGATGCCCAGCAGTTCCGTCGCCTCCTCGAGACGACCGAGACGGGACAGGCCCGCGGCAGCCAGGATGACGGCGTCGAGCTCGCCCGCCGCGACCTTGCCGATGCGGGTGTCCACGTTGCCGCGGATGTCGACCACGTCGAGGTCGGGTCGACGTGCGAGCAGCTGCGCGCGGCGTCGGGGGGAACCGGTGCCGACGCGGGCGCCGGCCGGGAGGGTCTCGAGGGTCAGCCCGTCGCGCGCGATGATCGCGTCACGCGCGTCCGCGCGCTTCGGCACGGCCGCGATGGACAGGCCCGGCTCGGGAGCGGTCGGGAGGTCCTTGAGGGAGTGCACGACGACGTCGCACTCCCCCGCCCGCAGCGCCTCGCGGAGAGCGGAGGCGAAGACGCCCGTGCCGCCGAGGGAGGCGAGCGACTCGGTCGACACGTCGCCGTGCGTCGTGATCGTGATGATCTCGACCTCGGCGCCCTTCGCGACGAGCGCGTTGGCGATGGTCGTGGTCTGGGCGACCGCGAGCGCGGAGCCGCGGGTCCCGATGCGGATCACGCTCACGGGACCACCCCGCACAGCGCCGGCTTGAAGCCGGCGCGGACGTTTTCGCAGCAGCCGGGTCGGCAGGTGTCGTACCAGGGGCCGAGGTCGGTCACCGCGGGGCGCTCCTCGACGGGGGTGCCGTCACGGCGCTCCAGCACGAGGTCGATGAGGGCGTCGACGTAGGCCGGGTGGACGCCGGGCGTGGCGGTGCGGATATAGGCGAGGCCCGCCTCCTCGGCCGACTCCTTCGCCTCGGTGTCGAGATCCCAGAGGACCTCCATGTGGTCGGAGACGAAGCCGAGCGGCACGACCGCGACGGCCTTCACGCCAGCGGCGGGCAGCTCCCCGATCACGTCGTTGACGTCCGGCTCGAGCCACGGCTGGGTGGGGGGGCCGGAGCGGGACTGGTAGACCAGCTCCCACGGGACGTCGCTGCCGAGCTCGGTCATGATGAACTCCGCGACGGCGAGGTGCTGACGCTCGTAGGCGTGACCGTCCGGCCCGGAGCGCTCCGCGTCCGTCGAGGGAATGGAGTGCGTGGAGAACAGGACCTTCGTCTCCGCCGAGCTGAAGCCCTGCGCGGCGAAGGCGGCGAGCGCCTCGCGGAGGCTGTCGGTGAAGGGCTGCACGAAACCGGGGTGATCGAAGAACTGGCGCACCTTGTCGATCTGCAGCACGCCCTCCGTCTCCGTCGCGTCGAGGGCCATCGCGTAGTCCTCGCGGTACTGCCGGCAGGACGAGAAGGAGCTGTAGGCACTCGTGCCGACGGCGATGAGCTTGTGGAAGCCGCGCTCCTGCGCCTCGCGGAAGGCGTCCGCCATGTACGGGTCCCAGTTGCGGTTGCCCCAGATGACCGGCAGGTCGATGCCCCGCTCGGCCAGGCGCGCCTCGATGGCGGCCTTCAGCTCGCGGTTCTGCTGGTTGATCGGGCTCACGCCGCCGAAGTGACGGTAGTGGTGCGCGACCTCCTCCAGGCGCTCATCCGGAATTCCGCGACCGCGGGTGACGTTGCGGAGGAAGGGGATGACGTCATCCTGGCCCTCCGGCCCGCCGAAGCTGGCGAGGAGGATGGCGTCGTAGGCGACGGCCTCGGTGACGTGTTCGGCGCCGGACGCGGCCTGAGCGGAGGCGGCAGCCCGCACCCGCTGGAGGTCGCCGTTCGTGATTGTCATCGGATGACCTCCAGGATCTCGGAGGCCTCGATGCGACGACCCGTGAAGAACGGGGTCTCGCCGCGCACGTGCATGCGGGCCTCGGTGTTGCGCAGTGCTCGCATCATGTCAACCAGATCGGTGAGGGAGTCGGACTCCATCGGCAGGATCCACTCGTAGTCGCCGAGCGCGAATGCGGAGACCGTGTTGGCGACGACACTCGTGAACTCGGCGCCCTTCCGTCCGTGGTCCGCCAGCATGCGGCGACGGTCACCCTCCTCGAGGATGTACCAGTCGTAGGAGCGGTCGAAGGGGTAGAGGACGAGCCAGTCGCGGGCGCGCTCGCCGCGGAGGAAGCCGGGGACGTGGGAGCGGTTGAACTCGGCGTCGCGGTGCACGCCCATCGCGTTCCAGGTCGGGAGGAGCGGGGAGAAGAGCTTGTTGCGGCGGATTTCGCGCAGCGCCCACTGGAGGTCCTCGGCGACCGGACCGTGCAGCCAGATCATCAGGTCGGCGTCGGCGCGGAGGCCGGACACGTCGTAGAAGCCGCGGATCGTCACGCCGCGCTCGGCGATACGGCCGAGGGGGTGGGCGAGGTCGGAGTCGTTCGGGGTCTCCGCCGGGTTGCGACGGAACACCGCCCAAAGGGCGTAACCGTTGACGGGGGTTTCAGGTGCGCTGTCGGCACTGGTGCTCATGCCTCTATCCTCCTCCCGACCGGCTGGGAATCTCGAATCAGTCGTACCGTTGACCCATGGCCGTCACCATCCGATCCACGACCGAGCACGACTGGGAGCAGGTGCGCACCCTGCGCCTGAAGGCTCTCGCCGACACCCCGCTCGCCTTCGGGGAACACCTCGTCGATGCCGAGAAGCACGGCGAGTCGGAGTGGCGGATGCGCGGCGCCCGCGGCACCAACCCGCACTCCGTCTACCTCGTGGCGATCGATGACGACGGGCGCTGGGTGGGAACGATGGGCGGATACGTCGACCGCTCCGTGCCGATGCTCGTCGGCGTCTACGTCTCGACGTCCGTCCGAGGGACCGGCGTCGCCGAGGCGCTCCTCGCCGGCATCGAGGAGTGGGCCCTGACCGAGGGCGACATGCTCCTCCTCCACGTCCACGAGGAGAACCCGCGGGCCCGCGCCTTCTACGCGAAGGCCGGCTACATCGAGAACGGCGTCACGCACCCCTACGTGCTCGACCCGTCGGCACGCGAGGTGGAGATGGTCAAGCTCCTGCGCTGAGGTTCGTCGAGCGCGCGGCTGTTCGAACCTCAGCGCGCTCGACGAACCGCCGCGAGCTCAGCGACGCTCAGCATTGGGCACCTCGTCATCGGCGCGGGCGGCGAGCAGCGCCTGGGCGGTCGCCGTGGCGTGGGCCACGACGTTCGCGAGGCCCGTACCGCCGGTGGCCTCGCCCGTCAGCCAGACGCCCTCGACGGCGTCGCCTTGCGGCGCGGGGCGGCGCCAGTCGGCACGGGCGAGCGCGACCACGTCGCCGAGCGGCAGGCCGAGGAGGGCCTCCGCGTCGGCCCGTGCCACGGACTCGAGATCGGCGGGCGCCGTCGTCGTGTCGTAGGAGAGACGGACGACGTGGCGGCCCGCCGGGACACGCTCGGCCAGCCACGGCCACTTCGCGGTCGAGTGGGTGAGGGCCCGCGCGGTGACGCCGTCGGACCCGGTGGCGACCAGCACGCCGGTCCCTCGCGGGAAGGAGTCGAGGGCGGGGTTGTCGACGACGAGGATGACCACCGTCACCTGCTCGTCCTCGTCCGGGATCCCCACAGCGGCGCCCGCCACGTGGGGCGCTGCCACCACGACATCGCCGACGAGGGTCTCGCCGTCCACGACGACGGTCCCGGCCGCAACCGACTCCACGCGGGTGTTCAGTCGCACCTCGACGCCGAAACGCTCGATGTCCGCGACCAATTCCTCGACCACCCGGTTCATGCCGCCGCGGATCCCCTGGATCGCGGTGCCGGCCTTGGCGGGAGAGCGCAGGTCCCGGACGGCGCGAGCGAGCGACCCCTCACGCAGCAGCGCCTGGCGCAGGGTGGGCGCTGCCCGATCGATGACCAGCTCGTTCGGGTGCCGCGAGTGGATGCCCTCGACGACGGGCGCGACGAGCTCGCGCAGGACGCCCTCCCCCATCCGCTTCGCGACGAGGGTGCCGAGGGTGTGCGACCGTGCGCCGATCGTGCCGGGCATGAGCGCGTCGAGCATCGCCCGCCACGCAGCTTTCCGCCCGATCACGGCGACGACGTCGGCCGCGAGCGGGACGCCCGGGATGCCGAGCATGCTCGTCGCCGGCAGCGGAAGGGACTCGCCGGTCGACTTCCGGAGCCACGCCCCCTCGGGATTCGGCTCCACGATCGCGTCGGCGAGGCCGAGCGAGGTCGCGAGCGCTGCGACACTGCCGCGTCGGGTGGCGAAGCTCTCCGCGCCCGTGTCGATGAGGATGTCACCGACCGTCTGGTGGGCGACGATGCCGCCGAGCCGGTCGGACGCCTCCAGCAGGAGGACCTGCTCGCCGCCGAGCACGAGCTCGCGGGCTGCGACGAGCCCGGCGACACCGCCCCCGACGACGATGACGGTCACAGCGAGTGCACCAGTTCGACGATGCGGGTGAGCACGTCCGGGTCGGTCTCCGGGTTCACGCCGTGACCGAGGTTGACGACATGGGACGGAGCGGCGCGGCCACGGTCGACGACGTCGCGCACGTGCGCCTCGAGCACCGACCACGGGGCACCGAGCAGGGCCGGGTCGATGTTGCCCTGGAGCGGGACAGCGTTGCCGAGCTTCGCGGAGGCCTCGTCGAGCGGCACGCGCCAGTCGACGCCCATGACGTCGGCGCCGATGCCGTGCATCGCGTTGAGCAGCGGCCCGGTACCGACGCCGAAGTGGACCTTCGGCACGTCGTAGCCGCGGAGGTGGGAGAGGGCGCGCTGGGAGTGCGGGGCGACCCGGCGCACGTAGTCGCGCTCGCTGAGCGAGCCGACCCAGGAGTCGAAGAGCTGGGCCGCCGAGGCGCCCGCGTCGACCTGGGCCTTGAGGAACTCGCCGGTGATGTCGGCGCACCAGTTGAGCAGGGCGGCCCAGGCGTGCGGGTCGGAGTACATCATCGTGCGCGCACGGATCTGATCCTTCGACGGCCCGCCCTCGACGAGGTAGGAGGCGAGGGTGAAGGGGGCGCCGGCGAAGCCGATGAGCGGGGTGGAACCGAGCTCGGCGACCGTCATGGCCACGGCCTCCCGGATGGGCGCGAGGCTCTCCGGGTCGATCGGGCGGAGCGCGTTGACGTCCGCTGCGGTGCGGATCGGGTTGGCGATCACGGGTCCCCGACCGGGGACGATCTCGACCTCGACGCCCGCGAGCTTCACCGGGATGACGATGTCGCTGAAGAAGATGCCGGCGTCGACGTGGTGGCGACGGACGGGCTGGAGGGTGATCTCGCTCGCCAGTTCCGGGGTGAGGCAGGCGTCCAACATCGCCGTCCCGACGCGGAGTTCGCGATATTCCGGCAGCGAACGACCGGCCTGGCGCATGAACCAGACGGGCAGCGTCTCCGGCCGCTCACCCCGGTATGCGCGGATGAGGGAGGAGGACGAGGTACGCCCATCGGACAGCGGATGAGCAGAAGGTAGTGGCACGGAGTTAACATTAGTTACGTGCTCCTCTGTCTCTCGGCCAGTCACCTGAATGCCGACTTCGATCTCCTTGAGAGGTTGTCGCTGGGTGCACCCTCCGCGAAGGACGCGCTGGTCGAAAGTGGCGACGTCGTCACGGGCGCCGTGGTCCTCGCGACCTGCAACCGCTTCGAGGCCTACCTCGACATCGACGAGCCCCTGACCGCCGCCCGCGAGGTCGCCGTCGAGGCGACCATCGCCGCCCTCGCCACCGCGAGCGGCGTGAGTGAGCAGAGCCTGCACGACACCCTCTCCGTCTACACGGGCGAGGAGGTCGCCGGTCACCTGTTCGCGGTGACCTCCGGCCTCGAGTCGGTCGTCGTGGGCGAGGACGAGATCTCCGGCCAGGTCGCCCGCGCCCTCACGACAGCCCGCGCGGCGGGTACGAGCACCTCGACCCTCGAGCGTCTCTTCCAACACGCCGCCAAGACCTCGCGCGGCGTCCGCACGACGGCGCTCGCCGGAACCCACCGCTCCCTCGTCGGGGTCGCCCTCGACATGGTCTCGAGTCGGGTGCCCGACTGGTCCGCAGTGCGGGTGCTGGTGATCGGCACCGGCCGCTACGCCGCCACGACCGTCCGCGCCCTCCGCGATCGCGGGGCGACCGACCTGCGCAGCTACTCGCCCTCGGGAGCCTCCACCGCCTCCGGCAACGCCGATGCCTTCGCCCTCCGTCACGGCGCCCGTCGCGAGGTCGACCTCGTCGACGCGATCACCGACGCCGACATCGTCATCACCTGCACCACCTCCGTCGCCGTCGAGGCCGCACACCTCACCGACACCCGCCGCCGCATGGTCGTCGACCTCGGCCTGCCGCGCAACGTGGCCCCCGAGGTCGGTGCGCTCGAGGGCGTCGAACTGCTCGATCTGGAGACCGTGCGCCTGCACGCCCCGCTCGACCTGCTCGCTCCGGCGACCGATGCCCGTGCCATGGTCGGCGCGGCGGCCGCCCGGTACAGCGCGGAGGCGAAGGTGGAGCCGGCGATCGTCGCGTTCCGCAGCCACGTGCTCGGTGTCCTCGACGACGAGCTGGCCCGCGCCACCAAGCGGGGGGCGAGCGAGGAGACCCTCGCGGCCATGCGCCACCTGGTCGGCGTGCTCGTGCACACCCCGTCGGCGCGCGCCCGCGAACTCGCCCATGAGGGTCGTGGCGAGGACTTCGCGGCCGCCGTCGAGACGGTCTTCGGCATTACCGTCGACCCGGCCGCCGACTCCTCGACCGGCGAGGACGCCGCGACCGCCTGACCGGCGTCAGCGGCGTCGGCCGAAGAAGCCGGCCACACCCCGGACGACCGGGTTGTTCGCCGCCACCAGCAGCACCTTGAGCTGCTTCTCGCTCACCGGGATCCCCGGGAACCGCAGCAGGCGCCGCATCGGCATCGACCCGACCATGTCGACCATGCTCGTCCCGCCCTCCTCGCTGCTCGCCGCCTTGCGGAAGAGCGGCCCGGTGACCGGGTGGTCGAGCCATTCGCGCACCCGGGACTCGAGACCGAGCGGGACCGCCGGTCGGCTGTCCTCCAGCGATACGACGGAGGAGAGCAGCACCGTGTGGGCGTCCGCACACACCTGCACGGCGTAGTCCCCGCCGGCGACGACCCACCCGTCGGCGTCCACGTCCCAGTGGGCGTAGGCCCGGTCGGTCAGCGCGAACTCCACACGGGTGGAGGCGCCCGGTTCGAGCGCGACCTTGGTGAAGGCGCGCAGCTCGCGCTCCGGCCGGCGGATGTCCGTGACGGGAGGGGCGACGTAGAGCTGAACGACCTCCTGGCCGGCGACCGGCCCCGTGTTGGTGACGGTGACCGTCGCAGCGGTGCCGTCCTCGGCGACGACGAGGTCGCTGTAGGCGAACTCCGTGTAGGTCAGGCCGTGGCCGAAGGGGTACCGCACCGGCACCTGCGCGGTCTCGTAGTAGCGGTAGCCGACGAAGACACCCTCGCCGTAGCGGACGAGGTCCCGGTCGCCGGGGAAATTCAGGTACGAGGGGGTGTCCTGCAGACGGAACGGAATGGACTCGGCCAGGCGACCGGACGGCGCCACGGCCCCGAAGAGGACATCCGCGACCGCCCCGCCCCCGGCCTGCCCGAGGAGCCAGGTCTCGAGGATCGCCGCCGCCTTGTCGTGCCAGGGCTCGAGCGAGACGACACCGCCGTTGGTGAGGACGACGACGGTCCGCGGGTTCACGGCGACGACGTCGAGCACGAGGGCGAGCTGTGCGGCGGGCAGGTCGAGGTCGGTGCGGTCGTATCCCTCCGACTCCTTGCCATCGGGAAGCCCGACGAAGAGAAGGACAGTGTCGGCCCGCTTCGCGAGCGCGACCGCCTCGGCGCGGAGGGCCACGGCGTCCCCGGAGTCGTCGAGCGCGTAGCCGCTCGCGAACTCGACGGGCGTGCGCAGCATGATGGCGTCGAGCGCCGGGTCGACCTGGGTCGCGTTCACCTGCGAACTGCCAGCGCCCTGGAAGCGCGGGCTGCGCGCGAGCTGCCCGATGACCGCGACCGGCTTCCCCTCTCGCAGCGGAAGGATCGCGTCCGCGTTGCGCAGCAGCACCATCGACTCGTGGGCAGCGGTGCGGGCGAGCGCGTGGTGTGCGTCCTCGTCGATCGCAGGGCCACGCTCCTTCGCCCCCAACTTGGCCAGACCCCGCAGGCGGTCGACGGAGAGGTCGAGCTGCTCGGCGAAGGCGGAGGAGCGGGTCGCCTCGGCGACGATCGCGGTGCGGCTGTCGGCCACCGGCCCCGGCATCTCGAGGTCGAGTCCGGCGCGGATGCCGGCGACACGATCGTCGACGGCTCCCCAGTCGGAGACGACGGCCCCGCGGAAGCCCCACTCCTCGCGCAGCACCTCGGTCAGCAGCCAGTGGTTCTCGCTCGCGAGCACCCCATTGACCCGGTTGTAGGAGCACATGACCGTCCACGGCTGTTCGCGCTTGACGATCGTCTCGAAGGCGGGGAGGTAGATCTCGCGGAGGGTGCGCGCGTCCACCTCCGCGCTCACCGTCATCCGGTTGGTCTCCTGGTTGTTGGCGGCGAAGTGCTTGAGCGACGCACCGACCCCGCGCGACTGCAGGCCGCGCACCCAGGCCGCGCCGAGCTCGCCGCTGACGAGCGGGTCCTCGGAGAAGTACTCGAAGTTGCGACCGCAGATCGCGGAGCGCTTGATGTTGACGCCCGGGCCGAGGAGGACGGAGACACCCTGCGCGCGGGCCTCATCCCCGAGGGCCCGTCCGACCCGCTCCACGAGGTCGCTGTTGAAACTGGAGGCGAGGCCCGTCGCCGGCGGGAAGCAGGTGGCCGGCGCGCTGTTCCCGAGTCCGATCTCGTCGCCGCCTCCGACGGTGTGGCGGATCCCGTGCGGTCCGTCGGTCATCACGAGGGAGGGGACACCGGGGGCGGCATGGGTGTGCCAGAAACCGGCACCGGTGACGAGGGCTGCCTTGTCGTCAAGGCTCAGCGGTGGCATGCCCCCACGTTAGGGCCTGACGACCACCGTCCACGAGGGCTTGCCTCAGTGCACGTAGTCCAGGATCTCCTGGCCGATGGTGCGCATCGCGTCGAGCACCCGGAGACGCTTCTCGAGGGAGTCGTCCTCGAAGTGGACGGAGACCGCGTAGGAGACCATCGTGCGGCGGCCCTTGAGCGCCCCCGCCTCCGCCCGGATGCCGACGTCGGTGCCCGTCTTGTTGATGAGCAGGGTGCCGTGGTCGGGGACGCGGTGCGCGAGCGGGTCGAGTCCGAAGGCGCTGGCGACCATGGAGAGATCGGTGTTGAGCGACAGCCACCCGGTCACCCGCTGGCTGGTGCCCGGGTCGACCGCCTCCCCGCGGGCGAGCATGCCGAAGAGGCGGCTGAGCTCGGCGGCGGAGCCGACGGAGAGTTGCGGGGCGTCGTCCGGGCCGCGGTGATCGCGCACGATGTCGAGCAGGGCGGTCCGGCTGAGCCCGAGCTGCTCGGTCCGGGCACGGACGGCGTTGAGGCCCACCTGACGGAGGAGCAGGTTGGTGGCGAGGTTGTCACTGGTCGCGCCGACGAGGGTCGCGAGGTCGGCGACCGGGAGCGCCGGTGCCTGCAGGTGCTGCCAGATGCCGCTGTCGCCGACGGTGTCGCGCACCGACTTGTCCAGGATGCCGTAGCCGGAGAAGTCCTGGGCCGTCAGCCGAGCCGACACCTCGATGAGCAGCAGGACCTTGCCGATGCTGGCCGTCGGAAGGACCACCCGGTCATCGATGGAGACGAGGGTGCGGTTCTCGACGAGGTCGACGATGTTGGCCGAGACCTGGCAGCCCTCGTAGGCGAGGCGACCGAGCGCGGCGAAGCCGGCGGCGAACCGCGGGGTGCGCACGTCGGCGATGTGACGACCGAGCCGGGGCGCACGCACGCGCAGCGAACGCTCTCGGGTGTTGATCAGGTCGGTCACGGGCGGCTCTCGTCCACGGTTAGACGATCACCAGATGGTGACCCTCTCCTTCGGTGCCAGCCACAACGCGTCGTCGGGGGTGACGGCGAACGCGGTGTAGAAGTCTCCGATATTACGCACGATCTGGTTGCAGCGGAACTCATTGGGCGAATGCGGATCGATTGCCAGCAGACGCACCACCTCCTCGTCACGCGCCTTGATCTGCCAGGCCTGCGCCCAGGAGAAGAAGAAGCGCTGCGCGCCGGTGAGCCCGTCGATGACCGGCGGCTCCTGACCGTCGAGGGAGAGGAGGTACGCCTTCCACGCGATGCCGAGCCCACCGAGGTCGCCGATGTTCTCGCCGATGGTCAGCTCGCCGTTGACGTGCTGGTCGGGCACCTGGGCGGGGGCGAGCGCGTTGTACTGCGCGATGAGGGAGCCGGTGAGGGCCTCGAACGCGGCACGGTCCTCCGCGGTCCACCAGTCGATGAGCCGACCGTCGCCGTCGTACTTGGAGCCCTGGTCGTCGAAACCGTGGCCGATCTCGTGGCCGATGACCGCTCCGATCGCTCCATAGTTGGCGGCCGCGTCGCGCTGCGCGTCGAAGAAGGGGAACTGCAGGATGGCCGCCGGGAAGACGATCTCGTTGAAGCCGGGGTTGTAGTACGCGTTGATGGTCTGCGGCGTCATGAACCACTCGTCGCGGTCGAGCGGCTTGCCGATCTTGCCGAGTTCGCGCTGGAACTCGAACTCGCTCGTCGCGCGGACGTTGCCGATGAGATCGTCGGCCGCGATCTCGAGGGTCGAGTAGTCGCGCCACTTCACCGGGTACCCGATCTTGGGCGTGAACTTGTCGAGCTTCTCGAGCGCCTTCGCCTTGGTCGCCTCGGTCATCCAGGACAGCGTGGTGATCGATTCGCGGTAGGCCTCGATGAGGTAGCCGACGAGGACGTCCATGCTCGTCTTCGCCTCCTCCGGGAAGTGCCGGGCGACGTAGGTGCGACCGACGGCCTCACCGAGCGATCCCTCGACGAGCGAGACGCCGCGCTTCCAGCGGGCGCGCAGCTCGGGGGTGCCGCTGAGGGTGCGACCGTAGAAATCGAAGTTGGCGTCGACGAAGTCCTGGCTGAGGTACGCGGCGTTGGAGCGCACGACCTGCCAGCGCAGCCAGTCGATCCAGTCGGCGAGGCGGTCCTCGACGAGCAGCGTCTCCAGCCCGGCGAGGAAAGAGGGCTGAGCGACGACGATCTCGTCGAAGGACTTCTCGGGGACGCAGAGCGCCTCGAGCCAGACGCCCAGATCGACGTCACCGGCGAGCGCGTCGGCCTGCTCCCAGGTCAGCAGGTTGTAGGTGGCCTCGCTGTCGCGGTTGCGCACGTTGTCCCAGTGGTGCGAGGCGATGTCGGTCTCGAGACGGAACACGCGCTCCGCGCGTGCCTCGGCGTCGTCGAGTCCGGCGAGGCCGAGGAGCTTCGCGATGAACGGCAGGTACGCCTCACGGATCCCGGCGAACTTCTCCTCGCGGTAGTACGACTCGTCCGGCAGGCCGATGCCGCCCTGGCCCACGTTGACGAGGTAGCGCTCGGGATTGCCCGGGTCGTTGTCGACGTACATGCCGAGGAACCCGGAGACGTTCTGGCGCTCGAGAAGGCCGAGCGTGGTGAGCAGGGAGGCGATGGTGGCGACCCCGTCGACCTGGGCGAGCAACGGCTTGAGCGGCTCGGCGCCGAGGGCGTTGACGCGGTCCTCGTCGAGGTAGCTGGCGTAGAGGTCGCCGAACTTGCGCTCCTCGGTGCCGGGCTCGGCCGACTGCGCCTCGATGATGATGTCGCGGACGGCCTTCTCCGCCTCCTCGTGGAGGATGTAGAAGGAGCCGAAACGCGACTTGTCGCTCGGGATCTCCGTCCGGTCGATCCAGGCGCCGTTGACGTGACGGAACAGATCGTCCTGGGGACGCACGTTCGGGTCGAGGTCGTCGATGATGATGCCGCTCGGCAGGCTCTGGTCGCTCATGTCATAAGCCTAGGGTGGGGACATGGCAGCCCCCTCAGCACTCTTCATCGGCGGTAACGGCATCATCAGCTCGGCGGTCAGCGCACTGGCCGTCGAACGCGGGTGGGATCTCACCCTGCTCAACCGCGGGACCGAGTCCAAGCGCTCCCCCGTGGAGGGCGCCCGTCACCTGGTGGGCGATGCCGATCGCCTCGAGGAGGCGGCCATCGGGTCGTACGAGGTCGTCGTCAACTTCCGCTCCTTCACGGCGGACGCGGAGCGGCGCAACGTGGAGCTGTTCACCGGTCGCACCGGGCAGTACGTCTACATCTCCTCGGCCTCCGCCTACCAGAAGCCGGTCGCGCACCTGCCGATCACGGAGTCGACGCCCCTGCGCAATCCGCACTGGCAGTATTCGCGCGACAAGATCGCGAGCGAGGACGTCCTTGTGGGCGCCTACCGGGATGCCGGATTCCCGGCCACGATCATCCGCCCCTCACACACCTACGACCGGACGGCGATCCCGCTCAGCGGCGGTTGGACGGCGATCGACCGGATGCGCCGCGGTCGTCCCACGGTCGTCCACGGCGACGGCACCTCCCTCTGGACGCTCACCCACCACACGGACTTCGCGGTCGCCCTCGTCGGTCTGCTCGGCAACCCGCGGGCGGTCGGCGATGTCTTCCACATCACCTCGGACGAGGTGCACACCTGGGA
>Ga0247810_10001629_pt1 | contig 13745 bp, 22 predicted proteins | sample UWRJL119311C1_FD_179918 | JGI IMG/M metagenome (GOLD analysis project Ga0247810, IMG submission 179918) | Plant litter microbial communities from Arlington Agricultural Research Station in Wisconsin, United States - UWRJ-L119-311C-1 | ecosystem: Environmental > Terrestrial > Plant litter >...
GCCTGGAGCTGAATGACACCGATGAGCCGTTCGTTCTCTTCCGCTTGGTCAGCAGCGAGCCGTAGCGCTTCGGGCAAGGTCGATGGAACTGCGAACTGGCGTGATGCCTGGTCTTCCAGTTCCTGCCAACGATCAATCACTCGGGCTCTGTGCTCGTCGCTGTATCCAGAAACAACAAGGTGGGTATCCCGTTCGATCAGGTCGTAAACCTCGATGGGACGCCCGCCTGTAGCTTCCCGGCGGCTTTTACGAGGAGATCGTAAAAGCCCCTTCGAGAAGAGCCGTTCTATGGTGGCGAGCACGTCGTTGTGTCGTGCCTCTACCAGTTCGGATATCTCACGCGACGACATGACCTGACGCGTCAGATTTGACGATTGATGAAAAACTGACAAATCAGCCATGCTATTGATCGGGGTGGATATGGTGTGCATAATCGACCTCACAAAGTGTTGTTGAAGAAGCCGGGCCGAAATCCCGGCTTTTTTTCGTCTGCGATTTGTTACTGGATGAATCAACAGCTAATCCGCAGCACTACTCGCCGCCCCCCACGGACTGGATAATTCTTGTCATGCACTGGGGATAAACGCTGCCGACTAAGCGGCCGTTCTTTGCGAAGGGAATGGCCTCAACTCCAAGGCGGTAAAACGCCCGTCGTCAGCGCAAATAACTTCGATTACTCGACCGACCCTGATCGCCTTACTCAGAGCGCCTTGGGTGCAATCTAGGAGCTTTGCTGCCTTGGTATGGCCGTGTTCTGCGGCAAATTCAGAGAGAGGGATACGGCGCATATTTGCGTCCTCAAAATAGAAGCGTGCGCCAGTATGACCGCCGGTATTGTTTGCAGTCAATACCGCCGATATTGGTTGCGCGAATACCGCAGGTAATATCATCCAGTGATGACCAAAGACTCCCGACGATTACCGCTTGCCGATTGGCAGCTGGAAGATAGCGACCGCCTGAAGAAAATTTTTCAGGAGAAGCGCTCTGCATTGAAGTTGACCCAAGAAAAACTTGCTGAAGGGCTGGGTGACGGTGTCACACAGGGCGCGATAAGCCACTTCATGAATCGTCGGACCGCTCTCAGCCTCAAAGCCGCTACCGTTTTTGCGAATCTGCTTGAGGTCAATGTTTCAGAGATCAGCCCAACGCTGGCCCATCAGCTCAAGGGCATGGCGTCCTCTCTCGCCCCGTCAGACTCGACCGGTCAAGCGGGCCTTCAAGCTCCGGCAGCGAACACACCATTCCCTGCGGGAAGTGAGGTAGATGAAAGCGTCGACGACAGGTACGCCTTCATCCCCCAGTACTCGGCAAAGGCGGCGGCTGGCATTGGGCATGAAAACCCGCACGTCGAATCACTTGCCACCCTCGCCTTCAAGCGCGAGTGGCTGAAGATTAAGGGCGTCAACCCGAAGCACCTGATCGTGATCTACGCCGACGGGGATAGCATGTATCCGACGATCAACGATCACGATGTGCTCCTGCTGGACACTTCCAAAACCGAACCGGTTGACGGCCAGGTTTTTGTGCTCACCAGTGCTGACAAAGGCGCTATCGTGAAGCGATTGATTCAGACGCCCCTGGGCGGCTGGATCATCCGGAGCGATAACGACGACTGTGACGATTATGCAGACGTGATGCTGTCACGCAGTGAGGTCAACGAACACCGGATTATTGGCAAAGTGATCTGGAGAGGGGGCGATTTATGATGAGCGATCGCGCGCAGGAAACTATTAAATTGCTCCTATTGCCTCATGGAAACAGCTGCAATACATAGCGCCGACACCACAGCGTATACTAATAATTTCCATCCATCCCAAGAACGGATTCTAAATGGCTAAGGCTAAGGCAGTTGCGACAAAATTACAGGCGATCGAAATTCGAAAATTTCGTGGGCTTACAGACGTAAAAATCGATATAGCGAATAGAATAACATTAATATGTGGAAAAAATGGGACATCCAAGTCGTCCATACTTGGGATAGCCGCACAAGTGTTCAGCTTCAGAATGGATTACAAAACAAACACACGACTTTCGTTCAAGACATTATCTGGCGACAATTTTAAATCACAAATTTCAGAACATTTCCGCCTGTCAAAAAAGTTTGATATTTCCGGCTCAATGGATACGATCATACATATCCATGATGGATATACAGATGCCCCTGCAGAGTTCAGCTTAAAACTTTACAACTCGGCGGATCGCGCTCAACCGAGGCCAGTTGTACGAGGCAACACAACGACTCCAGGTATAAACAGCAGCCGAAATGCCACACACCCCGTTATTTATCTAAGCTTAAAACGGCTAATGCCTATTTCTTTGAGAGATAAATACACGGAGCAAGATCTGGCGTATCTAGAAGAGCATAAAGCCGATTTTTTGAAATGCACGCAAAAAATCCTTGGTAAATTCACTAGTACGAACCTGACCGCGACTGCAGGAACGATTCCATCGGTGGCAGCGCATAGCGACGACTATGACCAAGACTCAGTGTCTGCCGGAGAGGACAACGTTGGTCAAATTCTCATGGCAGTATTCTCATTTAGGAAACTCAAAGAAGAATACAAGGATTACAAAGGCGGGCTTCTGCTCATCGATGAGGCCGACGCTGGCTTGTTCCCCGCAGCACAGCTAGAACTGCTGTCGTTCCTAAACAAGGAATGTAAAGCATTAGATCTTCAGGTTGTGATGACATCTCATTCACCGACAATGATTGAAGCCATCCACGCTGCAAACAAAACAAATCAATCAGACAACAAGACCGTTTACCTAACTGACAGTTATGGATCAATCACAAGCCAAAATAACTTTAACTGGTCCGAAATATATGCCGACCTGCACCAAAAGACTGTCGCTTTCGACAGCGAAGTTTCTCTCCCCATAATAAACACATATTTTGAAGATAGAGAGTGTGCAGACCTTTTCTCTGCGATAATTACTTCCAGAACCACTAACAAAGCAATAAATAAATTGACAGAAGTAGCTTTGGGATGCAAGGAATACGTTAAGCTGATTGAGCGGAAAATACCAGAGTTTACTAGTAAAAGTATTATAGTGCTAGACGGAGATGTTACGGACACTGCAAAATTCAAAAGTGTGATACAGCTACCGTCAATACTCCCTCCTGACCAAATGATTTTCGAGTTCTTATTTAACCTGCCGGCCGGGGATAAATTTTGGAAGAATAAGAAAATGTATACCCGTTTAGTATTCCTCAAATCAACTGAGGAAATACGTGAAGTACTGAAAATACCTGCTGGATCTGATTCAATATGTATGCACGATTTAGTTGACTCCCACCAAAAAGCTAAAAAATCGAATCCAAGGCCGCTACGCGTAATTTTCAAAGACTTCGCACACGATCAGGATTTTCTGAAGATGGTAACCGGGCCGGTAAGCACCAACCCATACAGAATGTGGGTCAAGCAGAACGCCGCCGCTGCGGAAAATTTTCGAGACAGTTTTAACAAACTTCTTAAATTCACCCTTTCCAACGGCTTTGGCGTTGATGCAGCGAAACTCACTGTCTTGGACTGACCTTTGATCGAAAGGCTTACGCTTCTGGACGCGAAAGTAGGCTGGCCAAGTATAATGCCGACCGCTAAACTGAGGTCGCACACCTCATAGGAAGAGATGAAATGTACTCCAACAAGCTGTACAGCCCGCTGCGATATCCTGGTGGCAAGGCTCGATTTGCACCTTACATTGCAGCGATTATGCGATCGAACAGCTTGGATGAAGGCCAGTATCTGGAGCCGTTCGCTGGCGGTGCCGGGGTGGCATTAGAGCTTCTCTTTGACGGACATGCGTCCCATATACACATTAATGACCTTGATCCAGCAGTGCATGCCTTTTGGCTTGCAGCGACGTCGGACCCGGAGGGTCTGCTCAAGCTGCTACACGATACGCCTATCACCATGGATCAATGGCATTACTGGCGTACTGTCATGCTCAACCAAGACCCAGGCCTGACGATAGCTGAGCTTGGATTCGCGACTCTCTTCGTGAACAGAACTAACCGATCCGGAATTTTGAAAGGCGGCGTGATCGGTGGCAAAAACCAATCTGGTAGCTACAAGCTTGACGCCAGGTTCAGCAAGGAAATGATCTCCGCTCGACTCGACCGCATAGCACTGAATGCAGGCCGCATTTCAGTTTATTGCGAGGATGCCTACCAGCTCCTCAGTCGTGCATCTGAGTTTTTGCCGACCCGCTCGCTCATTTATTTGGATCCGCCTTACTACGTAAAGGGCCGCGGGCTATACCGAAATTTTTACAAGCATGCAGACCATCTGCAGATCGCACAGCTGCTCCAGTCGGCTGAGTTTGATCGGTCATGGGTGGTCTCCTATGACAGCGCGCCAGAGATTTGCGAGATGTACAGTAAGAACGAAGGCCTTAGCTACGGACTGCACTACACCGCGCAAGCTCGTTACGTGGGCGATGAAGTGATGTTTTTTAAGGAGGGTATCACCGTGCCCGACGCTGAAATACCACGGGCAACAGTGGCGGCGTGAGCTGCCAAGCTAGTCAACAAGCCCGCCTCTGCGGGCTTTTCTATACCTGAAATCAAAAGGAGTACAAATGTACTCTTTACCTTGCTAACCAACCGAATGCCAAATACTGTATATCCATACAAATATGGAGCAGTACTCTCATGGCAGCAGCACCGAAACCACCCTCCTCCTACGAGCTACTGGGTATGCGCATCCAGCGCGCAATCAACACCCCAAAAGCTCAGACCTCCAAATCGGTACTGCTTGAAAAGTCAGCAAACGATGACCCAGCGGATTGGGATCGGATTCTGGACGAGATAGCCGAAAACGAGAATGTGACCATTGCCCACCGAGATGATGGCCTGATCCAGCTGTTCTGGACCGTACTGAAAGAGGACTGATTGTGACGCCCTCCTTGCCCGCCTCTATCGCGGGCTTTTTTACACCTGCGAAAAAATACATGACCGGAGGTATTGACGCACTGACAATACCGGCGGTATTGTTAGCCCATCGCAGCTTCACACCGCAGCGATGGAGGCCAAGGCCTCACCGCTCTTTAACAGCCTGAAGACAGACCCTGATTGCGATCAGGGAACAACACGCAACACGGCCTGCTTCCGTGCCCGGTAACTCGGCTCGCAAGGTTCGCCGAGCAAGACAACCGATTTACTGATGCCGCTTCGATGAGGCGGCATTGGAAATTGAATGGAGCAATGCAATGAGCACAACAGTATTTGAAGCAAGTGATGAAGTGGTTAACGAGGCGGCTGCATCGTGCGCCAGGCTGCTGGAGAAGTGGTTCGGTGGCGTCGATGAGGCAATAGCAGCGCTTGAGGCTGATCAGGTCGATTTGGCGGATCTGGCGATGCGCGGACACATCAGACAGCTCAAAGCAATGACGGTAGCTACACATATGAACATTCACGCATTTAGTCGTGAAGTTCTGGAGCAGGTTTCTTGAAAATTTCGCTGGCTGGCCTTGGCGACAGGGCCAGACGGGAAGTTAACCAGGAGTACCAACAGGAGCAGCACGATGGATTCGACAATCACTTACGGCGGGTGGAAAGGAAATTTAGGGCAAGGGCTGGCACCGAGAGAGCTTCAGTTTGTTCTCTCGGTTGCCCAGGGCATGACAGCAAAAGAGATCGCCAGGATGTTCGGCGTTGCGCCGGGCACCGTAGTTAAGCGTTTGTCGAACGCCATGTTCAAGCTTGGAGTGAATCGCCAGACGGCAATGGTCGCGGAATGTATGCGGCGGCGGATCATCTCGCCAGTTTGCGTAGTGCTGGCAGCGGTGATCGCCATTCACGCAATGATCGATGACCAGCCAATGAGACGGGAACGTCGGTCGAGCGAAAGGCGCATGACTGATATGCGCCCTGCTCGCCGCGCTGAAGCGTTGGAGTTGTACGGCTGACAGAACAACCAGCGCCACGTCAGCCTGACGTTAACTGCCCGATCCTCTCAACGAGAGCGCATCGGAGTGTGATCTGCCTGCACCTTAAAACATATGTCTCTCGATTTAGAGGCAGGTGATTTAGCAGGCTCCCGCCGGTAATCCGGACAGGCTACCCCGGACGGCAGATCACACCCCGATGCGGATGAGCACACACCGCGATAGCGGCCCCCTGCATCAAACCAGAATCTATAGGTGGCCACTGCCTGCCCAGTGGTTGAGCCCAGGAGATATCGCCATGAAGTCCTAACCCGATGTCGCATCGCGACAGTTAACCAGCCACTACAGCGCTGGTCGCTTGGACCGACGACAGAATATCGGTCCCGGAGAGCGCTGGTTTGTTGCCAGCCCCGATAGCCAGAGGCCTTGCGGGCGTACCTGAATCGGACGGCTGATTGCATCAGCGCCGGAATCGTAACCGGCACCCCTCCCCCAACCAATACGACCGCATCGGCAGATGCCAGGCCAGTCTCACGGCTGGGCTTGGTCACCAGTGCCTGGCATCTGGCCAATGCGGTCTTGGAGAATCAAATGCACCAGTCAATCAGCCAGCGCCGCGCCATTCTCGAAGGCCTGCGCCAACGTTGCACCCTCTCAACCGCCGAGTTCTACGGAAAGGTTGATCGCCTCAATCCAGCCTCCCTGCCGATGTTCAGCGTGATCCCGAACGGCAACAACCAGTTCGGCGTCGTTGAGCGGGCTACCGGCGAGGTCAAACAGATCTGCACCGGGCATGACACTGCGTGCAAGTTCGCGCAGAAGCTTGAGAAAGCGCCAGCACCCAAGAAGCCCGCGGACTTCGGCACCTTGATGCTTTACTGGACTGCCACCCTGTCCGTGGTCATCGGCCTGTTCGCCTTCTTCGGTGCGCATCCATGATCAGCTTTGGGCTAAGCGCAGTGAAGGAAAACCAATCCAAGTCGGCCAACCTTGCAGCGGCTATCGCCGAGTTCGAGCGACGGGGCGGCCTGATCGCGAAAGCGCCCGGCTTCGGCGGCAACCTGATTCCTGCGGTCCGCTCCACCAAAGTGGATCCAGACACCATCCTGAAGCGGCGCCGAAAGGCTCTCACCTTCACCGAACGAAAACTGCTGCGGGAAATTGCGGAGGCGGTATGAGCAAACGAAAGCCCCACAACATCCGGGCGCGCGTTGAACGCTCTTGCCGTGCGCTGCTCAGCACCAACTACGTTGCAGTGGTGAACATCAATCCCAGCGGTCGGCAGGGAATGATCAATTGGAAGAACTGCAAAAGCATTCCGCCCGGGCAGAAGATCGCCGACGCCGTATGCGACATCCCGCACCGCTGGGTCATCTACGTGAGCGTGCAGTGTCGGGACCAGCGCGGGCACCGCTACAGCAAGTCGGTAGAAATCGCACCGCTTGGCTCGTACCTGGCCGAACACCTCACGGATGTCATCGAGGACACACACAACTCCCTGGTGAAGGACTGTAACCAGAATCAGATTATTGCGTCCGGATGGATCGCCATCCCATGCAACGTGTCGCTGACCGAAGAACAGGCCGCCCGCATCTTTGATGCGGTCGGTGCCTGGAATCAAATCAAGGTGGCGGCGTGAGACGCATGCAATCTCGCGCCAACCAGCGCCGCAGACCACTTCAGATTCACATACCAGCATCCGGGATCGTACCGAATGGCCCAATCAAAAAAGACGCCGGCGGATCACTCGCGGGATTACCGGCAGCGGGAGCAGGAAAAGGCCAGCAAGCTGGGGATCGAGAAGATCACCATCGACATGGCAGTCGGTGTGAAATCCGGGATGGCCGCTGCCATGAAGCGCAACGGCATCAAGAACGCTCAGGAAGCCTGGCAGAACATCGGGCTGTACCTGATGCGCGCCAGCCCTGAAGAACAAGATCGGATGCTGAAATCTGATAAGTCAGATTTTGTTATCTCGCCGAAACTGGCGCGTCAGTATCTTGAAAAAGCATCGGCTGAGCTAAAGGCCAACCCCAGCGACAAGATCAACGCCCCCTTGTAACCACCCCAAACAATGCGCGCATCCGTATACGGCGGACGGCGCCTGCATGGAGACTCCCATGAGCAGCTATTACTACAAAACAACCGCGCCAACTGTTCTCTCTGCCATCCAAGGCTGGGAGGCAAAGCGAGCAGAATTCGACGCGAAGCGAATCGCGCTGAAAGATTTCTTCGGTGGCCCTGGCTCGCCAATGTCCTCCGGCGGCGACAGCTACGTCGGCGGAGTGAAGATCAGCGACAGCCGGGATCTGGATGTGTACTGGTGTCGGCCGGACGAATATGGCTATCGGTCGCTGCGGACTGCTGCAAAGCCTGAAAAAGGCGCATCAAAGGAAGTGCGGGCAGCTTACAGAATCGAGCATGCACGCTTGGTTGAATTGTGGCAGCAGCACTGCCCCGCGCGCATCAGCCGAGATGAGGTGTGGAAGGCGATCGGCATCGACTGGGGCAGCGTGTGGCTGAGCGGCGGCGTGTTCTTTGAGCACGACGGCGCCGTCTACCTGCACTTAGGCTTCCAGCTCAAAGACGGTGGCGAGAAAGTCGAGGGAGCTGCTGAAATCGTGTCGAGCGAGTTAGAGGCGGCCCGCCAAGCTGTCCTTGGCCAGCGCAAGGCCGCCTGATCAATCAGCAGGCGCCAGGCGGAATGCCGCCCTTGTTGAAGTCCTTCAGGCGCTCCCGCTCTTCCTTGGTGGAGTGCGCAGGGGTGTCGTCCTTTGGCGGTTCTTTCTTTTCGTCGGTCATGGCTGCGGGCCTCTTGAGTGGTTCCAGTTTGGGCACCGTGAGGGATATGCAGTTCCAATTTTCCAATCGAGCGATTCACGCAAAACCTTGAGGCCCCGTTACCAGCCAGTCTGGTCGCCGCCCTTCACCAAATCTCGGCACAGGAGAAGCTCCTGCACGGCGCCAGGCTTGAATTGGTCGAACCACGCAAGCGAATCATCTGCGGCCAGATCCTCGGCCGCCAACTCTGACAGCTCGTCGATATCAATGCCCATGCTCGCCGCCGTTGCCAATACAGCGATGAGCGCCTGCTTCAGTTCCATTACGTGCTTGTCGGCCATCTCGGCACCCTCTGGGGTTGAGATTTGAGTTTAGGCCGGGCTCGACACGGCTTTAAATCACGTCGCTATAACGGCTAATCCTTTTGTGCGAATTATCACACCCACCCTTACCCGCCGGCCCAGCATTGGGCTGCAGATACTTTACCGGAGAGAGCCATGGGCATCCCTGTAAATGCTTTGACTGAAGACGAGCTTTTGCACTACGCCGGGCTTGATCCGGATGCGGCGGCAGAACTTACGCGGCGAATTGCCGCTGGCGACATGGATACGGGCGCCGAGCTCGACGAGGCATTGGAAGAGACTCGTCGCCTGGAGAATCTGATTTCTGATATGGACGACGATCTGGAGAACCTTCGTGATAACGCCGTCGAGGCCTGCGGATGGATACGCCGCGCCATGGACCCGGACGACGAAACGCTAACCCGCAAGCAGCTTCTTCAAAAAGCGCTCGATCGCCTGGAGTAATCAAATGAGCACATTCGCAGTGTTTGGCATGAACGAAAACTTTGCCCGCGAAGAAGCCCGCCGGAAGGTTCGCGACTTCAAGATCGAAAAGGGCAATCGGATCGATCTGACCATGAGTCAATGGCTTGAGGCTGTCGAAGCCCGCGTCATCAAGATCATGGACGGCAAGCGAGTGGTCCAGCTGAGCAGTATGTTTGACGCACCCCAGTTCGCATCCGAATACGCCGAAATGGTTCGCAAAAATGGCCGCAGCCGCGATGTTCGCGTTCGCGCGAAAGTGAAAGTTCCCGCCACCAATACCCGCTCCAAATCAGCGATCAAGATTTCTTGGATCGACTACAGCACCGAGTCAGCGGCTGCTTAGGTTACTAAAAAACTAAAGCCCTACCGCCGAAGGCGATAGTCTGCATTTTGACGATCGTTCGGCGTAACGATAATTGCAACTTGCAGGCTAATGCGCTCTGTAAGGAGTCGAATCTTCGCCAACACCTATCCGCTTGTCAGGATCGCACGCCGTCAGCATCGACATAACGGACTGAACCACTAGACGCTGGTTGGCCTGAGGGCCCACATGTATGTTGATAATACTCTCCCTTGGTACTTTTACAGCAACGTAGGGAATGAACAGGTTGCCTCTGCATCTATGATGAATATCCCTGCCCTTTGAGCTAACGATAACTCTACGCTCTTGTTCCTCCTTAAAGCTGGGATGCTTGATCTGCGCAACTTTTGTGAGCAGGGCCTTGAATGCCTGCTCTGCACCACTGGCAAAACCAGCCTGGGCCTTGAAATCCGTGAGGCATGCATTGAGCACTTCCGCAGTGTTGGAGACAGCAAAGCGATATGAGTCGTCGGAGTCATAGCTACATTCGACTACCGGCAATACGCGCTCAAGCAGCGCCTGATCAAACTCTATGGCGAGGGTACCGTAAGAACGCCACTGACTCAGTAATCCAGGGACAGTTGAGAATGAACAGGAAAACATGTTGTTAGGCGGCGAGATATTTTCAAGATAGCTTTTGAGTTCGGCGATCACGTATTCAACGGAGCTTTTAGCGTCGTAATCAAGGCCGTGACCAAGCGTGTTTAAGTATCTGAGTGCTAATGCAATCCCGTGTTTTAGTTCTTCAGCATCGTTCACAAAGCGCAGGTCCGTAAGCCACAGCTCTTCCTTCTCGATTATTGACTTGACCGCTGCGCCATCCGTGTAGTGATAAAGCTTCATTTCAATCCCTTAGCAATCGATGGCGAGCTACATGTGCGCGAAGTATTTCCGCACCCAGCAGAAGCGCCCTGGAGTAAACATGAAGCGAATATACATCAGCGGCCCCATGTCAGGCATGCCCGACAACAACTACCCGGCCTTCGCCGCCGAAACCATTCGGTTGCGCGGCCTGGGTTACGAAGTGGTCAGCCCCGCCGAAATCAACCCCGAAGGTGGCACCTGGCACGAATGCATGCGCCGCGACATGGAACAGATGGTTCGCTGCGATGAAGTGGCCACCCTGCCCGGCTGGGACAAATCACAGGGCGCAACGCTTGAGGTGTACGTGGCAGGACGCCTCGGCATCGAATCCAATGCCGCCTCAACCTACACCGGAGCACAGGTGCAAACATGCTCAAGCCTCTGACAGTCGTCCACGCCCACAAACAAAACCTGATCGTGTTCGACAGCCTGCCCGCCAGCGTAACCCCGCAGGAAGCAATGCTGCTCGCTCGCGCCATTCAACAAGCTGGCATCGATGCGCTCCAGGGTGCAAAGGGTCAGCAGACTTATCCGCCGGAGGCTGTATGAGCGGCCAGCCTCAGCCAGGCTGATTCTCGGAGCTTCCAGCACGCATGAAAGCTCTAAACCATAGGAGAACTACTCCAAGAGGCAGGGTTGACCAAATCAACAACCCCTCGTGCCGAAGACGGAAAATATCACCGAGCACGCTAGCGTCTGCTTTGATAATTCCAAATGCCGACATCAAGAGCGCCAGGCCTCCACCGATTACAACGCACAGCCAACCGACCACGCCCATGGTTTTGTCCAACAGCTTTTTCTGAGCAGTGTTCATCTGATCATTCCTAGAAAAAACAAAGGATTGTATAGCAAGCGGATCATCGGAATGGCGAGTCGAAGCGATTTTAAGTCGTGCCTGGCTTGAGCGCATTTACGCCTCCTTAAGCAATAAACCCTCTGCCGTAATCCATCCCCCTACTTCAAGCCTGCCGGTGATCAGCGGGCGGAGAACACCTATGTCAGCAGTTGAACGATTCCACGAAGCAGCCAACGACGCCTTGGTAACGCTCAGTCAGCATTGCCTCCCGGGCGCCAAGCTCGCCCTGGTCATTTACACGCCGGGCGAGCCTGAGCGCGACATCGTGCTCGAAGATCAGGACTTGAACCGTGACGAGGTGGTCAGCGCTTTGCGGCGCCGAGGCCTGAGCATCGACGGCAACAACGCCTACAAGCAAGATCTGATCGACTCAATCACCGGCACCCTGGCTTTCGGTGCGCAGGATCGTTGCCCGCCTCCTGATGGCCACTGGGCGCAACAGTTCTGGGATATGGGTCGTGAGGGTGCTGCGACCCGGCAAGAGCTGGTGTCTGCCCTCGAGCTGGTTTCCAGCTCCCTGATGGATGCACTGGCAGGCCGGGATGTTCCGCCGTCCAAAGCTGGGCGAGCTATCGCTACCTCAGCCGAAGTTCTCGCAAAGCAGCAATTCTAGTTACCCTTCTGCCGCGATGAGCGGCGCGGAGCATCATCATGGCCAAAGTCATTGCCTATATTTCGGGCAAGCTGCCGCGCCTCATGGAGGCAGGCGAGTACAGGAAGCTGCGATACGCCGGCGGCAAGCCAAGTTTGCAGCAGTTGAAAAGATGGATCGAGGAAGGCGAAGTGATTGGTGAAGTAAAAGGCGGGATGTATTTCGTCGACCTGCAGGCGGCTGTGATGGGCACGACTGATCCGCTGTTGGCTCAAATGCTGGAGACGGTCTGATGGCAGCGAGGCCACGAACTCTCCTGAATCGTAAACTGCCCCCGAACCTTTACCCGAACGGTAAATACTGGCGGTACCGGAACCCCATAACCGGCGTGATGACTAGCATCAATCGGCCGCTCGAGGAAGCTATCAAGCTCGCACGAGCTGCCAACCTCAAGCTGGCGGCGCTGGTCGTCGATGACGGCGCCCTGCTCACCCTGCTTACCGGCGACAGACTGCCGACAGTCAAGAACCTGTTGGAGCGCTTTTCCAAAGAATGGCTGAAGGACAAGGGCTACGCGCCGCGCACCCTGGAGGAAATTGAATTCAAGCTTGAGCGGTACCGACTCGATTTGGGTGAGCGCCTGATAGGGCAAATGGATGTTCTGGCCATGGCCGAATATCTCGACAACTTCAGCAACAACGCTTACACGAAGCACCGCGGTCTCTGGGTTCAGATCTTCGCTTTCGCCGTGGCCAAGGGGCTGGCAGAGCGTAACAACGCCGAACTGACCCTGGTAAAGAAGGAAGCCGAGAAGAAGCGCCAGCGCCACACGCTCGAAGGGTTGATGAAAATCGTCGATGCCGATACCACGCCGCCATGGCTGAAGCGAGCGATACGCCTAGCACTGGCCAGCCTTCAACGGCGTGAAGACATTGTCACCTGGTTGAAGACGGCAGCGGACATGGAAAAGAACACCCTCACCGTCTCGCCCGGGAAAACACAGGGCTATGACAACCCGATCCACCTGAAGATAACGATGGGTGCCGCGCTCCGCGAGGTCGTCGGGGAGTGTTTGCGGTCGCCGATAGCCTCGCCCTACCTGATCCACTACAAGCCACGATCCCGCAGGCGCGAGCAGATTGAAGCGAAGGACCACTGGACATCGGTGACGCCTGATTACCTGACCAAGGAATTCAGCAAGGCCAGGGACGCTGCGCACGCTTACGACCATGTCACGGCTGGTGAGCGCCCCACTTTTCACGAAATCCGTGCTTTGGGTGCCTGGCTATACGAGCAGCAGAAATTCCCACAAGAGTACATTCAGGCACTGCTGGGGCATGCGGACGAGAAGATGACCAGACATTATCAGGAGGGGCACGACGAGAAGAAAATCGAGTACGTCGAGGTGGGTGCAGAATTGGCGTTCTGAGTGGGGGTTTTGCAAAAGTTTTGCAAAAGTTTTGCAAATCCATTTTTGGAACGGGCAACAAAAAAGGGTCCACATCTCTGTGGACCCTTCTAGTACCGGCAGCAGGACCGGATTTTGTTTGGTAGGCGCGACTGGACTCGAACCAG
>Ga0247810_10001630_pt1 | contig 13743 bp, 6 predicted proteins | sample UWRJL119311C1_FD_179918 | JGI IMG/M metagenome (GOLD analysis project Ga0247810, IMG submission 179918) | Plant litter microbial communities from Arlington Agricultural Research Station in Wisconsin, United States - UWRJ-L119-311C-1 | ecosystem: Environmental > Terrestrial > Plant litter >...
TCCAAAGCCTGGCACTGAAACCCCAGCACTTCCCAGCCTATTCAGGGCGCCTTGATTCAGTATCCCACGACTTGGATCAGCTTGAGGCGCATTCGAAGTAGGCGATGACGAAGCAATAGGACTCGATTTCTGTCTTGGAGGTAACCTAGGCGGAAGTCCTGGCGGCTTTCCCATAATCGCAAGCTGTGTTGGGGCAGGGCTGCTTCTAGTGGCTCCATCTCTTCGTCCAGGTGGAGGCGGTAGATGACTTGTTGATAAACCAGTAGTATCCCTTGTATAAGTCTTTGGCACCTTCCTCGTCGCAGCGTCTTCCTCTGCTAAAGCCTCCTCTTCTGCCTCTCGCTGGTCCTCCTCTTGTTGTCGATTTGTTTGCAACACAGGTGCTCCCCAACCACTACGGTCTGGTGTTATTTGATTCGGCAATGCGGCGCCGCCATGATAGTTGACGTTCTTGGGAGGTGGGCCAAAAGCATTTGGATCTTTCAGTGTGTGGAGAGGTCGAGATACGTGACTGTTTGCTTGATCGACTGGACTCTTGCCTTTGCCCATCCAACCCGACACTTGACCAATTCCCTTGAAGTCACCTCGCCATGATTCTTTGGATTTGCCATCCTTGCCCTTGGGATGCCATCCGCTCTTCAGTACGCCTGACATCTTTACGGCAGAATCGTTCTCGGAAAGACAGGATATTGTCACTTTGCGTACTGGAGACGATTGCCTAGTACATAGTAGCTAGTGCTTACGGTGGGGTTACAGCTTGGAGGAGTGGATTCGTCAGAAAGAGGTGTGTTAATATCACTATCCATAAAAGTTTGGATGTCAACAAACTCTCACCACCAGAAGCCGTCAACTTTTACAAACGTATGATCAATAAGTACAGTCTCACTTTACGAGGAGGGTACATAATTGTCATCATGAATTTCCACAACCATTCTACCTCCCAAACATTATGCACTCAAACTTTACCATCCCTAATATGGGGTTGCGTTGAATCTTGGCTCGGGATAATCTGTGCAGTCATCACACCACATACATGAGTATAATTAAGTGACTGAAGAAGATTCAATGACTTTTTTCTTATTTATGTAATGTGACTCTCACATGCACTTGGTATTCTGCTCCTGATCTAAGACAACAAAACTCTCTGACCCAATGCTATCCTTCTCATCTTATAACAACTGTTTCGCGATCCTCCTTTGATAGACCTCTAATCTGTTGTGTTCATAGGCTCTCCCGAGATTGATGCAGCAGAAGTGGTTGCGAAGAACCTGACATCAACATCGTCATCATTCTGCAACTTCTCTAGCGCAGGTCTGATTCTGTCTTCGATGACTTCCTTTCCCATTTTCGACGGAGGTAGCGTATTACCACCTTTCTCCAGTGTGTAGATGGTGCCATCTGGTGGCAGACGCTTAAGTACTAGAATCAATTCACCGTATGTCTTGGCAACGTTGAATCGGATGTTAGGAATTTCATCCAAGGTGAGCTTGTCCATGATTGGCAAAATAGCACCAGAAACAATGTCAAGTGACAGGACACTGGAGAGAGTCTACTCCTCATTAGTACTCTGTGATTAATATCTGAAAGAATCACCTACTGAGATGGCGAAACAGGTAGTCATTCTGTAAAGGTAGTTTGGATGTGAGCCCATGGCGACAACCTTCGGGATGATTGACTCAGTAGCCCAGTCAACGCCAAAGACTTCTGTAAGCTTCTTCAAATTATGAGTTGCAGCCTCTCGTATACTGAAGACAGTGTCGCCTAGCCAGCTCATACAGAGTTGAGATAATTTCTCATCAAAGAATTTTACACCCAGTTGGCTGGCGAGAAGCGGGATGTATTCGATAATGGCCAATCGAACACGCCATTGCTTGTCTTCAGCTAGCTGGACAATGGCAGGAAGCAAGGATTGGGAGAGGAGGTCAATACCAATGACTTGGTTGACAAGCTCGAGTTTTGAAATGATGTGGAGGCGAACATCTGGGAACTCGTCCTTGAGCATCTGGAGGAACATAGGGAGGAGGTGGTCGATGGTCCTGGGATAAGACAAGTCAGCCATGTTGAGAAACGAGGAGAAAATAGACTTACTCTTGCTTTCCGAGGATTGGTGCTAATCCACTAATTTGTGTGCCAAGGGCAGCACGAACATGTTGAGAAGTATCTGATACGAGATCTTCTACAGTGCTCATAATGTCGTTAAGTAGAGTTGATCGATCCACTAATTTGCAGAAACCTGACGTTGTCAGCATATACATTCAAGGGAAGCGTTAAAGCATACCTGGAATCTGACCGGCAATGGCGGTTCGAACTTCTGCTTCGGAGTCCTTGAGAAGTTTGACAAATGCAGGGACGAGATCTCTCGTAACAACCTCGTCATCTACAGCCTTCGCAATCTGCGATGATGTTAGCCTATAATTTCTTGCAGATTCGTTTGTATTGCTACCTTCTCGAATCTATCCGCAACCATATATCTGACCCTCCAGCTCTTGTCTTCAATCAAACTTCTTAGTGCTGTAAGAAGGACACCATGGCTTGATTGCTGTTCCTTTGGAACCACCTCTGCAATAGCAATCAAAATCTCCACGGTAAGAAGTCGCACGCTGTCCTGATCATCGCTTGCAAGGTGCTGGAAAAGTGGAATCATCTCTTCAACAACTATGGTCGCAGGCATTTCCTTTACGAATTTACCCAGATTATTGGCTGCTTGCCTTCTCACCATTGGTGTCTCATCATGCACGAGAAGACCAAACTGTGTGCGTAACTGCTCTTGCATCGGAGGTGAAGCCTTTTTGTATGGCACGTTGTAAAGTCCAGTGGCAGAAATCTTCGAAGTAAACCAATCTGCTTTCGAAAGTCGGATCGTAAGGGGGATGAAGTATTCCTCGACTTGTTGTGATGACAACTCTTCGCAGATCTTGTTCAAGGATTCCACAGCCTAGTGCTGTCAGTCCTAAGACCTTTCGCAAGGATGCCTGCTTACCTTTTCTCGCACCAAAGGCTCTTCAATGGCGGCCAGATTCTCGAGTGGTGAGAGAAGTACATGTCCCCATTCTGGGCCACCAACATATTCAACGAAGCCACCCAATTCCTCACTTAACGCCGTCAAAACTTCATCCTCGTCCTCGACAGACTCTGCATGGTTGTCAGAAATGAACAGAATGTTATAGAAATCCAGGAATTACCGTCCAGAAAAGGAATTAGTTCATCCCTCGTCCGTTCTGCACCCAGAGCGAGTGCGATTGTAGAGAGCCTATGGATAGCGTTCAATCTTAACAAGACGTCATCGTGCTGAAGAAGTTTCGATCAGTATCTGACGTTGCAATTCGGATCCAAACCATGTACCTTCAATTCGTCTATAAGAACCGCGATAGGATATAGCTCATCAGTCTTGTCTGCACTGTCGGCCATTTTGACTGATTCGGTGAGGGTTGACTACGGCAAGCACGCGGGAAGGAGTCGCTGGAGGAGTACGAAAGCTGTACTCGAAGGGATCGATTCGCGGTGTGTCTCGTGTCTTACCCCAACAGATGATTCGAAAAACGTGGCGTAGTATCGACGTCGAGCGCGTACAAATGTTCTATCATATAATTGAGTCAGCAAGTAGCCCTGGTCATGTAAAGATACCGTTCGAGCTGTAGGAGCTATATATTGGCGGGGTGGTTCCAGATATCGTGAGAATGACGGAGTGGAAGGGCAAAGGATGTGAAAAGATGTTGTCGCAAGGTCTTAAAGTAGGGCTTACCTTTGTTGTCAAATCGAATGCGCCGATATAATACGCAAGATACAGATCGTCGATGTTGTGAAAGATGCGTAGAAGTGAAGTTGGTATGAGATATAAGATTGGAGGAGGTTCGAGCAGAGCAATTGAGCTTGGAGAGTGAAGCCTCATGCTCAGTCTTGGCAACACCACGAGATGCTCACTGTTGATAATTACAATCTAATTTCTCTCTACATGTAGGTTTGACTTCCTTTTGAATTTCACACGTAATTTCTGGTTCATCAATTACCTATACTGTGAATTATCTGCACTCATACTTGCACAAAGTAAATCTACTGTTACCGCTTCCATCTTCATGGTCTGTTCCTGGTGGCCAGCCCCTCGTCACTTCCTTCTTGGTGGGGTGAACCCTTCCTCCCAATTTATTTTGGAAACTCGAGTCACAACATCTCGGTGAAGACGTTTGTGAAGCTTGCAACAATTCAACTCGAAACTGCGTTGAACGTAGCTACCTTGGGGTCTTCCTGCACAATTACACACTTTCACTGTCCTCAAAATGCCTACAATCAGCGTGGATAAGGCGGAGTTGTTCAAGGCCCTTGGTCGAGAGTATGTAGGAGAGCACTGCGAACCAAGTATTTACTAACCGCACCATCTCCAGATATACTACCGAAGAGTTCGAGGTACTATGTTTCGATTTCGGTATCGAGTTAGACGAAGATACTACAGATCAAGAACGACCGATCGTTAACGGAAAGCAAGAACCACCACAGCTCAAGATCGAAATCCCAGCGAACAGATATGATATGCTGTGTTTCGAGGGAATTGCGCTTATGTTGCAGATATTCCTAGGCCAGAAGTCGTTCCCAGATTACAAGCTCGTTGAAGCTAAAGGAGGACAGCTGCAGACGATTACTGTTTCCCCGGATACCACAAAAGTACGACCATATGTGTCTGGAGCTATTCTACGCAACATCAAATTCACTCAAGCAAGCTACGATTCTTTCATCTCGTTGCAAGACAAGCTACACGCAAATTTGGCAAGAAATAGAACTTTGGTGGCTATTGGTACACACGACCTAGACACAATCAAGGGCCCTTTCACTTATGAGGCATTGCCTCCGAAGGATATCAAGTTCACTCCATTGAATCAGAAGAAGGAGATGGATGCCGTAGAACAAATGGAGTATTACAGCACAGACAAGCACCTAGGGAAGTTCCTGCACATTATCAAGGACAAACCAGTCTACCCAGTCATTTACGATTCGCAGAGGATTGTTTGCTCGATGCCACCTATCATCAATGGAGACCACTCTAAGATTACGCTGAACACCACAAATGTCTTCATTGAAATGACAGGAACGGATAAGACAAAACTGGAAATTGTAAACAGCATCATTGTGGCCATGTTCTCAGGTTACTGTGCTCAACCCTTCTCCATCGAGCCTGTAAAGATCGTGTCAGAACATAATGGTGAAACTCGAATTACACCAAGCCTCAAGCCACGTCTTGCTCATGCTGAGGTGGATTACATCCAGTCGTGTTGTGGTCTAGATGACAAGGAAGCTTCAGCAGAAAAGATCTGCACGCTTCTCAAGAAGATGTGCTATGAAGCAGAGCCGTCTTCCAAGGATGCCAACATCGTCGATGTCTACGTTCCGCCAACTCGCGCGGATGTGTTGCACCAATGCGATATCATGGAAGATGTGGCTATTGCGTACGGATTCAACAAACTTCCACGCACTTCACCAAACAAAGCCTCCACAATCGCCCAACCTCTGCTTCTTAACAAACTTGGCGACATCATCCGCCACGAGGCAGCCATGTCAGGCTGGAGTGAAGTGCTTCCTCTGATTCTCTGCTCTCACGACGAAAATTTCAAGTGGCTGAATCGAGCAGATGATGGCACGACTGCCATTCGTCTTGCCAATCCCAAGACAGCAGAGTATCAAGTAGTCCGCACGTCTCTTCTTCCAGGTCTTCTGAAAACCATTCGAGAGAACAAGAAGCACTCAGTCCCAATCAAAGTCTTTGAAGCAGCAGACGTAGCTTTCAAAGCACCACATCTAGAACGTAAAGCCCGCAATGAACGTCATTTTGCAGCAGCTTACTACGGTAAGACATCTGGATTCGAAATCGTTCACGGACTACTTGATCGTATCTTGTTGATGCTCAAGACCGCATTTGTAACAAGAGAAGAGGGACTGCAAGGAAAGAAATTGGAATTCGAGGTCACAGAAGATCAAGGTAAGAAGGACGGATATTGGATCGAGGAGATCGATGAGCCTACTTTTTACAAGGGACGTGCTGCTGGTATCTGGGTCAGACTCAGTGGAAAGGAGCAGAGGATTGGTGAACTCGGCATTTTGGATCCAAGTGTATTGGCCAACTTCGAGTTGAGGTATGCCTTTTTTTCTTCTCCTTTACAATTGAGCAACGGATCTGCTATGGAAGTGATACTAATTGTGTTATATAGATATCCTGTCAGCACTGTTGAGATCAACCTGGAGGTGTTCTTGTGATTCAAAGAGCTGATGTGAATCATTGCAGCATATATAAAGTAAAGATTCTTGGAAGAACAATTTTGATACCACACTCTTGTCATTCTAAAGGACATACTTTCCAAGCTCATGGGTCACGTGGCAACGTGATGAGAAGCCGAAGAATAGAAGTTATACTTATGGGTAAGTTGTGTTGTGAGGTATGTGATGTTTGAAACCTAGAATCACACACAGACATCGCCGGAATCGTGATGTGAACAGATGGAGGTGATGGCAGTGTAACATGATCATTGTGTTGTTCAGGCGCATAGCTATATTGATATTCGCCACTAGGCGACTTCACAACGGCACGGCACCACTCTCATCGACACGTCTCATTTTTCCAAATACTGATCAAAGTCCAGTAATGCCGTGAACAGACTTCAATCTTGATCCAGCATGATACGATATGACATTTTTAGCATTAGCGGGCGCAATGGGCCACTTATCAACTGTGAATGTCAGCATCAGATACATGAACGAGAAACAGTAGCGGAAGGTCGGGGATTGATTTCACTATGGGGTGTTTGTGTACCTCACCCGAACTTTATATGATGAACATATGTCTCAGAATCCTCACTTTCACTCGCAAATTGCGTTTCTATTCAGTATTACACCAACAGAGAGAGAAAGAGAGAGGGAGATAGAGTTGATCATAAAATGCTGCAGACGTTCTACAGTGACTCTTCTTGTGAATGTCGGATTCGCAGATAGGGAGAATAATATGTGACAAGGAGGAGGAGGAGGGGAAGGCGAGGAGCCGTTGCTACTGTGATTGCCAAGACCAAGAAGCCTGGCTCACAGAGCATCTTGAAGCAAAGGCTTGCATTTGTTGTCTTTTTGGCTCAAGGATACTGGTGACTTATACTTGTATGCAGTGAATCTTAGCAGGTGAATCTTTCATCTGGCAATAGAAAAGGCGAAAAGGCTCATTACTGAATCTCAAAATTAATTCACGGGTTGCGCGTTGGAGAAACCATACGCTATTCTCCACCACGGCCCTTACCAAGCGATTATCATCTGGACACTGGATTTGACCTCGTTCACCATCAATCATTGTTCACCACGACTTTCTCTGCAAGACTCTGATGAGAAAACTTGCCTCACGAGGCACGGGAATCCATCAGACTTCGCTCTTGTCATATATTCATACTCAAATGTCCTCGAGTCTCGTCTTGGGTAGTGATCTGACCAAATCAATCATCGCGATCATCGAATACGCCGTCACATCCAAAACCACCTCATAGCCCTCGAATTTGCATACATCCGACCTACAATCTGGTCTGCGGAACGCCAACGGACTTTTGCAATTCAAACGTTGCATTAGAATACTACAGGACGTCCACTTTCCACACTCTTGCTCATCCGTTGCCTGATACTGTCGGGCGGATTGAGCATTTCACAGAACTGCAAATGTCGACACCACAAACCCTGCCTCCACACCATCCCAACTACGGCTATTCACATCATCAGAACTATCAATCGAGTTCTGGTTATCGCAGTAACAACAATCTGGTGACCGCAGGAAGTCGCCTGGGCACATACACCGTGCCAACAACGACTTCGAGTAACGGCACCAGCAGCACCACCCTGGTCGAAACACCACGAACGCAGCCGCGCGAGACATTTACTTCCAAATCCTCCCAAAGATCCGCAGGCGCATCTGCGACGTCTACATCCATGGCAAGCACTGCCGCAAAGAAGAGACAACGATCTCGAGAACGTGAGCCAGATTGGGACAATTTCTACAAGAACGGTCTGCCGAAAGAGATCATCGTCATCGACGACTCCCCAGAACCCTCTAACTCAAGCATCCCACAACACAACGGTAGATCCGACAATCGAGGGGATAATGGACATGCAGCGAAAAAGCGAAGACGCGATGACGTTGGCACAGCATATGATCCGGTGTATCACCTCGATCGAAGTAACGAGCACACCCCAAATTACAATTCTGCATCCAAGTCCACCATATCTACTGATCGAACCACTTCTGCTATACATACTACAGCGGCTACATCGTTGGGATCACATTCCTCGAACGGCCAAAACGGCTATGACGACGTAGAGCTACAATCTGGTCAGAAGCGCAAGAGGACGAATACTCGACTTCAAATTGCGAATGAGGCGAAAAAGCGAGAAGTAGAGACATATGGCGATGCTTTCACGAGCTACCAACCGCCGCCCTACCCTCCTATAAAAGCGCCTGAAGTTACTGTCAAGCAGATACCTGATGTATGTATATCTTGCCCTTTACTTTGTGAGGGTACTAACATGGCTTAGAATTCTTATACCAAAAACAGCAAGGTTGATGATGATGATGGACATTATATTGTAGTGCCGGATTCTGACTTGACAGAAAGGTGTAAGTTACATGGTTTAGGAGCCATATCCCACTTGATACTGACAGTCGTATAGATCAAGTCACTAAGCTTCTAGGTCAAGGAACGTTCGGGAAAGTTGTCCAAGCGAGAGACAGGAAGAGAAACAAACTTGTTGCTATCAAGATCATTCGATCCGTGCAGAAATACCGAGATGCTTCGCGGATTGAACTACGAGTCCTGTCAACACTGAAAGCCAATGATGCGGAAAACAGAAATCGCTGCATACATCTCCGAGACTGCTTCGATTATCGGGGTCATATATGCATAGTCATGGACTTGCTTGGGCAGAGTGTGTTCGATTTCTTAAAAGGCAACTCCTTCGTTCCATTTCCGAACAGTCAGATCCAGAATTTTGCACGGCAATTATTCACAAGCGTAGCATGTAAGTGTTGCTATCACCAACCGTTCATTCACGTCTAACAAGAAATAGTTTTACACGACCTGAAACTCATCCATACCGATCTCAAGCCAGAGAATATCCTCCTCTGCGATAATGCATATCAAGCGTTCACTTACAGCCGAAGGATACCGTCGTCTTCAACGGCCCAGTCAAGACAGGCAGCTCAACGAAAGGTCCTCTTGGATACGGAAATTCGATTGATCGATTTTGGATCTGCCACGTTTCAAGACGAGTATCACTCCTCGGTGGTCTCGACGAGACACTATCGAGCACCAGAGATCATTCTACAGCTGGGTTGGTCTTATCCATGTGATATCTGGAGTATAGGGTGCATCCTGGTCGAATTTTTCACTGGTGATGCTTTGTTCCAGACTCATGACAATCTGGAGCATCTCGCAATGATGGAAGCTGTGGTTGGCAAGAAGATCGATACACATTTGATTCAGCAGGTCAACAATATCTGCAAAAGGAACAACGCCATGCAGGCGAACAAGTAAGTTCTCAAACACGAATGACGTGACTATCACTAATATTGCATCGAAGATATTTTAAGCGATTAAAGTTGGACTATCCACAACCCGAAACGAGTAAAGCTTCACGGAGGTTTGTCAAGGCTATGAAGCATTTGGAGGTATGTCACGTCTAACAATAGCAAAATCACAACGACTAACCTTTTCCAGGACATTATCCCAGACAACAACCGATTCAGCCGTAACTTTTTGGATCTGTTGAGAAGGATATTTGTGTACGATCCGGAACAGAGGATCACAGCACATCAAGCACTTCAACATCCATGGTTTAAAGAGGCAGCAGTACCTGATGATGGCACGGAAGCCACGAAGATTCGATTACAGCGGTTGAATCAGCAGAAAGAAAACGGTTATCATTCATGATATTCAACGAAGCACGACATAATGGCGTAATCAGGGCGGGAGGCAAAGTTCTTTCTCTTTTTATCAATCAACTTTTGGGTATTATATTTCTGGCGCACTGGGAATGTTTCCGCTGCAATTGTAAGCAACATGTTGTGTATACCATGCTCTCACCTTTGGGAGTTGTCATTGCATTATGGGACATTGGTAATTCATGAATGTGATTTGGCATTCCTAGAAGTCGTGCATCATTAGGATTTGCATGGATGACACAAGGACACTGTAGATATACCCTTAGCCAGTCAAAGCCTTATGAACATACAACTCTTACTATCCGCAAAAATGGCTGCATTGTGTGCTCAAGATGCTTATCGCCCATCGGGAGAATGCACAATGTGCCAAGGAAAGTCCCCTAATTTGTGTCGCGAAACTTCTCGACATAAATATATGAATGACGCATCGAGCAACGGATTTGGTCATGTCTGTCGCTGTAAGATGATTGTATGGCCTTACGAATCGTAGCGAATAATATTACAAGATCCTTCAAACTCCCTGGTGGAAAGTGCAGGGCACAAGGGCAATCCTGCAATAGGTATTCGCAGATAAACCACGCGTCGTCCTCTTTTAGACCTTATACCTTAGTAAATATTGCGTCCTCTCAGTACAAGCCTCTTGCACCATCACCGATTCAGACAGTCAATCCGCGAATGCAGTATCAGAATTACTGGAATTTATTAGAAGAAACGAAGCAGATATCACCCGTAAAGAAGCACGGGGTCGTGAATTGGAACAGGATGAAGTGCTACGTCCAATTCATTACCACGCCCACGGCAGACACACCTGGCACAACGCTCCTTCTACACTTCGACAACAAACGCTATTTGATTGGGAACGTCGCTGAGGGCACGCAACGTGCAGCTGTGCAACGAAAACTGGGTCTCTTGAAAGTCAAAGATATCTTCCTTACTGGACCGGTACGATGGTCTGGTTTCGGAGGGATATTAGGAATGTTATTGACGGTAGCCGACAGTCTGACAACTTCGCGGGCGAGTCAGGAGGAAAATGCTAAGAAGGGAAAGAAGGGTGAGCAGAAGGACAAAGAAGCCGTAGATGAAGGATTGATACCGAAGGATACTTTGACTTTGCATGGAGGAAGGAATTTGATGCAGCTGATTGCTACGGCAAGACGGTTTGTGTTCAGGAAGGGTGTGCCTACAAGGGTCAATGAGTTCAAGAAGGATAGAGAGATCGGAGCGGAGGAACCAACATGGAGTGATGAGAATATTCTGGTTTGGAGCATGGTCGTGGAGCCGGAGACTGCGAAAGCGGTGCAAAGTAATGGACGATCGAGGAAGAGAAGTCACGAGGAGTTTGTGAATGAGAATGCGATGGATACTAGTGTTGATCTCGCGGAGACAACAGAGGAAAGGGAGGTGAGATATGATGGGATGAGGAGAGCTGTTGTTGAGAGTATGTTTGATTCGACCTGGAAACTGGATGCACTGTTCAAGAAACGACTTTCTGAAGTAAAGAAGGGTGAAGGAGTCGTGTTTGTAAGGAATGAGCAGGGTAAGATTGAGGAGTACAAAGGTCCTTTCATGCATGACGATCCTTTGATACTAGATCGTGAGGTCCTGATGAGGAATCCTTGGCCTGGCGCGAAAATCGAAACATTACCGCCAACAACGCCCTCGTATAGTTCGATCTGCTACATCTTCAAGAATCACCCACAGAGAGGAAAGTTCGATCCGAAGAAAGCTATGGCGTTAAATGTGCCCAAGGGAAAGATGTGGGCACAGCTTACGAAAGGGGAAAGTGTGGTATCTAATGATGGTATCACTGTTAGTCCAGATATGGTCCTTGGTGCGGGTAGAGATGGGAACGGCTTCGCCGTCGTTGAGCTTCCTGACACTTCTTACGTGGCACCATTGGTGGCCAGACAGGAGTGGAAGAGTGAGAAGATCATGGCTGGCGTGCAGTCCATCATTTGGATATTGGGGAAGGGTGTGATTGAGGATGCGAGCCTACAAACATTCATGCAGCATCATTCGAAAGTGAAGCATGTTGTATCCGGGAGAGATCATGGTACGAACTACTTGGCTTTGGAGTCTGCCGCGACCTCTGCGATACGGTTGAATCTACTTGATCCAGGCAGATTTCCAATTCCCAAGCACAGCAACGAGAAGCCTGTATCGGCTGTTTCGAGTAAGATCTACGATGTATCGCATCCTGGTCTGTCGTTGATGCTTCAGCCGGACTTCAAAGTCGACACCACACAGATACTGCCAGTATTAGACACAGCAAAGGTTGTTGCAGAAGCATCACCTGAGGTCCAGAAGCTAGCAGATATTGCACGCGAACAAATAAACGAGCCAGCGTATCTAGAACAGTTGGAACGGAAGCAACAGGATATTCCTAGTAAAGATGCAGAAGTTATTACCCTTGGGACTGGTTCAGCTCTTCCATCCAAGTACCGTAATGTATCGGCTACCCTTGTCAAAGTGCCTGGGTACGGTAGCTATCTCCTTGATTGTGGAGAGAACACTATCGGTCAATTAAGTCGAGTCTTCGGCGACGAACTTCCAGAAATTCTTCTCGATTTGAAGGCAATCTGGATATCACATCTTCACGCAGATCATCACCTAGGCACAGCGAGTGTAATCAAAGCCTGGGCAGAAGCAACAGCAAAGCACACCAGCATGCAAGACGCGAAACTCATTGTAGCATCTGACGAGGCAATGCTACATTGGTTACGCGAATACGCTGAAATCGAAGACTTTGGGCACTCTAGAGTAGAGCCTATCTCCCTAGGACGCGCCACAACCTTCCATCACCGCTTCTCTCATCAAGAAACCGCGCAACACGGATTGGAGTCAATTCAATCCTGTATGGTGCAACACTGCAATGGCGCCATGGCCGTCGTCTTGACCCTCCCCAATGGGTTTAAAGTAGCGTACTCAGGTGACTGTCGCCCATCCGACTTCTTCGCCAAGATCGGAAAGGGAGCCACACTCCTCATTCACGAAGCCACGTTCGATGATGAATTAATTGGTGACGCGAAGGCGAAGAAACACAGTACTACCGGCGAAGCACTACATGTGGGCAAGATGATGGGGGCGAGGAGGATTCTCTTGACGCATTTTAGTCAAAGGTATCAGAAGTTGCCGGTTATGGATACGGAAGGTGACAAGGATCAAGTCGCGATCGTGGCGTTTGACTATATGAGGGTCAAGCTGGGTGATTTTGTGGTGCAAGAGGCTTTCAAACCGGCGCTCTTGGAACTGTTCAAGGATGATGAGTAGGGTGGTCATGGCAGTAAGTGATGGAAAAGTATTGCATTGTAAGGTGTCCGGAAGGTGCATTTGGATTCTACGCTGGAGCGCATAACTTGGTAGTTGTACTGCATACGATGGGAAGCGAGTCCATAATGAGATAGATAGATGGGAATCAAGACATTTGAACCTTCACGACTTTCCGGTCCGTCTCTTCTCACTGCCGCCTATACCTTTCAAGAAGATGATTTTTCCTTGATGCCTCATCTTCCACAGACCAAACCATGTACCTGTCATTGGGTTGAGACTTTACATCTGCAAAATCAGCAACTTCAGGAGTAGTCCTGATCTCTTCATCTCTCATTGGGCCGTATACTGGCGTATCGTCATCGAAAGTAAGACTCATAGGACTTACTGGATCTGATAGCTCATGTTTTGCGTCATTCGACTTTTCAGGATGAGCCTCTCGGTCTGAGAATTTCGCCGAGGAAAAATTTGCTTCGGTGTTGTGACGGATTGCGAGAGTCTTTACTTCGCAAGAAATCTTCTCGTTCTCG
>Ga0247810_10001632_pt1 | contig 13737 bp, 12 predicted proteins | sample UWRJL119311C1_FD_179918 | JGI IMG/M metagenome (GOLD analysis project Ga0247810, IMG submission 179918) | Plant litter microbial communities from Arlington Agricultural Research Station in Wisconsin, United States - UWRJ-L119-311C-1 | ecosystem: Environmental > Terrestrial > Plant litter >...
ATTGATTCCAAATAAAAAAAACCGACAGAATAATTTCTATCGGTTTTTTTTTTATGATTGCGTGAGAATTTATAATTGATTAATTTTCTGTTTCGCTCAAATGTTCCAGCATGTCTTTTGTCATGCTTTCCAAGTCAAAATCGTGCTTCCAGCCCCAGTCGTTTCGAGCGTCGGTGTCGTCAATGCTAGACGGCCAGCTGTCGGCGATTTTTTGCCTGAAATCGGGTTCGTATGAAATCGTGAATTCTGGAATGTGCTTCTTGATTTCCGCTGCAATTTCATCTGGCGTGAAACTGATTCCGGCTAAATTATAAGAAGAGCGGATTTTGATATTTTCCGATGGAGCTTCCATAATGCTGATGGTCGCACGGATGGCGTCGTCCATATACATCATCGGAAGTTTCGTTTCTTTAGATAAAAAACATTCGTATTTGCCGTCGCTCAGCGCCTTGTGGTAAATGTCCACGGCGTAATCGGTGGTTCCGCCGCCTGGAGGCGTTGACCAGCTAATCAATCCTGGATAACGAATGCTTCGGATGTCTACGCCAAAGATATTGTGGTAATATTCACACCATCTTTCACCCGATTGTTTGCTGATTCCATACACCGTCGAAGGTTCCATGATGGTATACTGCGGCGTGTTTTCTTTAGGCGTCGTTGGCCCAAAAACAGCAATACTTGACGGCCAAAATATCTTTTTAATCTTTCCTGCTTTGGCCAAATTTAAAACGTGAAAAAGCGAGTTCATGTTTAAATCCCAAGCAAAAGCAGGGTTTTTTTCAGCTGTCGCAGAAAGCAACGCTGCCATCAGATACACTTCTTCAATATTGTATTTTTCGACAATCGTTTCAATTTGGTTGAAATCTAACGCATTGACTACTTCAAACGGTCCTGAATTTACAAACTCCGGACTTCCTTTTCGAACATCTGAAGCAATGACAGCGTCCGTTCCGTATTGTTTGCGAAGCTGTTTCGTAAGCTCTGTCCCGATTTGGCCACAAGCGCCGATGATTAAAATTTTTGCGTGCATCTGAGATGATTTGGTAGGGACAAATATAACGATTTCGAAAAACAAAACTTAAAATTCTTTGGCAGAATTCAATTCGATTTTTAAGGTATTTGTGATTTATACGCTGTTCTATTTTATAAAAAGCAAAAATTCTACGCTAATGAATTCATTTACTAACAATTATTCAATCAAAAGGGTCAAAAAAATTAGAGAAGTTTTATGAATAATCCACACTTTGGCGTAAAGGTTGCTATCCAATAGTTTGTTAACTTTGCAATTCAAAAATAGACTGATGAAAATTTATACTTTTTTGCTGCTGGCGCTTTTTACCCTTTTCGTTTCTTGCAAGGATGACGAATCGGCGCGGCTTCAGGCAAATGCAAAAGACACTCAGAAAAATGATGAGATTTTTGAAAAGATAGACAAAGCTTGGATTTTCAACACGCCACCGCCCAATGCCGCCGTGCAAAGCAGGATTCAAGGATGGGCAGAATGGCGCCTGTTTATGACGGAATTGCACCAAAAGCCTAAAAGTTCCATCGGCGCATTTAAACAAAAAGCCAAGACGCTTTCGTTAAAAGTCTCTGACTTACAGAATAATATCCCGCCGGTTTTCAACAAGCCCGAGGTCATCAGCCGCATTATGACGCTGACCACCAAGGTAAAATCGCTGGAATTGTACATTAATTTGAGCTACATCCAAGACCAAAAAGTGCTTCGACTGATTCCAGAAATCAATGAAGAATTGCTGTCGCTGCAATCTCAAATGGAAGAAATCGTGAAGAAAAGCGAAATCAGGCTGGAAGACGGAGAAGCAGAAATGCTGCGCAACATCAGCGATTCCTTGAAAAAACCAGAAGTTCAGCTGGTTCCAATGAATATACAAAACCAAAAACCTAGCAATACCAGAGGAAATGGCGGTATTTTGCCAAATTCTAATCCAAAACAAAACCGATAACAGCATCTTTTGAAACTACCCATTTTAAATATTTACGTCAATTCTCCCAAGGTCAAGCAGATTGCGGAAAGCCTTGAAACCAGAGAAAACAAAGTACATCTAAAAGGACTTTTGGGTTCTTCGTTGTCTGTAATTGTGTCTAGTTTATTCAAGAAAAATGAGCTTCCTTACCTGTTGATTTTGCAGGATAAAGAAGAGGCAGCTTATTATTTGAATGATTTGGAACAGCTTATCGGCGAGGAAGATGTCTTGTTTTACCCGGGTTCTTATCGTCGTCCGTACCAAATTGAAGATACTGACAATGCGAGTGTTTTGCTTCGCGCTGAGGTTTTGAACAGGATAAATTCGAGGAAAAAGCCGGCGTTGATTGTCACTTATCCCGAAGCACTTTTTGAAAAAGTAGTCACCCGAAAAGAACTGGACAAAAACACACTAAAGGTGGCCGTCGGCGACCAAGTTTCCATCGATTTTATCAACGAAGTGTTGTTCGAATACGAATTTAAAAGGGTCGATTTTATAACAGAACCGGGAGAATTTTCGGTTAGGGGAGGAATTTTGGATGTGTTTTCTTTTTCAAATGAAAATCCGTTTCGTATTGAATTCTTTGGAAATGAGGTGGATAGCATCCGAACTTTTGATGTGGAAACCCAGCTTTCGATTGAAAAACAGAAGAAGATTACGATTATTCCAAACGTAGAAAATAAATTCTTCCAAGAAAACAGAGAAAGCTTTCTGAATTACATCAATGAAAAAACGGTGCTTTTTATTCAGAATACCGATTTGCTTTTTTCCAAATTGGACCAATTGTTCGGCCGTGCCAAAGAAATTTTTGGAACGATGGACGCCACTGTAAATCACATTGCGCCCGAAGAATTGTTTTTAAACCAAGAAGCCTTCATCAAAAAAGCACTTGATTTTACGGTTGCAGAAATGGGCTCAAAAGCGATTTTTAGAACCCAAAAAACCTTTGAATTTCATATCCAGCCACAGCCTTCGTTCAACAAGCAGTTTGATTTATTGCTGAATAATTTGAACGATAATCAGCAGAACGGCTACAAGAATTATATTTTTTGTTCCAATGAACAGCAGGCGAAACGTTTTCACGATATTTTTGAATCTTTAGACGAAGCCAATAGCGAAAATATCCGGAAGCAGTATCACACCGTGGTTTTTCCATTGTACCAAGGATTTGTGGACGAAGAAAACCAAATTGCCTGTTACACCGACCACCAGATTTTTGAGCGTTATCATAAATTTAGCATCAAAAACGGCTATTCGAAAAAGCAGACGATTACTTTAAAAGAATTGAACACGCTTTCCGTTGGCGATTATGTGACGCACATTGACCACGGAATTGGGCGTTTTGGCGGTTTGCAGAAAATTCAGGTGGAAGGAAAAACGCAGGAAGCCATCAAATTGGTTTATGCCGACAATGACATCGTGTACGTGAGCATTCACTCGCTCCATAAAATTTCAAAGTTTAACGGCAAGGACGGTGCTCCACCAAAAATATACAAATTAGGCTCTAATGCTTGGAAAGTTTTAAAGCAAAAAACCAAAGCCAGAGTCAAACATATAGCGTTCAACTTGATTCAGTTATACGCCAAGCGACGACTGGAAAAAGGATTTCAATATGCGCCAGACAGCTATCTTCAGGCCGAATTAGAATCGTCTTTTATTTATGAAGACACACCTGACCAGTACAAAGCGACGCAGGACGTGAAAAACGACATGGAAAGCGAACGTCCGATGGACCGATTGGTTTGTGGCGACGTTGGTTTTGGAAAAACCGAAGTCGCGATTCGTGCGGCATTTAAGGCGGTCGATAATGGAAAACAGGTGGCGATTTTAGTTCCAACCACGATTTTGGCGTTCCAGCATCATAAGACGTTTTCAGAGCGATTGAAAGATATGCCGGTAACTATCGGCTATTTGAATCGATTTAGAACCGCCAAACAAAAAGCGGAAACGCTGAAAGAACTGGCCGATGGAAAATTAGATATTGTCATCGGGACGCATCAATTGGTCAATAAAAATGTTTCGTTTAAAAATCTAGGACTGCTGATTGTCGATGAGGAGCAAAAATTTGGCGTGAACGTAAAAGACAAATTAAAAACAATTGCAGCCAATATTGATACATTGACATTGACGGCAACGCCGATTCCGCGAACGCTTCAGTTTTCGTTGATGGCGGCACGGGATTTGTCAGTAATCACAACGCCTCCGCCAAATCGATATCCGATTGAAACGCAGGTCGTTGGTTTTAACGAAGAATTGATTCGCGATGCGATTTCGTATGAAATTCAAAGAAACGGTCAGGTTTTCTTCATCAATAACCGAATTGAAAATATAAAAGAAGTGGCCGGAATGATTCAGCGATTGGTTCCGGGCGCTCGTGTGGGCGTGGGTCACGGACAGATGGATGGCAAAAAACTGGAAGAATTGATGCTGGCATTTATGAACGGCGATTTTGACGTTTTGGTAGCGACGACCATTATTGAAAGCGGTTTGGACGTGCCAAATGCCAATACTATTTTCATCAACAATGCCAATAACTTCGGGCTTTCTGATTTGCACCAAATGCGCGGACGCGTGGGCCGAAGCAATAAAAAAGCATTCTGTTATTTCATTACGCCGCCGTATTCTGTGATGACAGAGGATGCGAGAAAACGAATCCAGGCTTTGGAACAATTTAGTGAACTCGGAAGCGGATTTAATATTGCAATGAAGGATTTGGAAATTCGTGGTGCTGGAGATTTATTGGGTGGCGAACAAAGCGGTTTCATCAACGAAATTGGTTTTGAAACCTACCAAAAAATCATGAACGAAGCCATTGACGAATTGAAAGAAAATGAATTTAAGGATTTGTATCCCGAAGACGAAAACGCACCTGAAAAGGAATTTGTCAAGGAAATACAGATTGATTCTGACTTTGAATTATTATTTCCGGATGAATACATCAATAACGTTTCGGAACGACTGAATTTGTACAATGAGCTGAGCAACGTGAAGAATGAAGAAGAACTTTTTGCGTACGAACAGAAGTTGATTGACCGATTTGGCGCATTGCCAAAACAGGCAATTGCATTGATGAACAGCATCAGAATTAAGTGGTGCGCTACAAAACTCGGTATCGAGAAATTAGTCTTGAAACAGGGAAAAATGGTCGCGTATTTTGTTTCGGACCAGCAGTCTGAATATTATACTTCAAATCAATTCCACAAGGTCTTGCAATTTGTTCAGAAAAACGGAAACCTCTGCCGAATGAAGGAGAAGGAAACCAAAAACGGACTTCGATTGTTGCTGACGTTTGAAAACGTAAAATCCGTAAAACGAGCGTTAGAGCTCATTGAGATGATATAAAAAAAAGCCGTTTAAATTTAAACGGCTTTTTTTTTAGTTTGAAATCTTATAGATTTCTCAAGTCTTTGATTACTTTGAACGCTACGTCCACTTCGTCTTCGCTTACTAAAATCGTAAATTCATAAGATGTAGAAATTACTTCGTTAACGATGATTCCTTCCCAAGCCAAGCGTTGGAAAATAAAGTAATATACTCCAGGAGTCGATACGTTATCTTTTGGTAGTTTTACAGTAATGGAAGCCAAGTTTTCCCATTTGTGAAGCATTTTTTCGCCCACAAAATGTTCGTCCACAAGGTTTGCCATGCTTGCGCTGATCACGATATTTGTTTCGCTTACCCCTCTTGAAGAAGTGTAAAAAATATCAGAATGGGTGTTGATGTCAGAAATTAATGCTGCTTGCTTGTCTAAAATTTTATCAGAAACTGCAAAAGTAAAATCTGTCAGAGAAGAGCGAACCGTAATCTCGCCGATACTCTTTAAAACTTTGATGATTTTGTGGTTCAATCTAAAGTCTAAATCTTCTGAAAGACGCTTAAGTGCCATAACAACGGCTCCTTGTTTAACGTCTTTTCCTAATTCTTGCTTTAAATCCGGAAGCATGTTTCTTGATAGGGAAGTCAAGTTAATAATTCCTTGCGACAATGCGCTTAATAAAAATGGTTTTGTCTTGATGTAATGCTCGACAACTGATGAAATTGTTTTCATAAATTATATAATAGATAAGTGGTAGATGTATTGCAAACATACAATTTAAAAACAAATTGTTAAAACTTTACAATTTAAAAATGATAAAAAGCATCGATTAAATGTTCGATTTTGTATGATTTATCATCTTTATAGACAGAAATTATGTCAAATCGCACTTCTGAATCTAAATTGTTAGAAATAACATATTCATTAATTGCTTTTACCAGAAGTTGGATTTTCTTTGGCTTTACAAAATCTTGCGGTAAACCAAATTCAATGCTCGACCTGGTTTTTACTTCTACAACTGCCACAATATCAGCCTTTTGAGCGATAATGTCGATTTCGGCTTTCTGAAAAACCCAATTAGTTTCCAGAATGGTATAACCTTCTTTCTGCAAATATTCCACAGCTAATTCTTCGCCTAATTTTCCGAGGTCATTATGTTCAGCCATTTTTGATGCGGTAAGTTTAAAAAATTAAATTTTATAAAAACTTTAACACAGTTTCAGAGTCGTTCACCTCAAATGTAACATTTTTGCCCAATATTATTGTGCGATTATCCTTAATATGTCCGGCAGGAAAATTATACGCTACAGGAATATTTAAATCTTTGACAATGTCCTGAATAATTTCTAAAGAGTTGTGCCCCCACGGTATATCGTTGTCGTTCATCGAAGTCATGCCTCCGATGATGATTCCTTTTAAGCCTTTTAACGACCCATTTCGTTTCAGATTCATCATCATTCTGTCGATATGATATAAATATTCGTCCAAATCTTCCAAGAAAAGAATCTTGCCGTTCATATCCACCGCCGACTCCGAACCTTGAATGCTGTACAAAACTGACAGATTTCCTCCGACCAATTCTCCCGTCGCCTTTCCGTTTTTATTAAATGCATGACGCGGAATGTGGTATTCTAACTTTTCACCAAACAAGGCTTTTCTGAAACTTTCAATCGCTTCTGGTGAAGCTGATTTTGCGCTTATCGCCATAATGGCGTGCATGGTTCCAATGTTCATGTTGTTAATATGACTGTGCATCACGGTAACGTCGCTGAAACCAATGACCCATTTTGGCTTTTTCTTGAAATTATCAAAATTGATTCTGTCTACAATTCGCACCGTTCCATAACCGCCTTTCGCGGCCCAAATCGCTTTGATATTTGGGTTATCCAGCATTTCTTGGAAATCAGTGGCGCGTTGCCAATCCGGTCCGGCGAGCTGGTTTTGCTCTTTTCCGATGGTTTTTCCAATTACTACATTCAATCCCCAACTTTCCAATAATTTGATTCCGGGTTGTAATGTGGCCAAATCAATTTTTCTGGCTGTCGCCAAAATTCCAACGGTGTCACCTTTTTTTAAATAGTCTGGCATAATAACTTTAGTTTGAGAATGTAAAACGGAAAGATTAAAAAAGAAAAGTAAAACAATTATTTTTTTTAGAAACATTTGATTTTTGTTTGGCGTTAAACTCTTTTTATTTCGTGTCCGACAAGATCTTCCAAAGTCGTAAAAATGTCGTCAATGGAAAGCACTTCAAAATCAGGATGTGATTTTAAAAAGTTGGCGTTGAGTGTGATAAGATTTTCTTCTAATTCAAAAAAAGCATCGCTGTTTAAGGAATCTCTTACTGGATTTACGCCTTCCAATTTCCCTTTCAAAAACTTACCAAGCTTGACACTGCTCATCAATTTTACTTTTTTAGATTGCTGTTGGAACAGTTCCAAATGTTTTTCGGCGCCAATCAACGCCAAACCTTCCTCAATAAGTTCGTTCAGTTCCTTGTCCCAACCTGATTTATGCACAAATTGCGCAAAATTTCCTTCGGAAAGTTGTGTCCAATAATAATCTAAATAATAGCTCATCAAGGCGTCTTCGTGAATCAAGTCATCGTTGACTTTTTCTTCGCGCATCAGATTGATTATGGAAATATTGGAAAGAATCACGTCGTGCGGATTCTCGCTGTTCATCGCCGTTTCTGAAACTATGATTTTCCCGAATTCTGTATTTTCTTGTTCCAATTTATTCTTCTTTTGATTTGTTCATTTCATTCATTTTGGCCACCAAAGCTTTCATCCGCAAGGCTTTTTCCTTTTTTTCTTCTTGGAGTTTTGCCTTTTTGCGGTTCATTAGCTTAGTGTGCAAAGCCTTATTTTTTGTGTTTTTTTCGGGACCTTTTGCCATAACTTTCACTTCTTTAGTGCAAAGATAAAGTTTTATTTTTTTAAGCTCTGATTCTTTTTTTGCCACAGATTAAGACATTAAAAGGATTTTGAAAATCTGATAATCTGCGGTTTTTTTGACAATGTTTTCACGCAACGGTCAGAAAGTTTCCAATCCCCGATAGCTATCGGGAGCGAAAACCTTCCTCCCATAGCCCTCCCGAAGTTTCGGGGGCGGCAGTAGCCTTTTCTTCCAGATTTTTCGTCTGGAGAAAAGCTACTGCAGAAAGCGGGAATTGCCTTTGCTGAAAAAGAATGTCGATTCGCTTCTAATAAAAATTTGGCATTTTAGGTAATTCAGCGGTAATAGATTAATTTTGCGTACTTATTTAAAGAAAAGATGATACAGAATCCGAAAAGATATACGATTACGGCGGCTTTGCCTTACACTAACGGCCCGATTCACATTGGGCATTTGGCGGGAGTTTATGTTCCGTCTGATATTTATGCTCGATTTTTGCGCTTGCAAAATCGCGATGTGGCGTTTATTTGCGGGAGCGACGAACACGGTGTGGCGATTTCGATGAAGGCAAAAAAAGAGGGCATCACGCCTCAGGAAGTGATTGATAAATACGACGGAATCATCAGAAAATCGTTTCAGGATTTCGGAATTTCTTTTGATAATTATTCACGTACTTCGGCGAAAATCCACCACGATACGGCTTCTGAATTTTTCAGAAAATTGTATGACAACGGTGATTTTATCGAGGAAACGACGGAACAATTATATGACGCAAAGGCCGACCAGTTTTTGGCGGACCGTTTCGTTATCGGAACTTGTCCAAAATGTGGCAATGAAGAAGCGTATGGCGACCAATGTGAAAGATGTGGTTCGACGTTAAATGCGACGGATTTGATTAACCCAAAATCGACCATCACGGGAGAAACTCCGATTTTAAAATCTACGAAACACTGGTTTTTGCCTTTGGATAGATATGAGGATTTCTTGAGAGAATGGATTTTAGTAGGGCATAAGAACGACTGGAAACCGAATGTTTACGGTCAGGTAAAATCGTGGATTGACGGTGGTTTGGAGCCTCGTGCCGTGACAAGAGATTTGGATTGGGGAATTGACGTTCCGGTTGAAGGTGCGGAAGGAAAGAAATTATATGTGTGGTTTGACGCACCGATTGGCTACATTTCTTCGACGAAGGAATGGGCTTTGCGAGAAGGAAAAGATTGGGAACCGTATTGGAAATCTCAAGAAACAAAGCTGGTTCATTTCATCGGGAAAGACAATATTGTGTTCCATTGCGTGATTTTTCCTGCGATGTTGAAAGCCGAAGGAAGTTATATTTTGCCAGACAACGTTCCTGCAAACGAGTTCTTGAATTTGGAAGGAAATAAACTTTCTACTTCTAAAAACTGGGCGGTTTGGTTGCACGAATACTTGGAAGATTTCCCGGACAAGCAGGATGTTTTGCGTTATGCCTTGACATCGAATGCTCCGGAAACGAAGGACAATGATTTTACTTGGAAGGATTTCCAAGCAAGAAATAACAACGAATTGGTGGCGATTTTTGGTAATTTCATAAACAGAGTTGTGGTTTTGACCAATAAATATTACGACGGAATTGTTCCGACTCCAAATGAATTTTCTGAAGTGGACGAAGCGACTTTGGCAGAATTAAAAGCATATCCTGCCGTAATTGCAAGTTCTGTGGAGCGTTACCGATTCAGAGAAGCGTTGGGCGAATTGATGAATGTGGCACGTTTAGGAAATAAATATCTGGCCGATGAAGAGCCTTGGAAAGTGATAAAAGACAATCCGGAACGAGTGAAAACGCAGATGTATGTTGCGTTGCAGATTGCTGGTGCGTTGAGCGTTTTGGCGGAACCGTTCTTGCCTTTTACTTCTGAAAAATTGAAAAGAATCTTGAATGCAACGCCGTCTTCTATTTCAACTTTGGGAATCACAGATGAAACTGCAGTTTTGGCCGAAGCTAAAAATAATTCAGGATTGAGCTGGAATGATATTTCCGAAAATTCAGATTTGATTCCGGCCGGACATAAAATTGGAGAAGCAGAATTACTTTTCGCAAAAATAGAAGACGAAGAAATTCAAAAACAGATAGACAAATTGGAAGCTACAAAAACCGCCAACAAGGCCGAAAATAAAAAAGCAGAACCGCAAAAAGACTTGATTCAATATGAAGATTTCGCAAAAATGGATTTGCGTGTTGGAACCATTTTAGAGGCAGAAAAAATGCCAAAGGCAAACAAGCTTTTAGTGTTGAAAGTAGATACTGGAATTGATGTGAGAACCATCGTTTCTGGTATCGCAGAAAGTTTTACTCCAGAAGAAATTGTGGGTAGAAAAGTAACCGTTTTGGTGAATCTGGCTCCAAGAGCTTTACGTGGTGTGGAAAGCCAAGGGATGATTTTGATGACTACCAATGCGGAAGGGAAATTGGTTTTTGTAAATCCGGATGCTGAAGCGGGGAATGGGGAAACAATAAATTAAAGATTCGCCACTAATTCACGAATTTGTGAAAAGTAGAATTAGTGAATTCGTGGCAAAAACAAAATACAATGAACATAAAAGTAATCGCTTTCGACGCCGACGACACGCTATTCGTGAACGAGCCTTATTTTCAAGAAACAGAAGAAAAATTCTGTGGCTTGATGAATGACTATCTTTCGAAGCAAGGCATTTCACAGGAACTTTTTAAAGTAGAAATTGATAATTTGCCTTTGTACGGCTACGGAATCAAAGGCTATATTCTGTCGATGATTGAAGCCGCGATGAAAATTTCTAATAAAACCATCAGCATCCAAGTTGTCGATAAGATTTTAGAATATGGAAAAGAATTACTTCAAAGGCCAATCGAATTATTAGACGGAGTCGAAGAAACGTTGCAGGCCTTACACGGAAAATACAAATTGGTCGTAGCTACAAAAGGCGATTTATTGGACCAGAGAAGAAAACTGCACAATTCAGGTTTGGGACATTATTTTCACCATATCGAAGTAATGTCAGACAAGCAGGAAAAAGACTATCACGATTTATTAGCACGTTTGGAAATCCAGCCGGAAGAATTTTTTATGATTGGAAATTCCTTGAAATCAGATGTTTTGCCGGTTTTGGGAATTGGCGGTCATGCCGTTCACATTCCGTTTCACACCACTTGGGCCCACGAAAAAATTGATCACGAAGTGAAGCACAACAATTTCAGAGCTTTGGAAAAAATAACTGAGGTTTTGCCTTTTCTATTATAAAAACAAAAGCCAAATTCTTATGAATTTGGCTTTTGTTTTTATTTTTCCAATAGTGCAATTGACTTAATATCAAAAATACTGCTAAATCGGCTACTTTCCTCGCCCCATAAATTAGGCAATGTAAGAGAAAACGTTACCGTTTCTACGTGCAATTCTCTCCAATCGTCTGGATTGCTAAAGTCAAGCTCAGTTTTTCCATTTAATTCTTCGATTAAAAAAACACCAACTTTTGTGTTTCCAAAAAAATTGTCGGTTATTTGCACCACTTTTTTATGCATTTGTCCTAAGCTATAAAAAGCCAATACTTCTGGTCCATTTAATTCAAAAACGATCTTTGGGTTTTCCGAATTAATTACTTCTAATTGTTCTGCTGTAAATTTCATTTTTTGATTGCTTTATAATTTGATGCAATTAAATAAATTAATTTTTATTTGACGAAAACATTTCTCCCGACTTTAAAATGTTTAAAAATTAAGAACAGAGATTATCGTTTATAAAAATTCAATAGTTAATTGTAGTAAATTTGTAACTGAAAGTTAACTCCAATGAAACAAAAATTAAACCTAGAAACTTGGCCAAGAAAAGAACATTTTGAATTTTTCAGTAAATTCGAAGAGCCTTTTTTCGGAATTGTGGCCAATATCGATTGTACAAAAGCCTATGAAACTTCAAAGCAAAACGGAGTTTCATTTTTTTTATATTACCTTCATAAAACGCTTTGTGCAGTAAATGCCGTAGAAAATTTTCGATACAGAATTGACAACGACGAAATTTATGTTTACGACCAAATCGACGCTTCGGCAACGTTGACGCGGGATGACAACACTTTTGGATTTTCACTGATTCCTTTTGCTTCTGATTTTGAAACATTCCAAAAAGGTGCTTTGGACGAAATTGAAAGAGTCAGAAACACGCCAGGACTTTTTACCAGAAGTTTTGAAGTTGATAATCTTATTCATTTTTCAGCGGTTCCGTGGGTGGATTTCACCTCGCTTTCTCATGCCAGAAGTTTCACGTTTCCAGATAGTTGCCCGAAGATTTCCATCGGAAAAATGACAATTGCCGAAAATGGAAAACGCTCGATGCCTGTTTCGGTGCATGTGCATCACGGCCTGATGGACGGTTTTCATGTTGGCGAATTTTTCACTAAATTTCAAGAGTTTATGAATTGGTAAACTTGCGGTATCGTTTTTGCGCAAGAAACTTAAAATGTGGCTATGAAAAAATTACTATTTGCGCTTTTTGTTCTTACGACTTTCCAATCTTTTGGGCAGACGATTTTGGCATCGCATCCGTTAGAATTAAAAAAACCGAGCGATAACCAACAGCTTTTAAATGCCGTAAATCTCAGAAAAGACATTTTCACTTTTGTTGCTGACAAAGAAAAAATGACGATTTTAAAATACAATAAATTCGTGTTTTTTTCAGACAGCTTGACGATAAAGCAGGGCAACGACGAGTACGAAAACTTGGCGGGCTACAGTTTTGAAAACAATGGGAATCTTTGTGTTTATTGGTCTAACGAAAGTTTTACAAAGTTGAAATCGGTAATGTTTGACTTTGAAAACCGAACAAACAGACTGGATAATTTTACGTTTGATTTCACGGACGAAACCATCTTGAATACGTTCAGCGAAAACAATTTCTTTTACATTTTGACGCTTCCAAAAGGGCAAGACCTACTAAAGTTTTATGCGCTTCGAAAAGGGGAACTTTATCAGAAATCGGTTGATTTTTCCAAATTTAAGTTTGCTGATGGCAAGGGAAAAACGATTGCTTTCAACCAATTGATTCGGGAAAACGGTCTGGAAATGATTGATACCAAATCCGTAAATCCGCTTTTTCAAACCGTTGGAAAATCAAAAATGTACATTGACAAAAATAAGATGGTCTTGACTTTTGACTCGACTTCGCAAACACAAATTTTTCAAATCGACTTGAATTCTTTTTCAGTTATTGAGCAGACAATTCCACAGCAAATGTTAGTGAAATCAGGAAAATCTAATTCTTATTTTCACCAAAATAAATTATACCAAGTAAAAGTCAATGACGAAGAATTGGCCGTTTCCGCGGTAGATTTAGCTTCTGGTAATGTCCTCAAAAAATATTACGCCGAAGCAAAAGATGAAATTTCATTCCGAAATTCACCACTTTTATCGCAAACCGGAAGACAGGCGGGACGCGAAATGAAAACCACCAAAAAATTCCTGCAACGACTAAATTCGTCCGAAATAGGCATTTCGGTTTACCAAACGCCACACGAAACCATGCTGACCGT
>Ga0247810_10001635_pt1 | contig 13706 bp, 13 predicted proteins | sample UWRJL119311C1_FD_179918 | JGI IMG/M metagenome (GOLD analysis project Ga0247810, IMG submission 179918) | Plant litter microbial communities from Arlington Agricultural Research Station in Wisconsin, United States - UWRJ-L119-311C-1 | ecosystem: Environmental > Terrestrial > Plant litter >...
ACAACTTATATCCTGCAGATATCAAAAAAGAATTCATCAAAATGCGTTTGCGTTTTATTGAATTAGAAAAGAATACTTATGAAAAAAGAGCTTTTCTTTATTTAGATATTATTTCATGGCTTGAAAGCAAAATCGAGAATAGAAAAATTGCTGATATTATTAAGGAAAAAGCGAAGTTGAATAGTCGATAAAAAGTGAAAAACCAATTCTTTTAAATTCCAAATTCCAATAAAAAGATCCCAAATCCTAAATGGTTTGCGTCTCAACCTTTGTCAAAGTTTAAAACTTTGACAAAGGTCTTTGCGTAAAGTTATCGAATAAAAAAAATCCCAAACTCCAGTTAAGAATTGGAATTTGGGATTTTAAAAATTTGGAATTTCAAAAAAGTTACTCCACAATATTAGAAGTCGTAACATAGAAATCCTTATCAACTATAATTTTTCTATCTTCATTATTTGTCTTCTCTGATTTCCATTCTGTTGTTGGTTTTAACCAAATATCTTCACCATTCAAATTCACTTTTACAGGCATATCAAACTTTGCGACACAATTTGTCCAATGGTATCCAAAAGATCCGTCTTTGAACATATATTCAAAAACAGGGATTTGAGTTGTAGTCAAATATTGGGCATAAACCCTGTTGAAGTTAATTCCAGATTGTGTATTGATGTAATCCTGAATTTGTTTTCCGGTAACGGTTTGATGATAAAAAGTACTGTTCAAACCTCTTAAAATAGATTTCCATTTTGCATCATCATTGATAATCTGGCGCATCATGTGCAGCATACTTGCTCCTTTTGGATACATATCGCCCGATCCTTCATTGTTTACATCATAATTACCTATAATTGGCTTATCGTTTTTGATGCCTTTTCTGCAGCCAATAATATATTCTGCAGCAGCGTCTTTTCCGTAATAATATTCAAGGAAAAGACTTTCAGAATAGTTGGTAAAACTTTCGTGTACCCACATATCAGCGATATCTTTATAAGTAATATTATTAGCAAACCATTCGTGCCCTGATTCGTGAATAATGATAAAATCAAATTTCAATCCCCAGCCCGTTCCGCTTAAATCACGGCCTAAATAACCATTTTTATAACCATTTCCGTAAGTTACGCTACTTTGATGTTCCATTCCTAAATAAGGAGCTTCAACCAATTTATAGCTGTCTTCGTAAAAAGGATACGGTCCAAACCAGTTTTCAAATGCCTTAAGCATTTTCGGGGCATCCTTGAATTGTTCTTTGGCTACAGCCAAATTATAACTCAAAACATAGTAATTACAATCTAAATCGCCTTTTTCTCCTTTAAATTTCTCTGAGAAGTTTACATAATCACCAATATTAATGTTTACGCCATAATTATTAATTGGGTTCGAAACATACCAATTAAAGGTTTTGGTTCCGTCTTTTTCCTTTTTAACGCTCTGTAGTCTTCCATTTGAAACATCAGTCAAATGTCCGGGAACATTCACACTAATCAACATATTTTCGACTTCATCATACATATGATCTTTGTTTGGCCACCAAACACTGGCGCCCAATCCCTGACAGGATGAAGCAATAAAATCTTTTCCGTTTTTGTCTTTTTTCCAGGTGATTCCGCCATCCCACGGTGGGTTTACGGCTTCTTTAGGTTTTCCTCCAAATGAAATTACAATTTCTTTAGTTTCCCCAACTTTTTGGGGAGCTGTCAATTCAATAAAAAAGGCATTTCCGTCTCTTTCAAATTTCAGTTCTTTGCCATCCTGAGTCACTTTGTAGATTTGCATAGGTTCCTGCAAATCAATCTGCATTTTATTATAAGCTGTCAAAACAGTATAACGAACAGTATTTGAACCCTTAATCGTTTTTTCTTTTGGATCTACTTTTACATCTAAATGATAATATTTTAAATCCCACCAGGCGCGTTCTTTTGTAATGCTTCCGCGTAAAGTATCCTGATGTGTAAAAACCGTTTCAGACTTATTCAAAAGTCCTTGTGCATTGGCATTAAAACCAATTAAAAAGGCGATAAAAACGCCACCAAAGTATTTTTTCATACCAAATAAATATTTGCTTTTAATCGAAATAAAAAAGGCATTTCTACCTCTTTAAGCTTTAACAAATGTAAACATTCGAATCAAGTTTTAAATGATTTTATATTCCCGATTCGGAAAATTTAATGTTAAAATTCATTTATTCTTCTTTATTTTAGCCAATCAAATTCATTTATGTTATTTATGAAAATCAGTCCACTCGTTGTGTTTTTAAGTTTTATGTGTTCGATCACAAATTATTCGCAAAGTATTGCCGTTCATAAAATTAATGACGAGATAAAAATTGATGGAGATTTAACGGATTGGAAAACTCCATTTTTAGGTCCGTTTGTTATTCATAATTCGGGAGAAAACGCTGATCAAAATACTTTTGTTTCACTTTCGTGGAATGATCAAAACCTATATATCGCCTATCGTTCTACAGATTCTAAAATAGTGGGAAAGCCTCAAAAAAAAGATGCTCCGATTTTTAATACCGATGATTTGGTCGAATTTTTATTGATCCTGATGGCGACGGCCAAAATTATCTGGAAATTGGAGTAAATGCTTTTTCGTCTAATTATGATTTGTTGCTAAAATGTATTTCGCCCAATTGTGGCGGTTGGAATACCGCTATGAGTTTTGATATTGCAGGATTAGAAACCGTAAGCAAAATAACTCCCGAAGGTTATAATACCGAAATTAAAATTCCTTTTGCCAGCTTACAAAACATTAAAAACGGCAATTTTACTCCACCAAAAACAGAAACAAAATGGAGAGGAAATGCTTTTAGAATTGATTACGGTAACACGACAGAATATCTTGCATTACAATGTTATAAGAGTTTAAAATATGGATTTCATCAACCGGAAGAATTTGCGGTTTTTGAGTTTGTGGAATAGCGTTGAGATGGCACGCGGATGACGCGGATTCGCTTATGCGAAAACACGGATTTATACGGATTTTATTCTTTTTTATTAATTTCAATTTTTGTCAGACTGAGCGAATTCGAAGTCCCGCAAAGTGATTCAATAAACTGAACTTTGGATTTTCGAAGTACTTTTTTCTAATCTTTAATTGATAAATTGTGGTATCAAATTAAATTTAACTTCAGAATAAGGCACATCATTAGCAGCTAAAAATTTAAAAACCTTATTATCTTCTTTCATTTTATAGATTTCAAATATAGACTTATTAGACTCTATATGAATATTTTGTAAAAACCTATCATTTAAATCTCCATAAACTTTATAAGTTTGTAAAAACATTGAAATTCCTTCCTTTAAAACTTGAGGATTAGTAAACTCTTTGGGAAGAAATATATTTATAAATGAATCATTATCTACATATATCTCGCCAGTACTATCATTGATTGGGCTAAAATTACCATTAGGTGACTTTTCTAAAAACAAAATTAATCTCTGACCATTTTTTAGCTCTTTAATTCTTGGATCACAAATCCACTCATTCCAGATGGAAACCTTGATTTTTAAGACTGATCTCCCTTTTACAAACTGGCTTATTGTAAACTCATATTCATTCTTTGAAACTTTAGAAATTGTCCCGTCAACTATTAAATCTGCCTTTGCAATAACAATTGAATAGGGTAATTCATGTTTTTTGAATCCGTAGTTTAAAGTTGGAAACAAAAATAAAAACAGGTATAAAAATAGTTTCATAAAATTATTGCTTTTAGCTAAAGTAATATTTTTTTGTCAGACTGAGCGAAGTCGAAGTCCCGCAAAGTGATTCAGCAAACGGGACTTCGACTTCGCTCAGTCTGACAAGATTGTATAAAAAATATCTTAAACTACTTCTGACGTTTCTTCAAAACATCTACCACATCATTCAACTGAAAGCCTTTTGCTTGAAGTAAAATCAAATAATGAAACAATAAATCAGCGCTTTCGCTAAGGAATAAATCGTCATTATCATCTTTTGCTTCAATAACCACTTCTACAGCTTCTTCACCTACTTTCTGAGCAATTTTATTGATTCCTTTTTCGAATAAAGAAGCCACATAACTTTTCTCTGAATCAGCATTTTCTCTTCGGGTTTTGATGGTGTTTTCTAATTGAGAAATAAAACCGTAGTTTTCCTTATTTTCTTCCTGCCAACAAGTATCAGCTCCTGTGTGACACGTTGGCCCAACCGGTTTTGCCTGAATTAAAAGTGTATCGCCATCGCAATCATTTTTAATATCTACAAGATTCAAAAAGTTACCACTCTCCTCGCCTTTTGTCCAAAGCCTTTGTTTAGATCGGCTAAAAAAAGTTACTTTTTGAGTTTCTATTGTTTTCTGAAGCGATTCTTCATTCATATAACCCAACATCAAAACATTCTTTGTTTCAGAATCCTGAATAATTGCCGGAATCAATCCGTGTGCACTTTTTATATCTACGTTCATTTGTAATTTTAGATTTTAGAGTTTAGATTTTAGATTTCTACGCCTTATGATTATTTTTGTTATTTTAGATTTTAGAGTTCAGATTTTAGATTCTAAAAATTGAAATTGATTTTTGATATTGCAATTGATATTTTGATTGATTTTTGCAATTGGAATTTGGAATTTAAAAAATTGGAATTTAAAACCTTACCTCAATATCATTCTTCCTCAATTCCTCTTTTAAAGCCTTAATCTCAATTTCTTTAAAATGAAAAACACTCGCAGCCAAAGCCGCATCCGCTTTTCCTACTTTGAAAGAATCTACAAAATGCTGAATGTTTCCGGCACCTCCAGAAGCAATAATTGGAATATTGATTAACGTTGATAATTCAGCCAAAGCTTCGTTTGCAAAGCCATTTTTGGTTCCGTCATTGTCCATTGAGGTGAACAGAATTTCTCCTGCGCCGCGTTCTGCAACTTCAACAGCCCAATCGAACAGATTTAATTCAGTCGGAACTTTTCCTCCCACCAAATGTACAATCCATTGCCCGTTTATTTGTTTGGCATCAATGGCTACAACAACGCATTGACTTCCGAATTTCTGAGCTAAATCATTAATCAATTGCGGATTTTTTACTGCCGATGAATTGATCGAAACTTTATCTGCACCATTATTCAAAAGGATCTCAACATCTTCTACAGATGAGATTCCGCCGCCAACCGTAAACGGAATATTGATTTTTTCCGCAACACTTCGCACCATATTGACCAACGTTTTACGACGTTCTTCGGTAGCTGAAATATCCAGAAAAACCAATTCATCAGCACCTTCCGCCGAATAAATTTCTGCCAATTCCACAGGATCGCCGGCATCACGTAAATCTACGAAATTAACGCCTTTTACGGTTCTTCCGTTTTTTATATCCAAACAAGGAATGATTCTTTTTGCTAACATTTTTTTAGTTGTTTCACTGAGATTCACGAAGATTTCACAGAGATTCGCAAAGATTTTTTTTATGAATCTTTGTGTTTTACTTTGTGCATCTTTGCGAAATAATCTACTTATTTAAAATATAATTTTCTAATTGTTTTAGAGTAATTCTGCCTTCATAAATTGCTTTTCCAATGATTGTTCCTTCACAACCTAATTCAGCTAATTTAGGCAATTCGTCGAAAGTTGAAATTCCTCCTGATGCAATTAGTTTTACTCCAATAGCTTCTTTTAGTATTTTTTCATACAAATCAAAGCTCGGGCCTTCCAGCATTCCGTCTTTTGCAATATCAGTGCAAATAACATATTGAATTCCTTTCGATTGATAATCCTGAATAAACGGAATCAAATCTTCATCTGAATCTTCTAACCATCCTGAAACCGCTATTTTTTCGTCTTTGGCATCAGCCCCAAGAATAATTTTATCAGAACCATATTCTGAAATCCATTTTTCGAAAATTGTTCTGTTTTTTACCGCGATACTTCCTCCGGTAATTTGGTTTGCACCACTTTCAAAAGCAATTTTCAAATCTTCATCAGATTTCAAGCCTCCGCCAAAATCAATTTTCAAACCTGTTTGCGTTGCAATTTGCTCCAGAATTTTATAATTCACAATTTTACTTGATTTTGCCCCGTCAAGATCTACCAAGTGTAAATATTCGATACCGTGCGCTTCGAATGATTTCGCCACTTCAAGCGGATTTTCGTTGTAAATTATCTTAGTATCGTAATCGCCTTTTGACAAACGAACACATTTTCCGTCGATGATATCTATAGCTGGTATTATTCTCATGTTTTGATATTTTAGATTTTAGAGTTCATATTTTAGATTATTGAAAAACGATTACTCTAAATTGATTTTTGATATTGTTATTTCAATTGGAATTTTAAAATTTTACATTTTTAAAAAATTTTCTAAAATCTTTTCTCCAACCGCTCCGCTTTTCTCCGGATGAAACTGAGTTCCGTAAAAATTATCCTTTTGTAAAGCTGATGCATATTCCAATTCATAATTCGTTGTAGCAATGGCTTCATCGCAATTTGGAGCGTAAAAACTATGCACCAAATACATGAATTCATTCTCAGCAATTCCTTTAAACAAATCCGATTTTAAATCATAAATCTGGTTCCATCCCATTTGTGGCACTTTTACTTTCGAAGTAAATTTAATCACATCAACATCAAAAATTCCCAAACCTTTCGTATTTCCTTCTTCAGATGATTTGCACATCAATTGCATACCCAGGCAAATTCCAAAAACAGGTTGTTTCAAAGTCGGAATCAGACTATCTAAACCGCTTTCATTAAGTTTAGCCATAGCCGAACTTGCCTCGCCAACGCCAGGAAAAATCACTTTATCAGCCGCCAGAATTTCTTCCGGATTATTACTCAAAACAGCTTTAAAACCAAGCCTTTCAATAGCAAACATAATGCTCTGAATATTTCCTGCTCCGTAATTTATAATTACTATTTTCAATTTATTTTAAATTTTAGATTTTAGATTTTAGATTTCTCTGCAATTTAAAATCATTAATTATCATTTTGTTTGTTTCAAGTTTCAGGTTGTTTTCCTTTGAGCACAATCTTACCGCAAAGTGCGCAAAGTTTTTTCGCGAAGTTCACAAGGAATAACTTGGCGTTCTTAGCGTAAATCTTTGCGAACTTTGCGGTTACGGTTAAGTACACGAAGCAAAAGAACTTGAAACCTGAAACAATTAGAACTTCTACAACATCCCCTTCGTCGAAGGCAAAATCATTTTTTCTGTATCTCTTTTCACCGCTACTTTTATGGCTTTCGCGAAAGCTTTAAAAATCGCTTCAATTTTGTGGTGTTCGTTTGTTCCTTCGGCTTTGATGTTGATATTGGCTTTTGCGCCATCAGAGAAGGATTTAAAGAAATGATAAAACATTTCTGTTGGCATTTTACCCACCATTTCACGTTTGAATTCGGTTTCCCAAACCAGCCAGTTTCTTCCGCCAAAATCAATTGCCACTTGAGATAAACAATCGTCCATTGGTAAACAGAATCCGTAACGTTCGATTCCTAATTTATTTCCTAATGCTTTAGCGAAAACTTCTCCTAATGCAATTGCCGTATCTTCAATCGTGTGGTGTTCATCGACTTCAAGATCACCTTTTACAAGGATTTCCAAGTCCATCTGACCATGACGCGCAATCTGATCTAACATATGATCAAAAAAGGCAATTCCTGTTTCAATTTTGCTTTTTCCTGTTCCGTCCAGATTTAAGTCGATAAAAATATCGGTTTCATTGGTTTTACGCGTAATTGATGCTGAACGTGCTTCCAATTTTAAAAACTCATAAATACGTTTCCAATCCGTTGTTTGCAGGATAATAGTATCGTTTAATTCCTCACGTTTCGACGAAATTTCATTGCTTCCAATTCCGTCTGTCATATTCATGAAAATCGCTTTTGCTCCCAGGTTTTTCGCCAGTTCAACATCTGTCAAACGATCTCCCAAAACAAAAGAATTCTCTAGATCATATTCAGGATTATTCAAATATTTAGTCAACATTCCCGTTCTCGGCTTGCGTGTTGGCGCATTATCTTCAGGAAAAGATCGGTCTACAAAAATCTCATCGAACAAAACACCTTCGTTTTCAAAGGCTTTTAAGATAAAATTCTGCGTTGGCCAAAACGTATCTTCCGGAAAACTATCCGTTCCCAACCCGTCCTGATTGGTCACCATTGCCAATTCGTAATCTAATTCATTGGCAATTTTAGCCAAATATTGAAAAGCTTTTGGATAAAATTCCAGTTTATCCAAAGCATCTAATTGTAAATTTTCTGGTTCTAAAACAATCGTTCCGTCACGATCGATAAAAAGTACTTTTTTCATATATTATATTTTGAGAATAAAGAATATAGAGTAAAGAGAATAGACTTTTCATTCTATATCTAAAGTTGTTACTTTTTTTTATTCGTTCTTTTCTCTATATTCTTTATTCTATTTTCCTATTTCAATAACTTCAATTCTCTAATTAAAACTGCATTTTCTTCCGGAATTCCAATCGTAAAACGCAGGCAATTTTCACATAAAGGCTGAGTTGTTCTGTTACGAATTACAATTCCTTTTGCAATTAATTGATCGTATCTTTTATTGGCATTATCTACTTTTACCAGAACAAAATTAGCTTCTGTTGGATAAATTTTCTCTACAAAACTTACTTCAAGCAAAACTTTAAGTAATTCTTCTCTTTGTTCAATAATAGAAGCTATTTCCTGTTTTATTTTATCCGAATCATTCAACCGAACTATAGCTCTTTGTTGTGTTAATTCGTTGACATTATAGGGAGGTTTTATTTTATTCAAAACCGAAATTACAGCTTCAGAACCATAACAAATTCCCAAACGAATTCCGGCCAAACCATAAGCTTTTGAAAGCGTTTGTGTGATGACCAAATTTGGATATTCGTCGATTTCTGTCAACCAGCTTTCTTTGTCCGAAAAGTCGATATATGCTTCGTCGATTACAATTAAACCTTTAAAATTTTGAAGTAATTTCACCACACTTTCATCAGAGAAAGAATTTCCCGTTGGGTTATTTGGCGAGCATAAAAAGATGATTTTTGTATTCTCGTCAACAGCATCAAGAATCTTATCAACCTGTGGCTGAAAATCTGTTGAAAGCAACACTTCTCTATTTTCTACCGCATTGATATTCGCCAGAACGCTGTACATTCCGTAAGTTGGCGGCAAGGAAATAATATTGTCAATTTTTGGTTCGCAGAAAGCTCTAAAAAGCAAATCCAAAACTTCATCGCTTCCGTTTCCTAATAAAATCTGACTTGATTTTACATTATTATTCTTCGCCAAAATCGCTTTAACCGAGCTCTGTTGCGGATCCGGATAACGATTCACGCCATTTTGAAACGGATTTTCATTGGCATCCAAAAAAATCATTTCGGCAGTATCAAAATCTTCAAACTCATCTCTGGCAGATGAATAAGGTTTTAATGTTTTTACATTTTCTCTTGTTATTGTATTTATATCGAATTCCATTATCTTATTTTTTAGAATATAGAGAAGAGAATAAAGAGAATAGACTTCTCACATTATCTATAATTTTTCTATTCTATATTCTTTGTTCTATATTCTTTGTTCTATATTCTTTGCTCTATATTCTTTACTCTAAACTCCTCAATCTCAAAGTAACCGCATTTTTATGTGCTTGCAAACCTTCGGCTTCAGCCATAACTTCAATCGCTTTTCCTATATTTTGAATTCCTTTTTCTGAGATTTTCTGAAAAGTCATTGATTTCATAAAACTATCCAGATTTACTCCGCTGTAATTCTTGGCATATCCATTTGTTGGTAATGTATGATTCGTTCCTGAAGCATAATCTCCGGCACTTTCCGGAGTGTAATTCCCAATAAAAACTGAACCAGCATTCAATACACCATTACAATAGAAATCATCAAATTCTGAACAAATAATAAAATGTTCCGGCCCGTACTCGTTGATTAAATCCAAAGCAATCTGATCAGTTTTTACATAAATCAGTTTTGAATTTTCGATGGCTTTTTTAGCAATTTCTTTTCTCGGAAGCGCTTCTACCTGAATTTGAACTTCTTTTTCTACAGCATCAATTAGTTTTTTTGAAGTCGAAACCAGAATAACCTGACTGTCAGTTCCGTGTTCTGCCTGAGATAATAAATCCGAAGCTACAAACGCAGGAACGGCAGTATCATCTGCCACAACCAACAATTCTGAAGGTCCTGCCGGCATATCAATTGCTACTCCAAATTGTGTTGCCAATTGTTTTGCCACCGTTACAAACTGATTTCCGGGTCCGAAAATCTTGTATACTTTAGGGATTGATTTTGTTCCGAATGTCATTCCGGCGATTGCCTGAATTCCTCCTACTTTTAATATTTTGGTTACACCACACAAATTAGCAGCATATAAAATGGCAGGATTTATTTTTCCGGTTTTATCCGGCGGCGAACATAACACAATTTCTTTACAGCCCCCAATTTCAGCAGGAACTGCCAACATTAAAACCGTTGAAAATAAAGGTGCCGTTCCGCCCGGAATATACAAACCAATTTTTTGAATCGGTCTTTTCTCTTGCCAGCAATTTACGCCCTCGGTAGTTTCTATTAAAATTCGATCTGTTTTTTGAGCAGTATGAAACTTGTAAATATTTGCTTTTGCTAACTGAATTGCCTCTTTTAATTCAGTAGAAATTGAATTAACGGCTTCCTGAATTTCTTCTGCTGAAACTTCGTAATTTTCTAAAGCAATTCCATCGAAGATTGAAGTGTATTTTGCAACGGCTTCGTCTCCTTTTTTCTGTACTTCTTTGAATATTTCTTTCACCGTAACTTCGATATCATCGATCGTTTTGGTTGGTCTTTTTAATATTTCTGACCAGGTTTCTGGTTTTGGATTGTCTATTTTATTCATAATATTTTTATGTTAAATTCCAAATGCTGTGTGGGTTTTAACCGCAAAGAGCGCAAGGTTTTTTTACTTTTCTTTGACTTTCTTTGTAAATATTAAGTTCGCAAAGCTGTTGTCGAAGTTTGGAATTTGGATTTTTTATATTGGGATTTCTTTTAAAGTACCATTTTCTCAATTGGACAAACTAATATTCCTTCGGCTCCGGCTTCTTTTAGTTTATCGATTACGTCCCAGAAAGTGTCTTTGTCGATTACCGAGTGAACGCTGCTCCATCCTTCCTGCGCTAATGGCAAAACAGTTAAACTTCTTAATACAGGCAAGATTTTACCAATTTCATCGATTTTATCATTTGGAACATTCATCAGAATATATTTTGAATTTCTCGCTCTTAAAACCGATTGGATTCTGAATTTCAGAGTATCGATGTGTTTCTGGATTTCAGGAGAAACTTTTGGCGAAACAGCTAAAACAGCTTCGCTTTTAAGGATTACTTCAACTTCTCTTAAATTGTTTTTGAATAACGTGCTTCCACTGGAAACGATATCTACAATAGCATCGGCAAGGCCAATATTTGGCGCGATTTCTACAGAACCTGAAATTTGGTGAATGTCAACAGATAGTCCGAAAGAGCTAAAATATTCATTTACTGTATTTGGGTAAGAAGTCGCGATACGCAAACCTGCTAAATCCTGAATCGAATTGTATTCGAAGGTTTTAGGAACGGCTACAGAAACCTTGCATTTTGAAAATCCTAGTTTCTGAATCACTTCTATATGCTTTCCTTTTTCTACCAAAAGATTATCACCAACGATCGCAAGATCTACCACTCCATCAATTAAATATTGAGGAATATCTGAATTTCTTAAATATAAAACTTCAAGAGGAAAATTTGAGGCTTCGGCTTTTAGCTGATCGTTTCCGTTGTTGATCGAAATACCGCAATCTTTTAAGATTTGAATGCTGTCTTCGTTTAAACGACCTGATTTTTGAATTGCAATTTTTAATGTACTCATTTTTTTAGTTTTTGTTGGATTAATAGTTTGAGTACAAAGAATTGGTATAAAAAAACCCGTTTGATGTACTCAAACGGGTTTTAAAATATGATGATTTACATGCATACCATTAACACATCGCCTGAGAGCAATAATGAAAATGATGATGATGTAATTGAATTGAAATCATGATTTGTGTTGTGTTTTATTCTTTGATTCGGTTGCAAATATACTAGTTAATTTCATAAAAAAACAATTTTTAATTTAACTTAACTATAGTTTATTGTTAAAAAAAAGCCCGCGCCTTTATTTTATTAGATTTTTTCAATTTACGATAACGTTTTCATATTATCGTTAAAACTCAGTACAACAGTAGTTCCTACTCCTATCTGGCTATCAATTTTAAACTTAATATGAAGCAATTCTGTAATTCTTTTTACAATAGACAAACCTAAACCAGTTCCTTTAATCTCCGGATGATCTGTTGAATTGGATCTGAAAAACGGATTAAATATAGCTTCTAAATCATGTTGCTCAATTCCGATCCCGTTGTCTGAAATTTTACAGACTATTTTTTCGTTTTGTTTCGAAAGTAAAATAGTTACTTCTCCATCCTTGTTCGTGTATTTTACTGCATTCGAAATAATATTTCTCAAAATCGTAATCACCAAAAAGTTATCAGATTGAATATAATAGTCCTCCTGCGCATCAAATTTAATCTTGATTTTTTGATTGTTTATTTTCTCTGAATTCAAGGTTAAAACATCCAAAATAAGAGAATTCAAATAAACAGATTCTGTCTTTATATTTTTGCTTTGGTTTTCAAAACGAGCCATTAATAACAGCTGATCTACCAGCATATTTAAGTGATCCACTTCTTTTATGCAGTAATTGATTTTCTCTTCGTATTCTTTATTATCACGTGGTTTACGAATGAGTACTTCAAGTGTTCCTTTAATAACTGTAAGAGGTGTTCTTAGTTCATGAGAAGCATCAGAAGTAAATTGTTTTTCGCGTTCGATTGCGTCTTCAATACGGTTAAGAAGGTTGTTTATTGTTTTAGAAAGTGTGTATAATTCGTCTCTGGTTTTGGGCAGCGGAATACGCGTTTTCAGATTGTCTTTGGTAATAATTTTTGAGGTATTGATTATTGCATTTATAGGTTTTATACTTCGGCCGGCAAAGAATCTGGCAATAAAAAACAACAGCAATAAAATGCCTAAAAACGACAAACTCATAATATCAAACAAATTGTTTAATACCATTTTCGAATCTGACAAAGACATTGCTACAATAACATATCCTATTTTTTTGTTTCTAATATGCAGCGGAACCTGAATTTGCCTGATATCATGATCGCCCATTTTTGTATCAAACAATTCAAAATCTTCTACCGAATCATTAAATTTAAGTGTTTGTGTTTTAAGGTTAGGCGCTTTTTCTGTAATATTCTTATTTACATCAAGAAATTCAACAAATACAGGGTTTACATCTACTGTATTGTGCTCGCGTTCGTTCCATTCTTCTTCATCGATAAGGATTACTTTACCATCGACTTCTTTAATTTCTTCTTGATGATTCTGAATTTCAACCTTTATTTTTTCATCAATATGATTATAAACGGTATGTTTTACAATAGAATAAATTACTGAAAAAACGACTACAATTAATAAGCCTGTGGTAATAATATAGTTTAAGGCAATTCTGTTTTTAAAAGAAAGCTGTATCATTTATAAGTCGTTAGCGATATAACCAATCCCGCGAATTGTTTTTATATAATCTTCTTCAATTTTTAAATTGAGTTTTTTTCGAATAGCATTCATAAAAACATCAATTACACCAGTATCATATTCGAAATTAATCTCCCAAACGTCTTTTAAGATTTGATT
>Ga0247810_10001636_pt1 | contig 13706 bp, 14 predicted proteins | sample UWRJL119311C1_FD_179918 | JGI IMG/M metagenome (GOLD analysis project Ga0247810, IMG submission 179918) | Plant litter microbial communities from Arlington Agricultural Research Station in Wisconsin, United States - UWRJ-L119-311C-1 | ecosystem: Environmental > Terrestrial > Plant litter >...
CATCACCATAGATGTCCTCAAAGTGGAAGCGCACGTCTTCGGTGGTCACCGGTTCGCCATCGGACCAGCGCAGTCCTTTGCGGATGGTAAAGCTGAAAACGGTGAAGTCATCAGAATGCGAAAACGCGCTGACCACATTTGGAAGCGACTTGTCGGTCGTCTGGCCAGGCGAACGCAGGATGGTGCCACCACCGCCCAAGAAGGTGAATGGCGTGGGGAAGATGGACGCCACACGCAGTTCGCCGCCATAAGCGCCGTCTTGCCAGGTCTGGAACTCGTCCTGCAGCAACACGCCCTGCCCGACCTTAAAGACCTCATCAGGAAGCCTTTCATCGATAGGCGGCAGTTCTCCCGCCGCGACCTTGTCGGCCAGCATCGGCGCTTCAAAGAAGCCGCGCGCTGACAGGTTCTGCGCAAACGCTCCCCGGGTATAGCTGGCGAACGCCAGGCTTGCTCCAGTCAGGCCGGCCGCCTTGAGCAGAGTTCTCCGGCTGATCGTCGATTTCATCATTTAGTCTCCTCCAATCCAGCGTTCCGATAGCGCGGACGCGGTGCGCTCAGGCGGCAGTTTGGCTCTGCCGTCCTCCTCCGCCATCAGTCAAATCCGATAAGAAAATTGTTGTCAATACGTACCAATTAACAATTCATACGTTGCAATCGCCTTCGTGAGGAGCAGATTTGTGTTGGCGAAATTTGCTTTACGAGCTACCAGAGCGACAACATGGTGTTGGCCCTGCTATTGCTCATCAGCGATGGCTGCAATGGGTTAGCGTGCCGTTCGATGTGAGCAACACGGTCTGAAGGATGTCGCAACTGGGGGAAAAATTGAGCGATAATATCATCAGGCGCCGCGTTACCATGCACGACGTTGGGCGCATGGCCGGAGTGTCGCAGAGCACCGTTTCCCTGGTGGTAAACAATAGCCCGAGCGTGGCCTTCGAAACGCGAGACCGCGTAAACCAAGCCATCCAGACGCTTGGCTTCAGAGCCAACCGATCCGCCCAGAATCTTCGCGGCTCGCCAAGTCGGACCATCGGCTTCGTAACCAACCAGATGGCCACCACCCCCTTCGCCGGGCAGACGATCCTTGGTGCTCAGCAAGCAGCATGGAAACAGGGTTATGTGCTGCTGGTGGTCGATGTGGGTTTCAGCGCTGAACTTACCGATTCTGCGGTGGACATCCTGATCGACCAAGACGTGTCAGGTTTCATCTATGCGTCGATGACGCCCACAAAGGTGTACATTCCTGCAGCCATCGGCGGTGTTCCGTCCGTGATCGTCAACTCGGATCCGGCCGGTCTGGAGAGGTTTCGAAAGGTGGAGGCCGGCAACTTCGATGGGGGAGTGCTTGCAGCCCGCACGCTTCTCGGGGCCGGGCATCGCCGCATTCTATACCTTGCTGGCGAAGATTTTAACCTCGTGACGATTGATCGCGAGCGTGGTTTTCGGACAGTTTTGTCATCTCTGCCGGAGGGCAGTGTCGACTTCCAGGTATCGTACGGGCTTTGGGAAATAAGTTCCGGCTATTCACGGACCCGGGCGCTTGCCGAGGCGGGCAATTGGTGGCCTACCGCCATCTTTGCCGCCAATGATCGTGTAGCTGTTGGGGTTATTCAAGCCCTGGCAGAGATGGGCCGAGCCGTGCCTGACGACATCAGCGTCCTTGGCTATGATGACCAGCCTGCTCTCGCGAAGGAGGTTCGTCCGGCCTTGACCACAATCTCGCTGCCACACTTCGAAATGGGTCAACTAGCCGTCGAATTGCTTCTCGAACAGATCGTTAGCGGGAGAAAGACCGGCTCGGTGATTACCCACCCGCAGCTAATCATGCGGGACTCGCTTCGAACAATCGGTCCTGCAGTCGGCTAGGGGTTGAGCTTATGTCAATACGATTTGATGTTCATACGATTGGACTTAAGCGCATGCGGATGCTTTGTGCCATTCGTGTTCAAGAACGGGACAGGTTAATCCCTGTCACCTAACGTCTGCTTTCTGACTGGCTAATTCAAAAGCTGTCAGTCAGCTTTCCACCCCGATCTGGCCGTTCGCTGCGGTCAGCTGCATACGGACTGCGATGGCTTCTCGGCCTTGACTAAGCAAGACTGCGCGGCGATGTATATTGTGCTGGGCGACCGATGCCTATCTGAGCAGTAGCTTCGCTAGGTCAAGACGGTAGCATCGTAGCTGGCGCGAGCCATTTGCACGTCCTCCAGTTTTAGCAGGCTCCATTCGTGCAGCGCCATCAGCGGCTTTTGCAGCGTCCTGCCCAACTCAGAAATCTCATATTCCACGGCGACCGGCGACATCGGCAACACGCGGCGGGTGACGAGACCGTTGTGCTCGAGCCGCCGGAGGCATTGGGTCAGCGCCTTCTGCGTTACGCCCTGCACCTGCCGCTTGATGGCGTTGAAGCGGATCGGGCCGCTGTCGAGCACCGTCAGCACCATCATCGACCATTTGTCGGTCACCTGGTCGAACAGCGCGCGGCTGGGGCAATCGGCAGAAAAATAGGCGCAGTCCATCGGCATCAAGGTTTCCTCCAGGCTATCTAGGCGACGGGAAGTGCCTAATTGACCCTAGGTTTCGTTCATATACCTGTGGCGCCGACAGAAGCAATGGCATCTGCCTTGCCATTTGACGGAGCTGAATATGCGGATTGGGATTATCGGAACGGGCGCTGTGGCCCAAGCACTGACACCGAAATTTTTGGCTGCCGGCCATGATGTCGTGCTGGCATCGCGCACCCCAGAGACAAAGTTGGCCCTGCCGTTTCCGGTGGTCGGTTATGCCGAGCTGAAGGATGTGGACGTGGTGATCGCCGCCACGCCTGGCGTGCACACTCTGGACGTTTTGCAAGAGGTCGGCGCGGAGGTGCTGAACGGCAAAATCCTGCTCGATCTGGGCAACATGATCAAGCCGGACTATTCTGGCATCGTCGATCCCACCCAGAGCCTGGGCGCCCGCATCCAGACAGCGTTTCCCGACGTTCGCGTGGTCAAGGCGCTCAACACCTTCGGCACCGAAGTGATGGTCGATCCCAGCATCCTGACCATGCCGACCAACGCATTCATTTCCGGGAATGACGCCGGGGCCAAGGAGATCGTAAAAGCGCTTCACACGGCGCTGGGATGGGAACGCGGACAAATCCTCGACCTCGGCGACATCAGCGGCGCCTTGGCGCAAGAGCACTATTTCTCGTTTTTCCTTCGTCTTTATCCGCTGTTCGGGCATTTGAAGTTCAACATTGCGATTGCGACCTGAACGGTGTGATCTGCGATCGATCGGGAAGGTTGGCCGCCTCACTCGCTGGGGTGGCATGCACCTACAATTGGCGATCATTGGATGTCCGGTGATGCCGCAAATCGACGGGGCCACTCATCCGAGTGGTCCCCCGGTCCCGGTGCGCGGCTTTGCGAATGCCAGCAACACCGATCCTGCAATGGCAGATAGGAGCGATCCGAGCAGCACACCGATCTTGACCTCATCCTGCAGCAGCGCGGACTCAGGGAAGGCGAGGAGGCCGATGAACAGGCTCATGGTGAAGCCGATGCCGCAGAGCAGCGCCACACCATAGATTTGGCGCCAGGATGCGTACATCGGCAGCTCGGCCCAGCCGGCGCGAATGACCAGCGTCGCCGCCGCGAAGACGCCGAGCTGCTTGCCCAGGAACAGGCCGGCGGCCACGCCCATGGGCACCGGGTCCGCCAATTGGGCGATCGACATGCCGGCAAAGGAAACGCCGGCATTGGCAAAGCCGAATATGGGGACGATCAGGAAGGCCACCCAGGGCTGGATCGCGTGTTCGAGGCGATGCAGCGGCGAGCGCATGTCGTCTGGCTTGTTGGGGCTTCTGGTCAAGGGAATGGTCAGGGCGAGGACCACGCCGGCGAGCGTGGCATGAATGCCGGACTGCAGGACGAGGACCCAGAGCAGGCTGCCGAGCAGCAGATAGGGCAGCAGATTGCGGATGCCGAAGCGATTGAGCCCGACCAGGGCGACGATCACCGTGCCGGCGCCGGCTAGAGCCAGGGCGTCGATGGAGCCGGTATAGAACAGGGCGATGATCACCACCGCGCCCAGATCGTCGATGATGGCGAGCGCCGTCAGGAAGATCTTGAGCGACGTCGGCACGCGCCAGCCCAGCAGCGACAGCACGCCGAGCGCGAAGGCGATGTCGGTGGCCGCGGGAATGGCCCAGCCCTTGGGGTGGCCGCCGTCGCCCAGGTTGAAAGCCAGGAAGATCAGCGCCGGACCGATCATGCCGCCCAGGGCGGCACTGCCCGGCAGGATGCGCCTCGACCAGGTGGAGAGCTGGCCATCTACCACCTCGCGCTTGATCTCCAGTCCGACCATCAGGAAGAAGATGGCCATTAGGCCGTCGTTGATCCAATGCAGGACCGAGAGCTGGCCAACATAGGCGTGTAGCAGGTCAGCATAGGCCGGACTGAGCGGCGAGTTGGCGACGATCAGCGCGAGGGCTGCCGAGGCCATGAGGACGATGCCGCCGGACGAAGAATTGTCGAAGAAGGCGCGGATGACGGACGTGGGGCGGCCTTGGTCCTGATGGGGCGAAGACATGTGTCTTCCTCCTTGTGAGAGGTTACAACATTCTCCGTGGGTTCAGGGGAAGCCCTTGGCGCACGCAGCACGCGCCGAAGCGAATTCTATCAGATGATCGCCATCGGGCCAACTCGAACGACTGCGACACTGCGGCGCTGACGACAGTCGTAACGCTAGATGGTGCTAGAAATGCCAAGCAGTCTGTTCATCGAGGCAAAAATATCGGCATGGGCATAGGGCTTGCTAGCGAATAGACACCCCTCCGGCAGTTCGCCGTCGAGCATCTTGTGCCGTCCCGAGGTGATGATGATCTTGACCGGTGGCCAGCGGTCGCGCACCGCTGCGGCCAGCTTCAGACCGTCCATAGAGCCTGGCATGTCGATATCGGTGAAAACGAGCCGGATCGCGGGATTGTTTTTGAGGTGCACGATGGCCTGATCGGCATTACTGGCCTCTAGCACATCGAACCCTGCGTCTCGCAGCTGCTCGGAAATGTCGATCAGAATGACAGGTTCGTCCTCGACGACGAGCACTAGGTTTCTTGAGGACACCGGATACACACTATGTTCGCCGACTGCGAATGCGGCCGATGCTCTGCAAGAGAACGCGCGAGGCTCGATAAAGATCAAAATAATCGCAAATAGGCTCTATTCGACGACCGGTGTTGCTTGCTCCACGGGAGCAGGGCAACCTGAAACAATTTGTGCCAATTGTGTGCAAGGATTCGAAACTCGCCCCCTGTACCTTGACTGTGCTGCCAATTTTGGCGTTGCGAGAGTGGGCGATCAGGATGATCCAGCTGCAACATGACTATGAGACAACACTCGGCATTTTGCAGCTGTGGCATGCGCAGTTTCAGAGCAAGGCCGTCCAGCCGATGCGGGTGGTGAAGGACCGCGAGGTCATTGCCGCGATCGCCCGGCTCGAAGACATTTCGACCCGACTGACCGACAAGGCAACCGACATAGCGGCGCTGGTTAGCCTGACCGAGCGGCGTTTAAATCAGGGCGGTGGATCCTGGATCGGTTTTGACGACGACGTGACCGGCGAGGCGTGAAGAGCAAGCTGATGTAGCAGCTGGACTAGTCGATCTTCTCCGGCTTGTACCAGCGCAGCTAGAAGCTATGCGTGCCGCAGCACGGCGCGCTTAGCCTAACGTTAAGCCGGGCAAACTCGAAATCAGCTCAGCCACGTAACCAAGGTCGGAAGATCCAGGTCACTAACTCAATCTCGCTCTGACGTTGTTGCCACCTTAGCTAAAATTTGAACAAGTGGCGCGTACCTCTTAGTTAATCGCGCGTGGCCAGGCCGTTGTGCATGTCCTCGGCGCCACGGCACCCCATCAAATGCTGCCGCGTATATGGCGATAGCCAAAATGTGATTGTTGTTTGATGAACTGGCATTTGTTCTTCGTCGTTTGTGGGAAATGCAGTTGAACGAGCAGGAATTGAAGCTACTTGAGTTGCTAGTGGGCGGCGGCAGGCCGCAAACTTTGGCACCTATTATGGGTATCTCAGCTCAGGAAGTTGCGGGCATGATATTAGATCTCGCTCGTAAGGTGGAGCCTTTGTCCCTTGGCCAGGCCATGGAAGAGTTTAAACGCGGACGGACGAACCAATAGCTGAAAGCGAAGGGCACGATCAGCGTCCACACCCGGACACGTCGGCTCCCCACCGCGGTTCTGGTCGAATAGCTTTTCCGATTTCAGGGCGGAAACTTTTCGGCCGTCATGTGGTTTTGCAAACTTCCTGCGGAGCCAGTGCCATGACCCACTACACCATGACCTTCCATCGCGCCAATGAAGTGGTGGTGCGCCATTTCGAGCACGAGGCAGGCCTTGCAGCGCTGTCGGCGCAGATCGCGAAGCAAGGCTTTTTGGTGTTGCCAGAGGGCGCGACCAATTCGCTGGGCGCCGCCGAACAGACGATGACCGTGTTCACGCCCTACATTATCTCAATCCAGGCACGCCCCGAGCTGGCAGTGGATCTGACACGAGCGTAGTCACACGGCGGTCTTCATTGACGAACGGCATAAGTTACAGCCTGGAACAGCAGCGGCATTAGTTGGTTGAAGTGTGGCTGCCACCTTGGCAGTACCTTCCATGAGAAGCCGTCACGCGAGCCCGTGACGGCTTCTGCTTTCTTGTCCTAAGAGGCTGCCCATGAATTCCGAATATCGCGCCGGCCTGGAACAGTGGCCACAAAATGACTGGCGGCGCCAGCTCGAGGTGCAGCAGCGACGGCTGGCTGCCGAGCGATCAGCAAAGATGGCGATGTATGCCGGCGTCGCCGCTGCCTCGCTCGGCTTTGCCACGGGCGAAGCAAGGCCAGATGAAAGCGACAGTCGTTAGCGCTGATCTTTGCCGGATAGCCTTGCATGCTGATGGCGAGTGCGGCTGGCAGCTTTCCACTCCGAAGTGGCCGTTCCCGACCCCATGTCGGTCATTCGCTCTTGTCCATAGGCGCCCGGCAAGCAGACGTTGGCTCCTCTTAAAGCGCACCAGCCTCTGCCCGTCGAACCAATTCATCCACAACGATGCGGACCCTGGGGAGGATCGCACGGGTTGCAGGCCAGACGGCGTTGAACGGCGATTGCACTTGGCACAGTTCTGGCAACACCTCGACCAGGTCGTTTTGCTCGATATGGGATCGCAGGAGTGACTGCGGCATCTGGCACAAGCCAAAACCCGCAATGGCCATGTCGATAACGACCTCCCCATCGCTCACGAGGTGCGTTGCCGGTGGGTCAATGAACTTTACGCGCCCTTGCTCATCCAGGAAGCGCCAAGATGCGGGTCTGCTGGGTCTACTTCCTAGGATGCAGGCATGGTTTTGCAGGTCTTCTAGGTCTTTCGGTTCCCCCGCTGCTTCCAGGTACCGCCGGGCCGCACAAAGAACGAGGCGCTGTGATCCGAGAGGTCGGGCGGCGATGTCAGTTCGGTTCGGCAGCTCTCCGAACCGGAGACAGAGGTCTACCCCTTCCTCGACAGGATCGATGATCCGATCCGAGAAGCTGGCGGCCAAACGCAGGTCAGGGTACGCTCTAAGGATTTCCAAGAGGATTGGCATGGCTATACGCCGCCCGAATGCCGCCGGCATATCCACACGCAGCACGCCCCGGACGGCATTGGCTTTTGACCGGGCAACGTCTTCCGCTGACCGGAGTTGATCAAGGGCGGCTTGGGCTTGCTCAAAGTAGGCCGCGCCTTCAGGCGTCAACGACAGTCGGCGAGTTGTCCGATGCAACAGCTTGACGCCAAGCCGCTCCTCAAGCTGTGCCACCGACTTAGCGACCGCTGACTTGGTAATGCCGAACCTAGCCGCCGCCGCAGTGAATGAACCGGTTTTCACGACCGTGATGAAGATGTCCACACCGGCAAAGGCGTTGGTTAAAGCCATCGAACACGACCCTCATTGACAACTTGAGGTGTACGAATTTGCAACCTGAAGGGCAATTGTCCACACAGCGGTGTAGAGCCATATCTGCTTCGTCCAGGAGATACAGATGTCCCGTTTGTTCGACCCGTTGCAAATTGGCGCCCTTGAGCTGCCGAACCGCATTATCATGGCGCCGCTTACGCGTAAGCGCGCGGGCGTCGAGCGCGTGCCCAATGCCATGATGGCCGAGTACTACCGGCAAAGGGCCGGCGCCGGCCTGATCCTGAGCGAAGCAACGTCTGTATCGCCTCAAGGCGTGGGCTACTACGGAACGCCCGGCATCTGGAATGACGCACAGGTAAAAGGTTGGCAGCGGATCACCCATGAGGTGCACGGAGCCGGCGGGCGCATTTTCCTGCAGCTTTGGCATGTTGGGCGCATTTCTGACCCCGAGTTGCTCGGTGGCCAGCTTCCCGTAGCACCAAGCGCGATCCCTGCCGCCGGCCACGTCGCTACCTTGCGGCCGAAACGCCCACATCCTGTTCCGCGCGCTTTGGAGACCGAGGAGATACCCGACATCGTGGAAGACTTCCGGCGTGGTGCCGAAAGGGCGAAAGAAGCTGGTTTCGACGGCGTCGAGATCCATGGTGCCAATGGCTACTTGGTCGATCAGTTCCTGCAGGACAAGACCAACAAGCGCACAGATTGCTATGGCGGTTCGGTAGAGAACCGCGCCAGGTTTCTCCTCGAGATTGTGGACGCGGTGATTGAGGTGTGGGGTGCCGATCGTGTCGGCGTTCATCTCCGTCCCCGGGGCGAGGAGCACGATATGGGAGATAGCAATCCCAAAGCGATCTTTGGTTACGTTGCAGATGAACTGGCGAAGCGAAAGATTGCCTTCATTTTCGTGCGCGAGATTGAAGCGGAAGACAGCCTACTAAGGGAAATCAAGCGCCGGTTCGGTGGGCCGGTCATCGCCAATGAGCTGATGTCCAAGGAGGATGGAGAGCGATTTATCGAGGCTGGGCACGCGGACGCTCTTGCATTTGGTCGGGATTATATAGCGACCCCCGACTTGGCGCAGCGCCTTCAACACGGCCTGCCATTGAATACGCCAAACAAGGACACGTTCTATGGCGAGGGCCCGGAGGGCTACACCGACTATCCAAGGGTGCTGCCATAGGGCGCTGACTACGTCTGCTTTCCTGGCCTTAACGCTGAAAGCTGTCAGTCCGCAAACCACCCCGATCTGGTTGACGGCAGGGGGGTGGCAGTATTCACTTTCGGACTAGCCGATGTTTAGCCAACATCGATATGGGGCGCTTGCTGCCATGGGGCCTAAAGCGCCCTCTATCTGCTTATTGTGGCAGCGTGCGGGGAATCGCAGCACTAGCCACTACTCCTACGTAGGCACTGCATGACATTATGTCCGTGCGCCCTAACTATTTTGCAGGCGCCAGGCCTCATAACGGGCCTTGGCTTCGGCATTGGGAGGATAGACACCCAGTGTCGAGGCACCCGAGTCGATCTCGAGCTTGATGAAGACCTCATGGGCTTCCATCGCCACCGCTTCGTCGGCGATCTCCTCGACATACTTGCGCGGGATGACGATCACCGCTTCGCCATCGCCGAACATGATGTCGTCGGGATAGACGGCGACGCCGCCGCAGGCGATCGGCTGGTTCATGTCGGAGGCGTGATGCGCCACGAGATTTGCCGGCGCAGCCGCACCCAGGCAATAGGTGGTGAGGTCTAGGCTCGCCATGTCGATGGTGTCGCGCACGCCGCCATCCAGCACCAGACCCTCGGCCTGGCGATAGACCAAGCGGCGGGCCAGCACGGCGCCGATGCCGGCAATTTCGGGCATGGAGCGGCAGTCGAGCACGAGCACGTGGCCGGCTTCGATGGTGTCGATTGCCTTGCGCTGAAAATTGGACGGGTCCGAGCTGTACTCAGAACCATCGATATCTTCGCGCGCCGGGATGTAGCGCACGGTAAGCGCCGGGCCGACCATGGGTTCGCTGATCGTTCCGAGGAGTTTGACACCCCGCACGGCGGTATTGCGCAGACCGCGCTTGAGCAGCAGGGTACTCAGCGTGGCCGAGCTGGCCTGCTTCAGCTTGCGCTGCGTGGCGATATCCAAAAGCGTCATGTCGCTCCTCCTTGACGCCCTGCCAATAGCAGGCTTCGTCAAGAAAGTTCAATATGGAATTTGTTACTTCCTATTTGAAAAGTGGATTTTGTCCGTTGATGGCGCGCATCAGCGCGGCGGCTCCGTCGAGGACTTCCTTGCGGATGGCGCGGGCGCGGTCCGGCGTGGCGTCGCCGATGAAGGGGGCGCTGATGGCGGCGACGAAATTGCCCTCGGCATCAAAGACCGGGGCGGCCAGTGCGCGGATGCCGAAGCTGGATTCCAGGTTGTCATCGGCAAAGCCATCTTGGCGGATGCGATCCAGGGCTTCGACCAGCGCATCGGGGTCCGTGATGGTGTGCGGCGTGCGGGCGGACAGGCCCTTGGCGCAATAGGCGGCGACCTCGTCAGCCTCGGCATAAGCCAGCGCCAGCTTGCCGGACGCGCCGACATGCTTGGGCGACAGGCTGCCGACGCGCACGGAAAGGGCATATTCCGCAGGGCTCGGCACGGCAAAGATCGTCATCATGTCATCGCCCTCCGGCGCCGATAGCTTGAACGATTCGCGCACCCGCTCGGCTGCCGATTGCAGGATCGGCTTGGCGGCTTCCGACAGGGTGACGCGGTCGGCATTGGGGGAGATGCGCCGCGCCAGCTCGACGAATTTTGGGCCGAGCTGGTAATTGGCGCCGCCATTGACCCGGGCCACCAGACCGTGTGCAGCCAGCGAGTTGAGGATGCGATACACCGTCGAGCGGGCGACGCCCAATTGCTCGACCAGTTCGGTCAGCGAGATGCCGGCGCGGGCATCGGCGACGGCGCCGAGCAGATGCGCCGTCTTCTCCACGATCGGCGAACCGTGTCTAATTTCATCCATGAACCAAACGAGCCTCATTTGAAACCAAGATTGACAATCTCAGTTTCGTATGCTGAATTCTGCAGCGAACCGATGTCACATTTGAAACTAACTCACTTGTTGGACGCGGTACAGGGAGGAATTCAATGACTGCACAACAGCTCCGCTGGGGCGCGCCGCTTTTGACCGTTCTGCTGCTCGGCACCGCTCTGGCCAGCCCCGCCATGGCGCAGGCTCAGGCGCTCACCGTCGTGGTGACGGACGAGCCCAAATCGCTCGACCCCTGCGACACCGATCTATCGAACAATTCGCGCGTGCTGCGCAACAATATCACCGAAACCCTGGTCAATCTGAACCCGGCCGATGGCAGCGTGCTGCCGAGCCTGGCCACCGAGTGGAGCCAGGTCGACGAGCTGACCTGGGAATTCAAGCTGCGCGACGGCGTCACCTTCCATGATGGCACGCCCTTCGATGCCGCAGCCGTGGCCGCGGCGCTGACCCGGGCGCTCAGCCCTGACCTCGGCTGCGAGCTGGCCGCCTCCGGCCTGCCCGAGATCATCGAGGGCACCGAGATCGTCGATCCGCTGACCCTGCGCATCAAGACCAGCGTCGTCGAGCCCATTCTGCCCAACAAGCTCTCAGCGCTCGATATCGGCGCCATCTCGACCCCGGCCGACAGCAAGACCCGCGAGCCGATCGGCACCGGCCCTTATACGCTGGCCGCCTGGAACGAAGGCCAGTCCGTCGTGCTGGCGGCCTACGACGGCTATTGGGGCGACAAGCCCGCCATTGCCGACGTCAATATCGTCTGGCGCGCCGAATCGGCCGTGCGCGCCGCCATGGTCGATACCGGGGAGGCGCAGATAGCCTTCGAGATCGCCCCGCAGGACGCCACCACCGGAAACGACCGCTTCTATTCCAACGCCGAAACCAGCCTGCTGCGCATCGACCAGTCCATCGCCCCGCTCGACGATGTGCGGGTGCGCAAGGCACTAAACCTTGCCATCGACCGCGACGGGCTGATCGGCACCATCTTCCATCCCGAGGCGCAGAAGGCCATGCAGGTCGTGCTGCCGTCGGTCTTCGGCTACAATCCGGATATTCCGGTCTGGACCTATGACCCCGAACAGGCCCGTGCCCTGCTCGAGGAAGCCCGCGCCGAGGGCGTCGCGGTGGATACCGAGATCGTGCTCTATGGCCGCATCGGCATCTATCCCAACTCCTCGGAAAGCCTCGAGGCCATCCAGGCCATGCTGCTCGATGCCGGCTTCAATGTTCGACTGGAAATGCTCGAGACCAATCCCTGGCTGGCGCGGCTGCTGAAGCCATATGCCGAAGATCGCCAGCCGTCGGTGCTGCAGAGCCAGATCGACAATACCGAGGGCGATGCCGTGTTCACCCTGCCCAGCCGCTTCACCACCGATGGCAATACCTCCACCATTGCCGATCCGGCGCTGGACAAGCTGATCGCCGATGCCTCCAAGGCCACCGGCGACGAGCGGCAGAAACTGTTCCAGGAGGCCTTCAAGGTGATCGCCGTGGATGACATCAACATCATCCCGCTGTTCCACATGGTTACCAGCGCGCGGATTTCCCCCACTGTGGCTTACGAGCCCGACGTGCAGGCCGGCAACGAGCTCAAGCTCAAATCCATCAGCTTCAACTGATCCCGACCAGCTACTGCTGAGCCCGATCAGCGCAAGCTGATCCCCGACCCGAGGCTCGCCCGGCATTCTGCCGGGTGAGCCACCCCAGGATTGCCCATGTCCGCTGGCTATTTTCTGAAACGCACCGTGTTTGCCCTGCTGGCTCTGGCAGGGTTGATGATTGCCGTGTTCTTCCTCGTCCGGCTCACCGGCGATCCGGTTAATCTCTACTTGCCCGTCGATGCCTCCCAGGGCGCCCGCGACGCCATGCGCGTCAAGCTGGGCCTCGACCAGCCGGTGTTCTTCCAGTTTCTCGATTGGGGCGGGCAGATGCTGCGCCTCGATTTCGGCACCTCGCTCTGGCACAACCGCCCCGCCATTCAGGTGGTGCTGGAAGCCCTGCCCAATACGCTGGCGCTCGGCGCCATTGCGCTCACCATCGCCTTCGGGGGCGCCGTGCTGTTCGGCTCGATCGCCGCGGTGCGCGCCGGCAGCTGGGTCGATCGGGTGATCAACCTCGTCTCCCAGGCGGCCGCCAGCGTGCCCGATTTCTGGCTCGGCCTGATGTGCATCCTGGTGTTTGCCGTCACCCTGCGCATTCTGCCCACCTCTGGCTTTGGCGGTCCGATCTACTGGGTGCTGCCGGTGGCGTGCCTGTTGGCCCGGCCCTTTGGCACCCTAGTGCAGATCGTGCGCGGCTCGATGCTCGAAGCGCTCAACGCCGCCTTCGTCCGCACCGCCCGCGCCAAGGGCGCCCAGGCCGGCCGCGTCACCTTCATCCATGCCCTGCGCAATGCCATGCTGCCGGCCATCACTGTCACCGGCGATCTGGCGGCGCAGTTTGCCGGCGGTGGCGGCGTGGTCGAAGTGGTGTTCGGCTTTCCCGGCATCGGCAAGCTCTTGATCGACGGCATCCTCAAGCGCGATTTCGCCCTGGTGCAGGCGTCGATCTTCTGCGTCGCCATTGTCATCTTCATTATCAATATCGCCGTCGACATGCTCTATGCCGCCATCGATCCACGCGTGAGGATCGAACAATGAGTGCGGTAGAAGCTCTGGCCCCCAGCAATTCCCTGCCGGCGCGGTTGAAATGGCTGTGGCGCGCCCTGGTCGGCGACCCCACCGCCCTGGCCGCC
>Ga0247810_10001638_pt1 | contig 13704 bp, 11 predicted proteins | sample UWRJL119311C1_FD_179918 | JGI IMG/M metagenome (GOLD analysis project Ga0247810, IMG submission 179918) | Plant litter microbial communities from Arlington Agricultural Research Station in Wisconsin, United States - UWRJ-L119-311C-1 | ecosystem: Environmental > Terrestrial > Plant litter >...
ATACAGCAGCAGCTTGTAAGAGAGAAATATTATGATGTTATTTTGATCAGCGTTGTTGTCGTTCTATTCTCCGCTGTCATTTATGGGACCTATAACCACTTTGAAACCAAAAAGCGTAATAAGATCAAATTTGATCTGCTTCTGAAAAAAAATGAACAGAGCAGCTTACAGAAACAGGCACCCGACAAATTCGAAATAACCGATATTTCGCAGGACACTGTACAGCAGATAATAAGACACCTTGAAAAATTTGAAAGGGATAAAAAATTCCTGCACAAAGAGGCAACACTAGCCACTTTAACTGTACGGTTTAATACAAACAGCAAATATCTTTCAAAAGTGATATACCATCGCAGCGGCAAGCGTTTTGCTGATTACATCAATGACCTAAGAATTGATTATCTGGTGGAACTGCTGCGAAACTCAAGCATGCATAGAAATTACTCTATAGGCTCCCTTGCTGAGGAAGCCGGTTTTACTTCCACTCCCCGATTCACCAATGCATTTCACTCTAAAACAGGAATTTCGGTAAGTTATTTCCTCAAAGAGCTGAAGAAAGAGAATTCGTGAAAATATTTTTGTAGAAATACCGTTTTCAATTAAGGCAAAATTTTACTTTTGCCCACTTAATTTAAAAAATTGTATAATGAAAGACCTAGTTGCAAAAATCAACGCTGAAATCGAAACGTTTAAAACAGAATCAGAAGCTTTAGCTGAAAAAGGAGTTAAAGCTGCTGGAGCAAGAGCTCGTAAATCAACGTTGGAAATTGAGAAACTTTTAAAAGAGTTTAGAAAAGTTTCTATTGAAGAATCTAAAAAATAAATTCATTCTTACTTTTACTTAATTAGCCTTTCAGGTTTTTGGAAGGCTTTTTATTTTCGAAGTAAAGCAAATCCATAAAACTTAGAAATGGTTTAAATTATTCAATTTTTCAGGAGTGTAAGTATGAGGTGTTGAAATATAACTTTGGCAAAAAAATATAAATTTTGCCAAAGTTATATTTTTTTATCGTTAAGTTACCAGTATGTTTATTTGATGTTTTTTGTTTAAAACTTCAAATTACTCTTAGTTAAGCATAATCTAAATCAAAAAGAAAGTGGTTTTCATATTCTATTTCTGGATTGCAAACTGTTTCAATTTCTGAACCATAAAGAAGGAAGCCGTTTATATTTAAAGGAGCAACACAATCAATAGAATTATCACTATGAACATATTCTGATCTTAATTGCATTAACAATCTTCCTAATGCATTTTTACCTCTTAAAGAATTATGCCCTGCAGGTACGACTGCCCAGTCTTTATCCTTATTAGATAATTCAACTATAGGGGAATTTCCGGTTTTTTGTAAAAGGTTATAGAATTTTTCTGAGTTCTGAGAAAGCTTTACCTTCAATACCCAGTACATTATATCATATTTTACATCTTCCCAATCTTGTCTTGTATGTCCATGATACTTACGACTGATCATTTTAGCAGTCATAGGACTATTTTGAGATATAATTTCTTCCTGAATATGAGGAAACAAAGGAAAACGGCAAACTTGATATAAAGCTTCAGCTGAAGGTATAATTATATCATTAACACGTAAAGAATAGCCAGGAGCCATATTAGACAATCCTCCAAATTCTTCTTTTGTACTTTTAAAAGCAATAACATCAGCAGTGTTATATGTTCTTTCAGATATTTTCATACTGCAAATTAATGAAAAAATTAATTGTTTCCTCTATTTCTTAAACAAAATAATGGAATCCAGTCGTGACTGGGAACATCCCACCAGAATACAACGGGACAGGTATTAGATATATTTCTCCAGGTAAAAAATAAAGTGCCAGTTCCTAAGTTGCGATGAGATCTCACAGTATCTCCAAGAGGTCTTTTTCGAGGATCGGGATCAGCTTTTTTAATTTTCTTAATTAACTCCAGCCCTTTTTTTAATACTATATTTTCAAAACGTATTCTACTCTTAGGACTTGAAAAAAAGATTTCCTTAAGAGGCAGATTTTCTGGTCTAAAAGCTGCAACACCAGTATTCTCTCCTTCAAGTGAAGCTAAATATTCTAAGACTTCTTTAGGTTGTTTTTCTAAAGGATAAATACAATTCAGCGCTTGCTTTTCTGCAATCCATTTGGGTTTGAGTTGATTTTCTATTTTATAATCAAATCCAACTAGCAGAAAATTTTTAATTCGATCGTCAAACGCTTTCATTAACCGCCATTCAATATTATCAAAACCTAATTTATGATAGCAAAACAAACTTAGTGCTATTGTTTTTTCTTTACTTAAAACATCTTTAAGATGAGTAGATTCAGATAACCAATTTGACAGATCTTTATAAACAGTTCCCCCAGTAGCTAATACATCATCAAAATATATATAATGCTTTTTGGGCTGATCAATCAAAAGATCGTAATTAATTCCATACTTTTCATCTAAAATATCTCTCAGAATTGAAAGGATTTCTTTTTGACTTTTTTCTGGTTTTTGAGTATCAATAAAGTGCGTATTATTGATGAATTCCTGCATTGAACTATATTTATAAAGCGCTTGAAAATCGACAAGGCGTTTCTCTAATAATTCTATTGCTCTATTTTTTGAAATATAGACTTGCGGTAAGAAATATAATAATTCCGTAAGAACAAATTCTGCATCATCTTCAAATTGATTTGCCCATTCAATTATATGCTCAATTGACATTCTATGATCTGTTTCAGGACTATCGCAATGATAGTCTTGTAGAATTTCAAATATCTTTCCGGCTATTTCCTGCATTTATTTTAAATTTTCAATAAAGGATAAAAGTATGATAATGCTTAATACATAGCAAGCAACAATCTCTAAACATTTTAAAAGTTTTTTAAATCACTACGAAAAATTAATTACTTAATTATATAATACATTACCAAGATTAACAAGATTCTTGTAAATTTCCACTTTCTCCTTTTACTTTATTACTTTTTAATATTTTTTAAACTTGGATTTGATTTAGTGTAATATTCACCAACACAATATGGAGTATTATTTAATTCATCTGAAATGTAAGATGTAGTGTAGATCATTTGATAAGAGTTAATATCATGTTTTTCGACTTGTTCAATAAGAATATTTTGAAAATTTTGAGCTCGTTTAGGCTCAATCCCTTTGTCTTCCATATTATCACTAAAAATAAATCTTGGAAATCTCATCTGCTTTATTGATAATGATGCTAAGAAAATTGCAAACCTTGCAGAAGTTTTTAAATAAAAATTAGAACTAGCCGAGTATCTAGCATTTTTGTCTGATATAAAAGCTATATTATTTCTATAGTCAATATTAAATTCTTTTGCTTCTTTAAAATCTTCCTGACGCTCTAAATCATTATTTAGTAAAAACAATGCTTTCTTTTCTATTTCAGAATTCACAACTTCTTTAAGCTTAATCTGCTCTTGTTCAGTATTATATATATATCCTCTTAAAAATTTCACTTCTCTTGCTAATTCATCTCTTTTTTCCAACAACTTTTGATATAATTCGGCATTTTCAAGAAGTGTTCTCAACTGAATAATCTCTCCTTGAATAAAACCTTTATCAGTGTAAAGCTTATCTATATTTTCATCTCTAATAGATTTAACATCATTCAAAGCAGAATTAACTTGAGTTTGTATTTGATGCAACTTTATCAATTCTGAATTATAAGCTGAAGATAATTTTAGCAGTTTGTTTTTATTTATTTCTAATAATTGATTAGATTCATTTATCTGGAAGCTTATTTCCTGCTCCATCTTGCGAGCCTGAATTACACCAAAACTTTCATCTATATTTTCCTTGCAAAGTTTACATGAAGATTCAATCGTAGATTTGCTTAAAGAAGTAAGGCATTCGGGACAATATTCCAAAGGAAAACTACCTAAGAAATCACGTGTAGCAATTGAATTTTTTAAAGCTTTTATCTTGTTTTTTAAAGTCTCAATAAAAAGTTCAGAGTCTTCTATTTCATAATTTAGAAATTTTATCTGGTCTTCTAAAGCGTTGATTTTTTTTCTTTGATTTATAGATTCATCATTTAAAATTTGAAATTCTAATTGAGTTTTTTTATTATAAACAACTTCTTTCTTTTTATCTTTTAATTCAATTATCTTTTCCTCTATAGTATAGATTTCTGCTTGTTTGTTCTCAATTGATGTGAGTAGATGAGTGGAATTTAATGATAATGAGTCAGAAAAAAAACCAGCTGTTATCTTTATTTCTTTTTTAATGTTTTCATACTCCTTTTCTACAACTACGCTTCTTTTCTTTTTATCGTAAAGTTCCTGATTATAAACTCCTAATAACAAATCAGAAACAGTTTCTCTCGCTATATTCGTGTCAAAATGCTCATATAAAAATAATGAACTTGTTGGGGAATCCTGATCAATATATAATAATCGTAGTATTTGATGAAAAGTGATATTATTGTCTCCTTTTACAATAGGCAGGTCAAGATTTTCAAAAATGACATTTGAAAAACTTTTCTTATTTTCAGTAGTATTATATTCAAATTTTTGCCAATGATTTTCAATTGGAGGATCTAAACTTTCATCTAATGTTCCCCAATAAAAATGGATTCCAATCTTATCATTAACATTATCTTCTTCATCTTTTACAATTTCTCTCTTCATTGTAAAAATAGCACCGTTCATTTCTACTTCAGCGTAAACGACAGAACATTTTTTCGCTTCAGGAACCCAATCATTAAAAGCCCCACCTAAAACAAAGAAAATAAAATGAGTAATCGTTGATTTACCACTACTATTATCTCCTCTAATGATGTTTATTCCTTTATGAAATTGCTCATCATAAGCAACTTCTTTGTCATCAGTATAAATTAGTAATCTATTTAAAAACAGGTTATTTTGCATCATATTTACTTACCATAAGGTTTGTTCTATCTTTTAAGCCATCAGCACCAAACATAGAAATATTATAAAAATGTGAAGTTAGAATAGCAATCAGATTTTTTTCTTTTGCACTTAATTCTTCAAATTTATTTGTGTAGTCTTCTAATAGTTTTTTAGAAATAACAGATACTCTATTTTCTTTCAACAATTCTTTATCAATAATTCCATATGATGCGAGGCAATGCAGAGCAGAGGTTTGATAAGGTCTTATTCGTTCAAACATTTTTCTGTTTTCTAATATGACATCATAAGGATTTTCTTTTTTTGACACATATTGTTTTAATAATTTTCTAATATCACTCTCAGATCTTTTAAGTTTAATTTCATGTATTTTACTTGGGAATAGAACATAAAAGTCCCAGATCCGTAATCTATCTACTTCAACATATTCTTTTTTATTAAAATGAGTTAAAAGTTGTAGCATTCTATATACCGCATGATATAAATCAAAGGCTTGATTATATATTATCATAATTTTTCCAATTCAAATGACATTTTCCAGTTAAAAAGTAAATCATCCCATAAATTTCTTCAGTATTTAGATACAGAACTTCATCTTCTGCGCCTTCATCATTTAGCAATGTAACCATGGGATTTATTACATATGTCAATATAGCAACTGAGATAACAGACTTACTTTCATTATTAGTTATTAATGGATCGATATGTGTTTCAAAATCAATTATTATTTTAGCTAATAAATCAATGTGAATTCTTTGCGCAGATTCATAATTTTTATATTTCTCGAATTTTTTCCAGTATAATTGCTTCCGTTCTAATGCACTTATAATTTGAGATTCACTAAAACCACCATCAAGTAATTTTTGTTCCAATCCAATACTGTCTTTTCTAGTCAGGTATCTTTTCATTTCTTCTAATACCTCTGCAAATCTTTGGCTGTTGGATGAAACTTCTATGTTAAGCTTTTCAAATAAGCGAGTATATTTACTTTTTTTTGCTAGATAAATTTGTCCGCTATTTTCTCCAATATTAATTTGCTTTTCAACAGCATCATTTTTGATACTCTGCATATTACATTTGAATTGAGCCTAAATTATTTTGAATATTTATCTGTTTTTCAATATTTCCTTCATTGATAATTTGCTGTCCATTATTATTCAATTCTGCTTGAACTTTTTCAACTACGGATTTTAGATTTCCTGCAAAGGCAGAATCTTCAGTTAATTTAATTAGTAAAGCATTTTTAAGGATTTCTATATCACTCTCTGAGTTAGGAGTGTTTATTAGAAGTTCTCCACTTTGTGATGAAAAAGGTTTCTTTATTAAATTCCAAATTTCTTCTCCTACATTTTCAGCAAGTTTTTCTCCTGTCTTAATTAAATAAGGGGTTGCAAGAGTTAATGCTGTGGTTGCTAAGGTTAAAAGTTCCATAGTGATTTGTATATATTGAAGTTGGTTAATTAACTTATGAGGTTAAATACTATTAAAAAATAAAATGTGAAAATACAATAAAAAAAGTAGGTTTTATAAATAAAATGGAAAAGGATTTGATAAAACTTAAGAATACTTTTTATGAATTAAAGGTGTCAAAAATTAAACTCACGAAATGATAAAATTTGCTGATTTACCATGGTATTGTCTTTTTTATTACCGATTTATCAGCTCTATTAAAATATAAATTCAATTTTAAGATTACTTTATTTAAATTTGCATTGGATTAGAATATAAAAATTCTTCATTGTACTCTATAAATTTCTGGGCAGTATTAAAGTTCTTTATTGTGTAAATCATTTAATTTTTAAATTTTAGGCATTCTGCTTTTTTTTATATTTTCTTACATTAATGAGTTCCTCTATTTTTTACAGGAAACAATGGATACCAATCATTTGCTCCCCACCAAAATACCAATGGACACGTATTGGAAATATTTCGCCAAGTAAAAAAATGACTTCCTGTTCCCAATGTTTTATATGATGGGGGGGTCATTCCTAATGGACGTATACTTTTTACTGTTAGATTATCGATTGATTCGATGATTTCAAAACCTTTTTTCAAAAGAATTTCTTCGTATCTAATTCTATGTTCTGGGGTAGAAAAGAATTTTTCCTTTTTAGGATAATCTGGATTTCTAAATGCAAATTCAGCATTCCCCATTTCATAATCTCTTTCGAAAGAGTTTTCAACAAATTCTAATATTTCTTCTCCTAAATCACTTTTAATTGGAAAAAGATGATTGAAAGAAGGATTAGCATTGTAAGAATTTATTCGAGGATTATTTTCAACTTTAGCAACTCTATAAAATTTCAAACGGTCATTAAGTTTATATCCCAGTTTATTTTCAATAGTATATGGTACATTGTTTACTGCCCATGAATGGAGAATTACAAATGATGCAATAATTCTTATTCCTGACTCTTTAAAATTATTAATGCCGTATTTTTCAATTTCTTTTAATATATCTGTTCTGAAAGTACCTCCTGATGCTAAAACATCATCAAAATATATCCAATTTTTAATTTTTTTTGTACCACATTCTTTAAGGCTAAAATTATATTTTTCCTGAAGAATAGTATCTACAAATTCCAAAAATATCTTTTGACTTTTACCATTTTTTTGACAATCTAAGAACTTAGTTTCATGTAAAAAATCTACAACACTGTTATACCCAAAATCTTTTTTTAATGTTTCAAATTCATTACCTAAAATTCTGAGTGTATGTTCTTTTGTTAAATAACTATTTGGCAACAAGTGTAATAATTCAGACAATATAAATTCTCTGTCATTTTCTTCAAATTGTTCAATCCATCTGATTATATGCGCTCTATCCATTTTATTGCTATAAAAAATACTTATATCGTCTTTTCTATAATCTTTTATAATCTCAATAATTTTTTCAATCAATTCGTCCATATTTTACAGCTTTAGATATTAAACCTTTTATTCCATTTAAATTATATAAACAAGAGTACGATTATGTGTCTATCTTAAATGTTTTGATTTTAAAATAGCACTGAACCACTTTTTCTCAACATATGTCAGTAGTAGATTTTTATTCTGTAGGTTGAAGTCCATAATTTATAGCAGTTTTGTTAAATTGGTCAGCCGCCCATCTATATTTTTCATAAGCATTTGATGTTTTTGGAATTTGTAGTCCACCCATTATTATTTCACGTAATTTTGAATAATGAATTGAAGCTGATCCCTCGTCACCACCAATTCTATTGTCATAGTCGGTAAAATAGTCCAAGTAGTAAATACCCGTCATTAATTCTTTACAGTTATTTTTTATAAACTGAACTTCCCAATCAGCATAGTCTTCGTTTGCAGGAGCAGGATATTTTTGAGCAATTTCAAAAAGTTCATTTTCAAATTTTATTATTGGAAAACGTTCTTCGGATTCTGCTAAGTATGCTTTAATAAACGCTTCCCCAAAAATCATTTTTTCTGTATGATACAAGTTTCCAACTTTAATTGCTCCACGACATAAAAAACCGTTATTAATTAAAAGGTGAATTGCAAAAGCACAATCTGTTAGCATATTATAGATCCCTCCTCGCCCTTCTACAAGTCTTGAAATAACCAAACTGTCGGAAACTTGCATAATTTGAGTATCTAAATTCAATGCCTCATCTGCTTCAATATGATATTTGTCTTTGGGTTTGACAAAGAAGTCTTGCAGGTCAGTAAGTGTTTTTAGCACTCGCTCATACTCTTTATCGTCTTTGTTGCTTTTTTCAATTGAGTTTTTGAACCCTAAAATGTCTATAAATGCAACTACTCTGGTTTTATATGCCATTATTTTTTCTGTTTCGTGTAACTGTTTTGCCATATTTTTATTGTTTTTAATGTGTAGATAAAATATAGTCTAACATTTAAAATAGTAAATATTTTATTTAAAAAAAAAAATTCGTTTAGTAGTCATTTAAATTTGCTGCTCACTTATTTAAGCCTCGCGTAAACAGCTTGAATAGATTTAACTCCCTTTAGCTAGGTACCACATTGTACTTAACAAACATACAAAACCGCTTTACATTTATTTTACGGTTTTCCATAATCAGTATAATTTATATGTCGCAAAATAATTCTTTTACAAATGAAAAGATTACCGTATAAATACCTGTTTTAAATTTTTATTAAGCATAAAAAAAAAGATACCAATTTGGCATCTTTTTACTATACTGATATTTCTTTGAATCAATGTTTGTTAGTTGATTTTACTCTAAATTTATTTAGAAGTTTTAGGTGCTGAAGGTTTACTTGGAGGATTATTTCCTCTTCCTTTTCCTGAAGCATTACCTGTTGTACTTGGTCCGTTTGGTGGTTTTTGATTGCTCATATTTATAAAATTTAAAGTTAAATGTTCTTTATTGTTAATTTTTATATAGGTTAACTTCTCATTTTCTACTGACAAACCGATATTAGCACAATGTAGCTTTTAAGCCTTATTGTTTAACTGATATAAATCTTTCTAGATCGGCACTGTCGCTGTATAATATCCTTTACTTATTTAAGGCTTTCCGTAATCCGTAAGATTAATAAGTCGCAAAATAATTCTTTTGCTATTGAAATGACTACCGTATAAATACCTGTTTTTAAATTCAATTCGGCATAAAAAAAGATGCTTAGAGCATCTTCATATTTTTTATAATCCCGCTAATTTAAAAAATTCTGATAGTTTCAAATTTTTTGCCTCACAGATCTTATTTATCGTTTCAAAACTTATATTGTAATTTGGATCATTTTTTATACTTCTGACCGTTTTTTCATCAAGATTATGTTCTACAGCAAAAGAACTCTGGGATTTAGCTTTGCTAACCCATTCATACTTTATATAGTCAACAATAATACGGTTTGTACTCTTCATCTTAACAAAGTAAATCCCAAGAGGACAAAATAATTCGGATTTAAATCCGAATTATGAAATATTTTGTTATATTTGTTCATAATAAATTATATTTGCGACTCTTCATATAAAAATATTTGAAGCATTCGCTTTGAATCTCGTTTTCAAAAACTGGTAATTTTTAAACGCTCGAGATGATAAGTAAGATGCTCACGTCTTATGGCGTGGGCTCACTTATTCGTGCGTAGGGTATACCAGTACCTTGAAAGCGTTTAAGTTGAGTTCCGCGCCTTTTTTTATCATACTCACTTATATTTTCTTAGCGTATCTTAATTTCTTTTTTAAAGATTCGTCGCTTTAAATGTCAAACCTTTAAAATATTCTTGCCTGTGAATTAGAAGAAATATTATGATTAAGACGTCTTCTTAATGCATAAAAAATGGCCCTCAGCAGCAGCGACTAAACTATAGCTGAGGACCGTAGCTAATCAAATCCACATTTAACTAACCAATCCCAATATTATGAATTATTTTTCATTTTACAAGGATGGACGAGCTCTTTATTGCCTATTTTTTACTGGCATACTGTTGTCTTTTTCATCATCTTCAGCCAAAAATTCTAATCGGACTTTTAACACACTTTTGCAGCAGAATCATCAGGTGCAGGGAACCGTCACAGACGGAACTGCCCCGTTGCCTGGTGTGACCATCACTGTGAAAAACAGGTCCAATAATGCCGTTATTTCAGATTACAGCGGACAGTACAAAATAACCGCCTCTGCTACTGATACACTTCTGGTTTCATTTATAGGCTTTAAAACTGCCGTAATTCCCATTGCAGGAAAACAGACCATCAATGTAAAACTGCTTTTTGACTCTACCACTTTACAGGAAGTAAAGGTCAACGCCGGCTATTATTCCGTCAAAGAAAGCGAACGCACCGGAAACATATCAAAAATAACATCAAAGGATATCGAAACCCAGCCTGTCACAAATGTTCTTGCAGTTATGCAGGGAAGGATGGCCGGAGTAAATATCACGCAGACCACTGGAATTGCCGGAGGCGGTTTTGATATTAAAATCCGCGGACAGAACAGCCTGCGGTCAGTGGCCAATGCTCCACTGTATATCATTGACGGGGTTCCTTACTCTTCCAGCCCTATTGGTTCGGGGCAGACCTCATCCATTTTTCCGACCTCAACCAGTCCGCTGAACAGCATCAATCCTGACAATATAGAAAGCATCGAGGTTCTGAAAGATGCCGATGCAACCTCTATTTATGGATCGCGGGGAGCTAACGGGGTTGTATTGATTTCAACTAAAAAAGGAAAATCAGGAAAAACCAGATTTACCATAACAAGCAGTACGGGAACCGGAACCGTTACAAGATTTCTCAAGCTCATGAATACCGAACAATATCTGGCAATGCGAAAACAAGCTTTCGTAAATGATGGAAAACAATATGGTAGTACTGATTATGATGTAAACGGAACTTGGGATCAAAACAGATATACTGACTGGCAGCAGGAACTTTTGGGTGGAACTTCAAAAATTAATGACAATCAGGTGACTGTTTCAGGGGGCTCAAAAAATACCCAGTTTCTGCTCAGTGGCACCTACCACAGTGAATCAACAGTATTCCCCGGCCATTTTGGTTATAACAGAGGAGGAGTGCAGGTTAATATCAACCACAGGTCTGAAGACAATAGATTTCAAATGACATTCTCAGGCGGATACACTTCACAGCAAAACAACCAGCCTGCCAGTGATTTAACTAATGCTACAAGGTTTCTTGTCCCTAACGCCCCTGCGCTGTACAATTCAGATGGGAGTTTAAACTGGGAAAATCAGTCTTGGGAAAATCCGTTGCGAAACCTTAATGCAAAATATGAATCGAAGACTAAAGATTTCATAGCAAACGCAATGTTGTCTTATGAAATATTAGAAGGTTTAAGTATTAAAAGCAACTTTGGTTTTACTGATCTCGCAACTTTGGAAACCCGTACAGCACCTTCAACGATCTTTAACCCTGCTTATAATTTCACCAGCCAGAGATCAGTGCTGTATCAAAACCAGACCTCAAGAACTTCCTGGATTATCGAACCACAGCTTACGTGGGAAAAAGAATTGGGAAAGGGAAAAATAAATTTATTGGCAGGCACCACTTTTCAAAACCAGACCACAGCTGCTCTTTATCAATCAGGGAGCGGTTTCAGTTCCAACAGCTTAATTTATAATCTTGCAGCTGCCAAAGTCATTACCATACAGCTGGACGATGAAACACAATACAAGTATCAGGCTATTTTTGGAAGGTTAAACTATAACTGGCAGGACCGATATATTTTAAACCTTACGGCAAGAAGGGACGGCTCCAGCCGCTTTGGACCCGGCAGACAATTCGCCAACTTTGGCGCAGCAGGATTTGCATGGCTTTTCACAAATGAAAATTTCTTAAAAAACAGTTCATGGCTCAGTTTTGGAAAACTCCGTGGCAGCTACGGAACTACAGGAAATGACCAGATCGGCGATTATCAGTTTTTTGATACCTACAGCACAACAGGAGTCAACTATGATGGTGTGACCGGAATTTCCCCTTCAAGGCTTTACAATGCTGATTTCGGCTGGGAGATCAATAAGAAGCTTGAATTTGCACTTGAAACAGGATTTTTAAGGGACAGAATCTTTACAACAGCAGCGTGGTATCAAAACCGTTCCTCTAATCAACTGGTTGGGATTCCGCTTCCCGGAACAACAGGCTTCTCCTCTATCCAGGCCAATCTAAATGCTGTTGTTGAAAACAGAGGTTTGGAATTTACGCTGCGTACCGTTAATTTACAGAAAGCAAATTTTCAGTGGACTACCAATTTCAACCTCACTTTTGCAAAAAACAAACTGCTGAGTTTTCCCGGTCTGGAGGGTTCCACCTACAGCCAGCAGTACAGAATTGGAGAACCACTGAACATTCTGCTGTTGTATAAATTTAAGGGTGTAAATCCCCAGACAGGCATTTATGATTTTGAGGATGTAAACAGCGACGGCGTAATATCTTCTCCTTATGACAGACAGCATACCGCTAATCTGAATCCTAAGTATTTTGGAGGCATACAAAATCAGCTCACTTATAAAGGCTGGAATCTTGATTTTCTTTTTCAGTTCACAAAACAGCGGAACCGCATATACCCAATGGGAACGCCCGGGATGATGTCCAATCAGCAGACAAGGATAACAGACAGCTGGCAGACAACAGGGGACCAGACTGCCTATCAAATGTATACAACGGGCACAGACCGAAACGTGGTAAACGCCAATAATAATTACCTGCTCAGCAATAAAATCATAACCGATGCCAGCTTTATCCGTTTAAAAAACATTGCGCTTTCCTATACTGTTCCGTTAAGCCTGAAAGATACAAGCTGCAAGGTAATGCTGCAGGCTCAGAATCTGCTGACTTTTACAAAGTATCAGGATGGGGATCCTGAATTTTCTACTATCGGTTACCTCCCTCCTCTTAAAGTTGTGACTGCAGGGGTACAATTAACCTTTTAAAAAAAGATATTCCAATGATACATTCTATTAATTCATTTTTTTCAATGCTGGCCATATTGCTAATGTTCAGCTCCTGTACTGATTTTGTTGAAGTTGACCTTCCAAAATCACAACTGACCGCACAAGCTGTATTTGATAATTACGACACCGCAAATGCCGCTCTTACCAATATTTACTCTAAGATGAGAGATAACGGAATTCTGAACGGATCAACCATGGGAATTTCAAACCAGCTTGGAAACTATGCAGATGAACTGACTGCTTATGGGCTGCCCTCCAATGCAGTATTTACATTTTATGATAACACCGTTCCTGCTTCATCAACTGTGGTACTAACATACTGGAACAATTACTATAACCAGATTTATACCGCCAATGCTATATTAAAAGGGGTTGAAAACAGGACAAATTTCAGTGAGGACCGAAAAAAACAGCTTCTGG
>Ga0247810_10001639_pt1 | contig 13702 bp, 18 predicted proteins | sample UWRJL119311C1_FD_179918 | JGI IMG/M metagenome (GOLD analysis project Ga0247810, IMG submission 179918) | Plant litter microbial communities from Arlington Agricultural Research Station in Wisconsin, United States - UWRJ-L119-311C-1 | ecosystem: Environmental > Terrestrial > Plant litter >...
TGGCGGAAGCCGCGGCAAGCAGGGTCGCGTCATCGAGGTACTCACTGAGCGCAACCGCGTCGTCGTGGAGGGTGTCAACTTCGTCACCAAGCACGTCCGCGTCGGCCAGACCCAGCGTGGCACCAAGACCGGTGGCATCGAGACGATGGAGGCACCCATTCACGTGTCCAACGTCGCGCTCGTCGACCCCGAGACCAAGAAGCCCACTCGCGTCGGCTTCCGCACTGAGGTAGTCGAGAAGAACGGCGTCAAGCGCACCGTTCGCATCCGCTACGCGAAGAAGTCAGGGAAGGACCTGTAATGACTGACACTGCAACAGTGGCTGAGAAGGTTCAGCCCCGTCTCAAGCAGAAGTACCGCGCCGAGATCTCGGAGCAGCTGAAGAAGGACTTCGGTTTCACCAACGTCCACCAGATCCCCGGGATCGTCAAGGTCGTAGTGAACACCGGTGTCGGCGAGGCAGCTCGCGACGGCAAGATCATCGATGGTGCCATCAAGGACCTCATCGCGATCACCGGACAGAAGCCGCAGGTCACCCTGGCCCGCAAGTCCATCGCCCAGTTCAAGCTGCGCGAAGGCCAGGCCATCGGCGCACACGTCACCATCCGTGGCGACCGTGCGTGGGAGTTCCTCGACCGCCTGATCACGCTCGCGCTCCCGCGCATCCGTGACTTCCGCGGCCTGAGCGACAAGCAGTTCGACGGCAACGGAAACTACACCTTCGGCCTCACGGAGCAGTCCATGTTCCACGAGATCGACCAGGACAAGATCGACCGCGTACGCGGCTTCGACATCACCATCGTCACCACGGCGAAGAACAACGAGGAAGGCCGCGCGCTGCTCAAGGCACTCGGCTTCCCGTTCAAGACCGACGACAAGGCGTAAAACCTTTTCATCGATCTGAATAAAAGTACGTCTAAGATGGAACGTTGCCCGAAAGGGCAACGTTCCGCTTTGGCGTAATCCAGGCAACACCGATCGGACAGGTCGGCATTCGTGTAACGGATGCCGAAACCAGACGAGATTAGGAATAGCAACACATGACAATGACAGATCCGGTCGCAGACCTGCTGACCAGACTGCGCAACGCTAATTCGGCGTACCACGAAACCGTGTCACTGCCGAATAGCAAGCTCAAGTCCCACATTGCCGAGATCCTGAAGGCCGAGGGTTTCATCTCCGGCTGGAAGATCGAGGAAGCCCGCGTCGGTTCGACGCTGACGATCGACCTGAAGTACGGCCCGAACCGTGAGCGCTCCATCGTGGGCATCAAGCGCGTTTCGAAGCCCGGACTTCGCGTATACGCAAAGTCGACTGAGATCCCCAAGGTTCTCGGCGGACTCGGCGTCGCCATCCTGTCAACCTCCTCGGGGCTCCTCACGGACCGCCAGGCTTCCAAGAAGGGCGTAGGTGGGGAAGTCCTCGCTTACGTGTGGTAACCAGTCATGTCACGTATTGGAAGACTGCCCATCGTCATCCCCACCGGGGTCGATGTGAAGATTGACGGCTCTGCCGTCTCTGTCAAGGGCCCGAAGGGCGAGCTGTCGCTCGTCATCGCCAGCCCCATTGAGGCCAAGATCGAGGACGGCCAGATCCTGGTCACTCGTCCGGACGACGAGCGCGAATCGCGTTCGCTCCACGGCCTCACCCGCACGCTGATCTCCAACCAGATCATCGGTGTCACCGAGGGCTACACCAAGGGACTCGAGATCGTCGGTACTGGATTCCGCGTAGCTGCCAAGGGTTCGTCGCTCGAGTTCGCACTCGGCTTCTCCCACTCGATCACGGTTGACCCGCCCGCGGGCATCAGCTTCACCGTCGAGGGCAACACCAAGATCACCGTTGTCGGTATCGACAAGCAGGCTGTCGGCGAAGTCGCGGCCAACATTCGTAAGTTGCGCAAGCCGGAGCCCTATAAGGGCAAGGGCGTGCGCTACGCAGGCGAAGTAGTCCGCCGCAAGGCCGGAAAGAGTGGTAAGTAGAATGGGTCTCGGAACTAGAGGCAAGAGCAAGTCGGCCGCCAAGGCTCGCCGACACACGCGTCTTCGCAAGAAGGTCGTCGGAACCGAACTGCGTCCGCGCCTGGTCGTCACGCGTTCGGCCCGCCACGTATTCGTGCAGGTCGTCGACGACAGCAAGGGTTTCACCCTCGCATCCGCATCGACGCTCGAAGCCGACATGCGTACCTTCGACGGCGACAAGACGGCCAAGGCCCGCAAGGTCGGCGAACTCGTCGCCGAGCGCGCCAAGGCTGCCGGCGTCGAAGCCGTTGTATTTGACCGTGGTGGTAGCAAGTACGCGGGTCGCGTCGCCGCTATCGCCGATGGAGCTCGAGAGGGTGGACTCAACCTGTGAGCGATGTATCTAAGGAGCCAGTTGTGGCTGCAGAAGTAACAGAGGCACCGGCAGCCGTCACCGCCGAGGCCATCGCGGCTGAGGTCGTCGTCGACGCCCCCGCAACCGACACCACGAACGAGCCTCGCGAGGCCCGCCGTGGCGGTCGCGAGCGCAGCCCGAACCGCGACCGTGGCAACAGCCGCGACGCGGAGAAGAGCCAGTTCCTCGAGCGCGTTGTCACCATCAACCGCGTTTCCAAGGTCGTCAAGGGTGGTCGTCGCTTCAGCTTCACCGCACTCGTCGTCGTCGGAGACGGCAACGGTCTGGTCGGAATCGGCTACGGCAAGGCACGCGAAGTCCCCACCGCCATCTCCAAGGGTGTCGAAGAGGCGAAGAAGAACTTCTTCCGCGTTCCCCGCGTCGGCGTCACCATCCCGCACTCGGTGCAGGGTGAGGCCGCTGCCGGTGTCGTTCTGCTCCGTCCGGCGTCCGCCGGTACCGGTGTTATCGCTGGTGGACCGGTTCGCGCCGTCCTCGAGTGTGCAGGCATCCATGACGTTCTGAGCAAGTCGCTCGGCTCGTCGAACACGATCAACATCGTGCACGCGACGGTCGCTGCCCTCAAGCAGCTCGAGGAGCCTCGTGCGGTCGCCGCACGTCGTGGCCTCCCCGTCGAGCACGTTGTGCCGGCTCGCCTCCTGCGTGCCGAAGCAGAAGCTAAGGCAGGTGTCTGATGGCTCGCCTGAAGGTAACCCAGATCAAGTCCAAAATTAGTGAAAAGCAGAACCAGCGCGACACCCTGCGGAGCCTCGGGCTCCACCGCATCGGTGACGTGACGGTTCGCGAGGACAACAAGCAGAACCGTGGTTACGTCAACACGGTCGCTCACCTCGTCAAGGTCGAGGAGATTGACTAATGGCTGAAGAAGAAACGGTAGCGCCCAAGAAGGCGCCCGCGAAGAAGGCCGCTGCTCCCAAGGCCGCTGCTGACAAGGCCCCCGCGGCCGAGAAGAAGGCGCCCGCCGCCAAGAAGGCTGCAGCCCCCAAGGCTGCCGCCGACAAGGCTGCTGCGCCCAAGGCGGAGAAGGCCCCCGCCAAGGCGAAGGCACCCGCTGCCGCCGCCAAGGCTGAGGCTCCCTCCGAGGTCGTCGTCGCTCCCGCCGAGAAGGGACCTCGCGCTGCGAAGTCCGTCTCGACGAAGCCGGCAGCCGAAGCGGATGCCCGCCCGCAGGTTCTGAAGGTGCACCACCTTCGTCCGGCAGTCGGCGCCAAGAAGGACAAGACCCGCGTCGGACGCGGTGAAGGTTCCAAGGGTAAGACTGCAGGTCGTGGTACCAAGGGTACGAAGGCTCGCTACAGCGTGCGTCCGGGCTTCGAAGCCGGAAACATCGGCTTCGTTATGCGTTCGCCGAAGCTGCGCGGATTCAAGAACCCGTTCCGCGTCGAGTACCAGGTCGTCAACCTCGAGAAGCTTGCCGATCTGTACCCCCAGGGTGGCGACGTCACCATCGCCGACCTCGTGCTCAAGGGCGCCGTTCGCAAGAACGAGAAGGTCAAGGTTCTCGGCGACGGCGACATTGCGGTTAAGCTGACTGTTGCAGTTGACAAGGTCTCGAGCTCCGCTGAGCAGAAGATCGTCGCCGCAGGCGGTTCGGTCAAGTAGTAACAACGCTGACGCGTTGAGACCGTCGCCCTAGCGGCTGTCACAATTGGTCAGGGGCGGGGCTGCCGAAATTCTTCGGCAGCCCCCTCCGGCCTTTGCTCTATAAAAACCTGGAGGACTTGTGTTCAGAGCCGTCGCGCGGATTTTCCGCACGCCCGACCTTCGAAGGAAGATCGGGTTCACGCTCGGTATCGTGGCGCTTTTCCGTCTGGGATCCTTCATCCCCGCGCCGTTCGTAGACTTCGGCAACGTGCAGCTCTGCCTCGCGGGCAATGCGGGCACCTCGGGTCTCTACGACCTCGTGAACCTCTTCAGTGGTGGAGCTCTTCTCCAGCTGTCGATCTTCGCGCTGGGGATCATGCCGTACATCACGGCCTCGATCATCGTGCAGCTGCTGCGCGTGGTCATCCCCCACTTCGACACCCTCTACAAGGAGGGCCAGACCGGCCAGGCCAAGCTGACGCAGTACACGCGTTACCTCACCATCGCCCTCGGCATCCTGCAGTCCACGACGCTCATCACCGTGGCCAGGAGCGGCTCGCTCTTCCCCTCGAACTCCGGCATCGCCGAGTGCAGCAACCTCATCACCAACGACGCCTGGTACGCCATCATGCTGATGGTCATCACCATGACCGCCGGTACCGGCCTCATCATGTGGATGGGCGAGCTCATCACCGAGCGCGGCATCGGCAACGGCATGTCGCTGCTGATCTTCACGTCGATCTCCGCCACGTTCCCCGCCGCTCTCTGGAGCATCCAGCAGTCCAAGGGCTGGGAGATCTTCATCCTCACGATCGTCGTGGGAATCGTGATCATGGCCGCGGTCGTGTTCGTCGAGCAGTCGCAGCGCCGGATCCCCGTGCAGTACGCGAAGCGCATGGTCGGTCGCCGCACCTACGGCGGCAACAACACCTACATCCCGATCAAGGTCAACATGGCCGGCGTTGTGCCCGTCATCTTCGCCTCGTCGCTGCTGTACCTGCCCGCGCTCATCGCGCAGTTCAACCAGCCGGCCACGGGCGAGGTCGCGGCCCCCTGGGTCGTCTGGATCCAGAACAACCTCACCTCGGGCGACAACCCGCTGTACATGGCGGTCTACTTCCTGCTCATCATCGGCTTCACGTACTTCTACGTCGCGATCACCTTCAACCCCGAAGAGGTCGCCGACAACATGAAGAAGTACGGCGGATTCATCCCGGGTATCCGTGCGGGCCGTCCGACGGCCGAGTACCTCGACTACGTGCTCACCCGCGTCACGCTCCCCGGCTCGATCTACCTCGGTCTGATCGCGCTCATCCCGCTGATCGCCCTGGCCCTCGTCGGCGCCAACCAGAACTTCCCCTTCGGCGGCGCCAGCATCCTGATCATCGTGGGCGTCGGTCTCGAGACGGTCAAGCAGATCGACTCGCAGCTGCAGCAGCGCCACTACGAGGGGCTCCTGCGTTGACCCGCCTCCTGATCGTCGGCCCGCCCGGAGCGGGCAAGGGCACGCAGGCCTCGCGCCTCGCCGAGACCTACGGCATCCCGGCCATCGCGACGGGTGACATCTTCCGCGCGAACATCAAGAACGAGACGCCCCTCGGCGTGCAGGTCAAGGCCATCATCGACGCGGGCGACTACGTCTCCGACGAGCTGACCAACGCCCTGGTGAAGAGCCGGCTCGAAGAAGCGGATGCGCGAGAAGGCTTCCTCCTCGACGGCTACCCGCGAACACTCGACCAGGTCGCCTTTCTCGAGCAACTGCTCGCCGGCAAGGGACAGGCTCTCGACGCCGTCATCCAGCTGGTCGCCGACCAGGACGAGGTCGTCGCCCGTCTGCGCAACCGCGCTCTCGAGCAGGGACGCACGGACGACACCGAAGACGCCATCCGTCACCGCCAGGAGGTCTACCTCCGGGAGACCAACCCGCTGATCGCGGTGTACGAGGCGCGCGGCCTGCTTGTCGAGGTCGACGGTCTCGGCGAGATCGACGAGGTCGCCGGACGCATCGCATCCGCTCTCTCGGCTCGCGGCATCGCGGGCTCCGAGATCTCCGCCTAGGAGTGCGCGCGTAGTGGCCCGCCGCCCCGGCATCTACAAGACCGCCGCCGAGCTGAAGCTCATGGTGCAGCCCGGTGTGATCACGGCCGCGGCGCTCGACGCGGTTCGCGCCGCGATCGTGCCCGGGGTGACCACCCTCGAGCTCGACGCCATCGCCGAGAAGGTCATCCGCGACGCGGGGGCCGAGCCGAACTTCATGCTGGTGCCCGGCTACCGGCACACGCTCTGCACCTCCGTGAACGACGAGGTCGTGCACGGCATACCCGGCGATCGCGTGATCCAGCCGGGCGACATCGTGTCGATCGACTGCGGTGCGCAGTACAACGGCTGGAACGGCGACTCGGCGATCACCGTCGTTGTTCCCGACGCGTCACGCCCGGAGGTCGTCGCCGAACGTCAGCGTCTGGCAGACGTCACCGAGCAGTCGCTCTGGCAGGGCATCGCGGCCCTCGACTCCGTGAAGCGGCTCAACTGGGTGGGCGGCGCGATCGAGGAGTACCTCGAGGCCAACCCGCAGGCCGACGGGTCCCCCTGGGGGATCCTCGAGGACTACGTGGGTCACGGCATCGGACGCTCGATGCACGAGGATCCGCCGGTATTCAACTACCGCGTGCGCGAGAAGGGCCCGGAGGTGAAGGTCGGACTGGCCGTCGCCATCGAGCCGATGGTGACCGCGGGCACGATCGACACCCACACGCTCGCCGACGAGTGGACGGTCGCGACCGACGACGGCTCGATGGCCGCGCACTGGGAGCACTCGATCGCCGTGCACGCCGGCGGCATCTGGGTGCTGACGGCGGCCGACGGCGGCGCCGCGGGGCTCGCGCCCTTCGGCATCACGCCGACCCCCATCGCGTAGCGGCTACTCGTCGGACTCGAGGATCAGCTTCAGGTTGTCGAGCATCTGCTCCAGCGTGTGCTGGTTGATGCGGTCGAGCAGCTTGTTGTTGACGATCTTCTCGACGACCGTGGCGGGGATGTCGTAGACCACCTCGCTGGTGACGCGCGTGGTGCCGTCGCCGAGGTCCTCGAAGACGTAGTCCCAGGTGGCGTTCACGTCGCCGGTGGTGCGCAGGGTCACCTGGCGGTCCTTGTCGAAGGTGATGCCGGCGGCCGTGCCGCGCAGGTCGGCTCCCGCCATGTTGAAGCGCCAGTCGAAGGTCTGGTTGACCCCGGGCGTCTCCGGCTCGATGTTCGTGTTCTCGTTGAGGTTCGGGATGAAGGCGGGTCCGTTGACGGCCGAGGCCGTGTAGTCGAAGACCTCGCTCACGGGGGTGCGGATGACGATCAGGGCTTTCGCGGTTGCCATTTTCATTCCTTCGTTACCGATATCTGTGGGCACCTCACCTTACGGCGAGCGAGTAGTTCTGAATAGTTTTTCGAAGAACGTTCTGGAACAGGAGCAGCTTCTTGGTGCGCAGCACGCGGAATCCCACAATCTGCAGGCCGGGCACGCCCAGCATCGACGCGGTACCGATCCCCGCGAGCGCGACCGTCGCATCCGCTGTCCGCTCCGTCTTGAGGCGCACCATCGACGCGGCCTTCGTGATGGCGGCGTCGACTTTCTCGCGCGAGACGAACAGGATCACCCACGGCCGCCAGATGAGCGCGACCGCGAACTGCACCACGAGCAGTCCGCTCAGCGCGGGCTGAGCTATGCTCGCCGCTACGATGAGCAGCGTGAGAGCCACGGTCGGTTCGGCACCGCGCAGCAGCACGGCACGTTTCTTCGCAAGCGGCAGCGCCACCAGGTGCAGCCCCAGAAGCACAACGACAGCGGCAACTACACAGAAGGCGATGAGCATCGTGGTCACAGTATGAGGTCGGTGCTCACGTATATGCAAGAAAGGTTCCCGCTGCCGCTCGTTGTGCTCATGTCGCTGAGCTTCGCCGTGCTGAGCCTCGGCCTCTTCGCGGTGGAGCCCGTCGCGACGCGCGGCTGGTGGCTGCTGCTCGCGCTGCTCACGCTCGTCTACCTGGCGGTTCTGCTGCGCTACCGGGTGACCGACGAGTGGAAGGACTTCGAGCACGACCGGGTCGTCTACCCGGACCGCCCGCTGCACCGCGGGGCGATCTCCGTGCGCGCGCTCGTGCTGCTCGGCGTCGCGGCCCTCGTCGTCGAGCTGGCCGCGGTCGCGGCGCTGGGCGGCGTGCTCGGCCTCGTCGGCTATCTGCCCGTGCTCGTGCTCTCCGCGCTCACCGCCGTCGAGTTCTTCGCCAAGGCCGCGCTCGAGCGGCACTTCACGCTGAGCTTCGTGCTGCACGAGATGATCTATCTCCCGCTGTTCGGCTGGGCCGCGCTCGTGGTCGGGGCTCCCCTCGACGGCTCCACGCTCGCCGGCGTGGTCAGCGCGGCGCTGCTCTTCACCGCGGTCGAGGTGGTGCGCAAGTTCGAGCCGCGCCACGACCCCCGCGGCGCCGTGGTGGCCGACACCTACTCGGCGGTGTGGGGGCGGCCGCGGGCTATCGTGGTGATTGTGCTCTCCCTCCTGGCCTCGGCCGCCCTCGCCGTCGTCGCCGGAGTCGGCGCGCCGGTGCTCGTGGCTGCGCTCGTGATCGTCGCCGCCCTGCTGGCGCTGCGCAGGAGCGACAGGGCCGTGGTGCTGCTCGGCGGCGCCAGCCTCCCGGTGCTCGCGGCGGCGATGCTCTCGTGATCACCGTCGTGGGGGAGGGGATCGGCAACAAGGCGCTCGGCCTCGAGCAGCTGCGCGCCCGCTACGGCGATCTCGTGCCGCCCTTCGTCGTGCTGCCGCTCGCGCAGCTCGTGACCGACTGGCCCACCGTGCGGGCGGACGCCGAAACCCTGCTGGCCGGTTACCTCGCCGGAGACGTGGACGATGCCGACTACGACGCCCGCGCCACGGCGATCGCCGCGAGCCTGACCCTCGTGGCGGGCGGCGTGCCCGCCCTCGGGGCCTGGCCCACCGTGAGCGTGCGCACATCCGCTCTCGCCGAGGACGGCCGTAACGACTCCTTCGCCGGCCAGTACCTCACCACCCTCGACTGCACCGCACAGCAGGTGCCCGACGCGATCCGCGCCTCCGTCGCGAGCCTGTTCTCCCGCTCCGTGGCGAGCTATGCCCGGTTGAAGCGGATGCCCCGCCTCGATGTCGGCGGATCAGTGGTCGTGCAGCGGATGTTCCACGGCACGCGTACCGGAGTGCTCTTCAGCGAGAACGGTCGCGCCGAGGTCGAGCTGGCGTACTCCGACAGTGCGCGCAACACCACGGTGGACGGCGAGGACGCCGAGCGCTTCACCGTCTCGAAGCTCGCCGCACTGCCGAGGAACCTGCCCGTGCCGGTGGAGCTGCTCGGCATCGCCCTGGAGCTCGAGCACGAGCGCGGCCACCCGGTCGACGTGGAGTGGGCGGTGCGCGGCACCCGGGTCGCGCTCCTGCAGGTGCGCCCGCAGACCGTGAGACAGCTCGCCTACGAGCTCGCCTGGGACGCCTCGAACATCGCCGAGAACTATCCCGGCGTCACGCTGCCGCTGAGCTACTCCTTCATCCGCGGCATCTACTCGCGGGTGTACCCCAACTTCTTCCGCCTGCTGGGCGTGAGCGAGCGGCAGATCAGCGACCACGCGCACGTGTTCGCGAACATCCTCGGCTACCTCGACGGGCACGTCTACTACCAGATCGACAACTGGTACGAGATGGTCAAGCTCATCCCCGGCTCCAGCCACAACCAGGCCTTCTTCGCGGCGATGCTGCAGCCGGCCAGGCACGGCGGTCCGCGCGAGAGGTCGCGGCCGTCGCTCGCGGGCTCCATCGTGCTGGCCGGACTCGGCATCCGGCTCGCCGTGCTGCTCAGCCGGGCGGACGCGCGCAGCCGGCGCTTCAAGCGGGTCTTCGCCCAGCGGCTGGGCCGCTACGAGGCGCTCGACTGGAGCTCTCTGAGAGCGGATGCGATGCTCACGACGCTGGAGCGCATCCGCACCGACCTGCTCTCGCTCTGGGCGACGCCGATCCTCAACGACCTGCGGGTGATGGTGTTCCACGGCCTGCTCAAGACCTGGAGCTTCGGGCCGGAGCGGCACGCCGACTACCTCGCCTACCTGCGCGGTCTCACCGACCGCGCCTCGATCGCGCCGCTCACCGCCCTCGCCACACTGGGGGAGCGGCTGCGCGCGGCCCACGCGACTCCCGAGGCCGCCGCGGCCGACCCGGAGGTGCACGGTCTCGTCGCCGACTACCTCGACCTGTTCGGCGGCCGCACCCCCGACGAGCTGCAGCTGGAGAACCCGCGCCTCGGAGAGAACCTGCTCCAGGTCGTCACCCTGGCGATGGGCTCGTCGCCGACCCGCGCGGAACCCGCGCCGGCGCCCGCCGTGAAGAACCTGAAGTTCGGCACCGCGTTCATCGGCCGGCAGACCCGCAAGGCCATCGACTGGCGCGAGCGCTTCCGCTTCAACCGCGCCGAGGTCTACGGCCTCGCGCGCTCGCTCTACGTGGCGCTCGGCGAGCGGCTCGTGGAGGACGGCGCCCTCGACGCCGGCGACGACGTGTTCTGGCTCACCGAGCAGGAGCTCGACGCCGCGGTGTTCGGCCACAGCTGGGACTCCGACCTGCGCGCCACCGTCGCCCGGCGCCGCGGCGAGTATGCCGGCCACGCGGCCGCCGACCTCGACCGGCGCATGGTCGGCAGCGGACTCATCGCGCCCCGGTCGCTCGCCTCCGACGTGCCCGCCACCCCCGAGGGCCAGCTCGCGGGCATGGGCGTGGCCCCGGGCGTGCTCACCGCCGAGGTGCTCGTCGTGCACGCCTTCGACCCCGGCATCGACGTGCGCGGCAAGATCCTGGTGACCAGCCACATCGACCCGGGCTGGACCCTGCTCTTCGTGCAGGCCGCCGGGGTGATCACCGAGCGCGGCAACGCGCTCTCGCACGTGGCGATCATCGCCCGCGAGCTCGGCATGCCCGCGGTCGTCGCGGCGGTCGGCGCCACCACGCGCCTGACCACCGGCGACACGGTGACCATGAACGGTACGACGGGAACAATCGATGCTGCGTAACAGCTACTGGCTCCGCACGATCGGCCCGGCGGGCGCGGTCTCGCTGCTCAGCCTCGCCGTGGCCTGGACCGCGATCGGCCTCGCCGTCACCGGGCAGCTGCGGGCGAGTGTGCTCTGCGCTCTGCTCGCCTTCCTGCTCGACATGCTCGACGGCTGGGTGGCGCGCCGGTTCAAGGTCTCGAGCGAGTTCGGCCGGCAGCTCGACAGCATGATCGACGTCGTCAACTACTCCATCTACTCCGCCGTGCTCGCGTCGTTCTACCTCGCCCCGGGCGTGCTCGGCTGGGCGCTCGGCTTCGTGATCGTCGCCACCGGGATCCTGCGCCTGCTGCGCTTCAACACCGAGGGCTTCAGCGACGACGAGCCGGTGAAGTACTACCGGGGCATCGTCGTGGTGCACCTGTCCCTGGCGTCGATCACCCTGCTGCTGCTGCGCGAGTGGCTCGGCGACGTCGCGGCGCTCAGCCTGGTGGTGCTGGTGGTGCTGTCGATCCTGCAGCTCAGCATGATCCGCATCCGCAAGACCGGGCGCCAGGCGCTCTGGGCGAGCCTCGTTGTGCCGCTCGCGATCGGGGCGGTGCTGTGGCTGCACTGACCAGGCCGCGCATCAGCCGGAGCATCCCGGCCGAGCAGCACGGACGGGTCGTCGCCGAGATCCTCGCACTGGCGGCGACCGACTCGCACATCACCGCCCGCTCCGCGCGGTCGCTGCGCCGGGCGCTCCGCGGCGACCGCCTCGTGGTGGCTTTCGGCGACGAGGACGATCAGGCGGTGGTCGGCTGGTTCCTCTCCGAACCCTGCGGACCGGGTGTGCACGAGTTGGGCTTCATCTTCGTGGATCCGTCGGTACGTGGGCATGCGGTGTTCATCGACTTGCTCGATCTGGCGCTCGCGATCGACGGCCGCGCCGTCTCTGTGACGTTCCGGGCGGACTTCGCGAGCTGGCTCATCCGCTCGAGGGGTTTCCGCCGGGTGACGCTCGGCGAGGCGGCCCGGGTGTCGCGCGGCTGGTTTTTGCTCCGGCGCCTGGCGCCCGGGCGACTCGGAACCGCGCTGCGCCGCACCAGCTCGGGCGAGGCCTGGTACCTGGTCTGCGACCGGCCGCGGTGATGACGCCCGACGCCTTCGCGGCGCCGGAGCTCGCCGGGCTGCTCGTCTTCGCCGCCGCCACCCTGGTGCTCGTGGCGGCGATGCTCGCGCTCGAGGCGCTGGTGCGGCGCCGCGGCTGGCGGCACGAGACCACCCGGCGCATCGCGCACGTGCTGGCCTGCCTGTACGCGATCGCCAGTCACGCGGTACTGCCGCTCTGGCTCTTCGTGCTCGCCTGCTCGCTGTTCGTGCTCGCCCTCGTGCTCTCCCGGCGGATGAAGGTGCTCACCTCGGTGCACACCACGCGTCGCGCGTCGCTCGGCGAGGTCTACCTCCCGGTCGGGATCATCATCGCGGCGCTGGCCGGGGCGCTGGCCTGGGACACCGCGGTATTCCTCGCCACGATCCTGATCCTCGCGCTGGCGGATGTCGCGGCGGGCGTCACCGGCGACCTCCTGCGCGCCGAGTCCAAGACTCGGCTCGGGTCCCTGGCGTTCTTCGGGGTGTCGATCCTCGTCGTGCAGGCCTGCGGATTCGGGCCGCTGAGCTCGCTCGCGGTGGCGGTGGTCGCGACCCTGGTGGAACGCGTCTCCTCGCGCGGAACGGACAACCTCACCGTGCCGCTTGCCGCCGGCCTGCTGCTGGCGCTGCTGCCCCCCGTCTTCGCTGGTTGAGTAGCGAGCGAGGTACGAGCCCGCGTATCGAAACCCGGAAGCCTAGGCCCGGCTGCGCTTCAGGCGCAGCGCCCGCATCAGCACGTCGGTGAGCACGTGCACCCCGAAGCCCGCGATGCCGGCGACAGCGGCCACCGGGAACGGCACACCGAGCGCCAGGTAGACGAGGAACACCACCAGGATGCCGTCGCCCAGGTCGACGACGTGCTGCAGACCGCGCCAGCGCGACGGGGTCAGCGAGCTGGAGCCCACGCCCAGGCGGCGCTTGACGAAACTGTTGGCGAGCTCGCCGACGTTGTACCCGAGCCCGACGAGCAGGCCGACGAACCAGCCGGGCCGTTCGGAGAACACGGGGGAGCCGAAACCGGCCGCGGCGATGACCGCCCCCACGAGCACGGCGCCGCCGAGGTAGATCGTGAACCCGAGCCAGGTCTTCGTCGAGCCGAGGAGCGGCGCGCCGGCGAGCATACGACCGCGGTCGATCGGAACGACGAGGGCGGGCAGCCATCCGCTCTTCAGCGCAATGATCAGCAGAATGCCGGGCGCCAGGATGGGCAGCAGGAGCGAGAGGATCTCAGCGAACGCGGGCACCGCGCCATCTTACGTCGGGCACCGCGGGCATTATGGGCCGTACTCCGACATTCGGCTTGGAGAAACGCCCGGGATGACCTAAGCTTGATCTTTGGTGTTTCATGCCGACTTTTGTCGTGCCGCCGCTCCCGTACTTCACCGGTTATACGCCGATGGATGCGGGCGGGAACCACCATTATCCGCACGACCAACAAACAATACTTTTAGCGACGAAGAGGCAATGGCCAAAAAAGACGGTGTCATCGAAATCGAAGGCGCAGTAGTCGAAGCTCTGCCCAACGCAATGTTCCGCGTT
>Ga0247810_10001640_pt1 | contig 13683 bp, 8 predicted proteins | sample UWRJL119311C1_FD_179918 | JGI IMG/M metagenome (GOLD analysis project Ga0247810, IMG submission 179918) | Plant litter microbial communities from Arlington Agricultural Research Station in Wisconsin, United States - UWRJ-L119-311C-1 | ecosystem: Environmental > Terrestrial > Plant litter >...
AGGGTGGCTACGCGCCAGCTGTTAAGAACGGTAATGCCGAAGCACTTGAACTTATTGCTGAAGCGGTCGCAAAAGCCGGTTACACACTTGGCGAAGATGTCGTCTTAGCACTCGACGTAGCAAGCTCTGAACTTCTAGAAGACGGTTTATACGTCCTTAATACTGAAGGTAAAAAGTTAAATAGTACTGAAATGACCGCATTCTACAAAGACCTCGTAGCTCGTTTCCCAATTCGTTCAATCGAAGATGGTTTAGGCGAAGACGACTGGGCTGGTTGGACAACACTAACTGCTGAGCTTGGTGATTCATTGCAATTAGTTGGCGACGACCTATTGGTAACAAACACTGAATTCTTGAAGCGTGGTATTGAAGAAAAGGCCGCTAACTCAATTCTTGTGAAGGTTAACCAAATCGGTTCACTCACCGAAACAATTGCAGCCGTGAAGATGGCCCACGACGCGGGTTGGACAGCTGTTATGTCACACCGCTCAGGTGAGACTGAAGACACAACAATCGCCCACTTGGCAGTTGGCCTAAATACTGGCCAAATCAAGACAGGTAGCCTCTCACGTACCGACAGGGTCGCTAAATACAACGAGCTCCTTCGAATTGAAGAAGAGTTAGGTGATTCAGCTATCTTTGCTGGTCGTAACGCACTCAAGCGAGGCGCGTAATGGCATATTTAGTACTTGTACGACACGGACAATCTGAATGGAACGCTCTTGGCCTATGGACGGGCCAGGAGGATGTCTCTTTAACTGAGCAAGGGAAGGCAGAAGCTCGTAAAGCTGCTGAACACCTACGAAACATTACACTCCACAAAGCGCACACTTCATCACTCAGCCGTACGCACCAAACACTTGAGGAGATTAAAAGCGCTCTAAGTCATACCGATCTTGAGACGGTGCAAGATAAAGCGCTGGACGAACGCCACTATGGTGATTACCAAGCTAAGAATAAGTGGGAAATTAAAGAACAAATTGGCGACGAAGCGTTTACGAAGCTACGCCGTACTTGGGATCATCCAGTGCCTAACGGTGAAACGCTTAAAGATGTTCACGCCCGCGTGTTGCCGTATTATGAAGAACACATCCTTGAAGACCTTAAGGCCGGCAAGAACATCATTGTTGCTGCCCACGGCAATTCTTTGCGTGCACTTATGAAGCACCTTGATGAAGTAGACGACGACCACGTGCATGAACTCGAAATTGGTACCGGTGAGGTAGTCATGTACGAAATCAGTGAAGATGGTTCGGTTGTTGAGAAGTTGGTTTTGAACGAGGGCGGCAAAGCGTAAGCTAACGTTGACTCCAAATAACCCCAGCCCGAGAGCCTAAAAAACCCTCGGGCGACAACCAGATTTATTTATTAAATATAAATGAGTGTGTTTGTTTAATAACTGTATAATAGAAAAAGATTATGAAAACAGTTAAAGTATCCATCCAAGACGAGAACACACTTGTTCTGCAGGAAGACGCCGCTAAGGGCGACTTAATTGACCTTACGTCTATCCATGAGACCGATATTGATAAGGCGACTATTAAAAGTGTTGTGAATTCTATTAAGATGGAAGAGTTCAATGCTCAACTGAAAAAAGAGACTGAGAATATTGAGCGCCAGAAAGCACTTGAGGCTCGCCTTAAAGAGCAAGAAATTATCGACCGTTCAAAGGATGCTATCTCTAAAAAAGAGCAAGAAATTGCTGCCTTGAACTCAAAGCTTGAAGCAATTGCTACCCAGACCGCATCTGAGGTTAAACTCAAGGCATTGCAAGATCAGCAGCTGATTGAAGAAAGCTATCGCCAAAAACTTTCTGATAAAGAAATTGAAATTAATGATATTAAACATCAAAAAGAACTGGATGAAGAGAAGTTGAAAGACCAGCTTCGTTCAAGTGAAACGGCGCTTGTATCGTTAAAAGAAATGCGCTCAAAGATGAGTACTAAGATGATAGGTGAGTCGTTAGAGCTGCACTGCGAGAATGAGTTTAACCGTATTCGACCCTTCGCATTCCCGAATGCTGAGTTTACGAAAGATAATAAAATATCTGCAACTGGCTCAAAAGGTGATTACATTTACCGCGAAAACGACGAGAACGGCAATGAAATCCTCTCAATCATGTTCGAAATGAAGAATGAAGATGACAATACTGCAACTAAGCACAAAAACAGTCACTTCTTTAAAGAACTCGATAAAGACCGCAAAGAAAAGGGTTGTGAATTTGCGGTATTAGTAAGCTTGCTTGAAAAAGATAATGAATATTACGACGATATCGTTACGGTTCACGAATATCCAAACATGTATTCAATCCGGCCACAGCACTTCATTACAACTATTGGCTTTTTGCGCCAAGGTAATATGAAGTCACAAGAACTGCGCCGCGAAATTCATGTTCTTAATAACCAAAATATCGATGTGACGAATTTTGAAAACAATATGAACGCTTTTAAAGAAGCATTTGGCCGTAACTATAATCTAGCCTCTGATCAATTTACAAAAGCAATTGATGAGATTGATAAGACGATTGATCATTTGAATAAAGTTAAGGACAACCTACTGAAGTCTGACAACAACTTGCGCTTGGCTAACAATAAAGCGACAGATCTTTCTATTAAACGCCTCACGACCAACAGTCCGAGTGTCGCCAAGGCGTTCGACCAAACGACAAACGCGCTCGACCCCTCGAATAAATAGCATGCATACCAACATTTCACATGCCCATCTATCACTTCTTTCTAAACGCATTGAATTACGGCGACTTTTTAGCACTTACGGACTGGTCTCGATTGCCCTATCTTTCGTAGGTGCATTCGGGCCAATTTACCTTTTTAGGCTTGGCTACAGTCTAACGGATATATTAACGTACTTCTTGCTTACGGCTGTTATTAAGGTCGTTGTATTACCCTTTGTTTTCAAGCTGATGCACTCTATCGGTAGCAACCGAATTATGGCAATTGGAGTTGTGTTCTTTATAGTGAATTTCTTATTATTTGCCACACTTGAAGCGGGCGCCTGGCCGTTGTGGCTATTGGCTGTACCTAAGGCTATCGGTAACGCTTGTTACTACGGTGGATATCGGGTAAACTTCGCGATTGCTCATACCAAAGAGAAGACCGGCAGCCAGGCAGCATTCGCTCAATCAATGATATTAACACTTGGCATCTTCGCTCCGCTAATCGGCGGCGTACTGTCGTACTTCTGGTCAGTCAGTGGTGTCTATTTTGCGGCTATCATTTTATTTATTTTTGCAGGGGCGATAATATGGAATGCACCTCAAGAAATAGTTAAGAAAATTCAATTCAAAAACATCCCAAAGGGCGCCGCATTGAAAGATTACGGTTCAAACTTTTCATACAGCTTTAGCGGTTTATCTGATTTGTTTGTTTGGCCGATACTTATTAGCCTAATCATACCTTCGTACGTCGGCATTGGTGCGATTGCCACTTTCTTCGCAGTGCTATCTATCGTGGTAACAATATACGTCGGCAAACGCATCGATAGTAAAATTAAAAAGAACCGCTATTTAGGATACGGGGTGAGCGCTAGCTTCATGTACAGCTTCGGTAGGCTCTTCGCGACAACGACCCCACACCTAATTGGGCTCGGGTTCTTAAGCGCGTTAGGCAGCTCTTTAACGTCTCTTAGCTACGACAAACGATATTATACCAACGCCACAAAACGCAATTGGCTTGAATATCTATTTGCCCAGGAGATTGCCAATGCTTTGCCGTGGATTGTGTACTTCCCAATCCTGATAGTTGCGTCTTTGTATCTCGATATCAACCAGTTACTTTACCTAGGCGTATTAATAACCATTCCATTTATATTTGGGACATTGCTGATTCGTCGAGCAAGCTAGGATATCTTTATCCCGGCTTCAGCCGCAAAAGCCGGCGCGAGCTGCATCAACTGGTCGTAGCTCATTGTTACACCGCGTAGGCTGTTGATGCCATTAATTCCTTCAACTGATGACTTTGAGATATCGACACTCATCATTCGGGCGCTGGCGAACGTTACTTTGTTAATCGTACAGTTCACAAATTCAACGTTCTTTAATTGCGCATCGTAGAAATCAACATCATTAATGACACAATCTTCAAAGGCTACATTCTCAAGCCGCGAGAAACGAAAGTTTACCATTTCTAATTTGCAGTTTTTGAAATCAACATTTTTAAGTAAGCCATTTGTAATTTGCAAACCACTACAACGCGCGCCTTCAATGGAAACACGATGCCAACTTGACTCTGCGAATTTACTAGCGGTAAAGTTACAAGCTCTAAAATCGCAGTCGGTAACATCAAACTTAGGAACAATTACTTGAGTAAAATCAACCTTAGTAAAAAGCGACTCTGCAAGACTTTTTTTGACTAATTCCGTGCTCGTCAACCATGTGTTTTCAATGTGAAAACCTGAAATTAAATCTTCGGTATTAAATAGCTCCATGACGTCGTCGGGTGTTGCGAGTGAGGGCGGTAGGGATGGTCGAACTATTTTCATTAGTGTTATTAATATATCAATAGCCATCAAGCATTAATAGAATTGATTTTCAGCGCCAAGTGGTAACACTTGAAATGCTATAATAAGTATATGAATATTTTAGATAAAACTTTTACTTTGAATACAGGCGCCACTATACCAAAAATTGGTTTTGGTACATGGCAAATTCCTAATGGTGACGAAGCCTATAACTCTACCGCACTCGCCTTGAAACATGGCTACCGACACATCGATACTGCGCTTGTGTACGGAAACGAAGCTAGCGTTGGGCAAGCTATCCACGACAGTGGCATTGCTCGAAATGAATTATATATTACGACAAAACTTCCGGCTGAAGTTAAAGATGCAACAAAGGTAATTGAGGCGTTTGAAACCTCAATGGAGAACCTCAGCCTCGACTATGTCGACCTGTACCTTGTTCACGCTCCGTGGCCTTGGGCAGAACGCGGTGCTGACTATAGAAAAGAGAACGGCGAAGTATGGACTCAAATGGAAGCAATTTTTAAAACCGGCCGAGCAAAAGCGATTGGCGTATCTAATTTTATTGTTTCCGACCTTGAAGCCTTGTTCGAGACAGCCAAAGTTATTCCGGCTGTAAACCAAATTCGTTATTTTATCGGAAACAAACAAGACGACACGGTCGCACTGTCTACGGAAAAAGGCATACTGGTTGAAGCGTATTCTCCATTAGCGACCGGTGCGCTCCTTGAAAATGTTGAGATTGCCGCGATTGCAAGGAAGTATAACAAGTCAATTGCGCAAATATCACTTAGATTCGTACTTCACAACGGTTTGTTGCCATTGCCTAAATCGACTAACGAAGACCGTATTAAACAAAACGCCGACCTCGATTTTGAAATCTCGGCCGACGATATGGCTTACTTGAATAGTTTAGAAATTAACTTATAGCGATAAGTTCGATATCAAACACTAAGTCACTGTTTGGCGCAATCTGCGCTGAAGCTCGGCGTTGACCATAGGCCATTTCAGATGGAATTACCAATCGGCGTGTGCCGCCAACTTTCATACCAGGAACACCAACTGTCCAACCGTTAATAACTTCGTGTAGACCGAAAGTAGCTGGGCGGCCTGAATCGCGGCTGCTTTCAAAAATGGTGCCGTCAGCTGCTAATGCGCCAGTGTAGTGGGCGGTAATAGTTGCCCCAACTGGAGTTTCTTCGCCTGTGCCAACAACGATGTCGATAGTTTGTAATTCTGCTACTTTTGTCTTCTTACCAAGAGGAATAAAATCTTGTAATGTTGTACCTTTGAGTTTGTCGGATTTAGTCATGTATCTATTATAGCAAGCTCTAAAGCATAATTATGATTGACAAATAGAGTATTTTTTGTTATAATACCCTAAATTTTAACATGAGGTTTAATTATGGCTCCAGCAAACCATGAAAGTCTTCCAACATCAAAGTCCGAGGATGCCAAGGCTGCACGATTGAAAGAGTGGGAAGAGGCCTTTGCTAATGAAGCCGGCTGTTCGGTTAGTCATAGTCACCCCGAGGCAGTTCAGGTAGCAGACGCACCTGAGTACGTTAAAGATTTTATTGCACATGAGGCGATGAAATATCTTGACGATGAATTGAAATATATATAAATTCTTGAGTAGTATCTACAGTTAGTTTTCTGTGACGAAGCTGTGGCATCTCTGTTGTAATATTGATTGAAAGCCGACCTCTATACCGCTTTTGCTATATACTAGAGAGAGTGATTGGGAAAATTGTTAACACGATGCGTGATATATTCACGCGTCATAAGTTGCTTGTGTCTGCGAGTTTTTCGTTATTGGTAGCTATTGCCATTTTTATTGCCCTTTTCTTTGTTATCCCTCGAGAGGTAGAACTATCTTCAAACCCCACGGTTGCTGAGTATCAACGAGAGCTTGTAAACTTGAAGGCCAAAGCAGACAAAGATTCTAGTGATCTTGATGCTCACAAAAACTACGCAGTCGCACTATATGCAAGTGGCGACCTACAAGCAGCCAAATCGCAATATGAAAAAGTAATACAACTTAACTCTTCAGACGCCTCTGCATATAACTACCTTGCCAATACACATCGCGACCTAGGTGAGACCGAAGCCGCGGTGCGCTCTTACAAAAAAGCGATCAGCCTCGACCCGAGACAAGTGAATTATTATGCAAACTTGGCAAATATGCAGCTTTATACACTCAATAAACCAGCTGACGCCATCGCTACTTACAAAAGCGGCTTAGAGGCCACGCCAGCAAACAGCCAGCTCGAATTTTTATTAGCAACGGCCTATGAACAAACAGGGGATGCACAGGCTGCTAGGCAGACCTACCAGAATATTCTTAGCTACGAAGCTGATAATCAACTCGCAAAATCCGCTTTAGCGAGATTGGGTAGTTAATGCGACGAATTATTACTAACACTACCTGGTTTTTGCTGTTTGTCGGCATTATCTTTGGAGTTAATACTCTTTTGGGATCGTCACTTTACGCCGCCGGGACACCAACGATCATCGGTATTAGCCCAACATCGGGCTCTGTGGCTGGTGGCGATAGCATTACTATAACCGGTACGAACTTCAACCAAACCGCCACGGTCAAGTTTGGGGGCAACACATCTGCTTCAGTTCAATGGATTAACGACACGACGATTGTTGCGCTATCACCAGCTGGATACTCGGGTGTAGCAGATGTCTCAGTGACGAACTTAGATAGTCAAACGGCAACATCTGTAAACGGCTTTTTATATACCGAAGCAAGTCCTTCGGTATCGAATATTTCACCAAACGCCGGGCCTGCAAATGGCGGTCAGGCAGTTACTATTAATGGTTCCAACTTTACCAACGGAACGATGGCGGCCACCTCAATAAGCACCGATACACTAGGTAGCGGCGGTAGCACTTGTGGTATTTATAATGCCAACAGGGTGTACTGCTGGGGATATAACGGCTTCGGTCAGCTTGGCACAGGTACGACAAACTCAACGTTAACTCCTGTTGCACTCAATAATGCAGGAGAGCTAACAGACAAAACAGTCCGAAGTCTTGCAAGTGGCGCAGGACATCGCTGTGCTGTAGCCTCTGACAACAAGGCATACTGTTGGGGTAGGTACCCGGGCAACGGCGGTTCCGCATACAGATATAACCCAACTGCAATAGACACCAGTGGCGTATTGGCAGGAAAATCAATCACCCAAGTCGTAGTAGGCGACCAAACTTCCTGTGCGCTATCGACTGATGGTCAGGTATTTTGCTGGGGAGTCGGCACGGGTGGGCAACTAGGGAATAATGCGGCCATAACTTCATCAATACCTGTCGCCGTCGATACAACCGGTGCACTTCTAGGCAAAACAGTCAGACAGATATCCGCCGGTGCAAACCACGTCTGTGCGTTGACGACCGAGAATCTCGCGTATTGCTGGGGAATGAATAGCGAGGGACGACTTGGAAATAATGCCGTTGCTTCAACCGTTACAACACCTGTTGCCGTGACAATGAGTGGGGTACTGAGCGGAAAAACTATTAATTCTATCCATGCCGGCGGAGCATTTACTTGCGCCATCGCCTCTGACAATCAGGCGTACTGTTGGGGCGCAAACTCAAGTGGACAGTTAGGAAATTCCGGCATAACGGCCTCGAGAGTGCCAACAGCTGTAACGGCAACCGGCGCTCTGTCCGGAAAAACAGTAACATCTATGGCGACTGGTTTCGACCATACATGTACTATTGCCTCCGACGGCCACTCCTATTGCTGGGGAGCGAATGCATCTGGCCAGCTGGGCAACAACAGCACAACTCGCGCGATCGTACCCGTTGCAGTTGATATGACTGGCGTATTAGCCGGCAAAACTATTCGTAGCCTAAATCTAGGTCTTGAGAGGTCATGTTCTATTGCCTCAGATAGCCAAATATATTGCTGGGGAAGTGGCTTGAGTGGCTCACTCGGTAACGGATCAAGTTCGAGCAGGGCGTCGCCTGTCGCTTCAAATCAAGTTAAAGCAGCGGCCCCAACGGTCACTTTTGGCGGAACGAATGCCATGAATATCACGCTCGTTTCTTCGGCTCAGCTAAATGTCACTACGCCGGCCCATACATTAGGTGCAGTCAACGTTGTTGTGCGTAATTACGATACACAGTCGGCAACAGCAACGAACGGTTATCAATTTGTAGCCGGCCCGACGCTTAGTACTGTTACTCCAAACTCAGGCATATTAACGAATAATACAGCGGTTACTATTAAAGGTACGAACTTCTACGCCGGGATGACGGTTACTGTCGGCGGTATTCCACTTACTAACATCAGCGTTGTAGACGGCGAGACGATTACCGGGACAATACCGAGTTCAACCACTCCTGGGGCTCAAAATATCGTAATTTCTGACCCTTATGGCCAAACTGCCACAATAACAAACGGCTACACATACAAGCTGCCTGACCAAACGATTAATAGCATCACTCCGGACTCCGGTAAATATACAGGTAACTATACGGTAACTATAAAGGGTACTGGCTTTATCGACCGCGGAGGGGGCCTTACGTGGTACCGTGTATTATTCGGAACGACACCCGCAACACAAGTCACCTACGTTGACAGCACAACGCTGACCGCCTTAGTGCCATTACGATCCTTAGGCCGAACCAATGTTACCATTGCAAGCGATTATAGTAGCGACGCCATCTTGACGAATGGCTTTACCTTTTTAGCAAACAGCTACCGATTTAATAATACTGCCTTAAGCGTCTCGGCAACCCAGCCAGGTAAACTGACCGTCCAAGCGCTCAACAACACAGGAAGTAGCGTATCCTCTCCTGTTGCCACGGTTGTTCAACTTTCGTCGACGTCAGCTTCAGGCTCGTTCGCCGTGAATTTAAGCGAAGATGACGCAACGCGATGGTCGCACACGTCCGTAACCATACCGGCCAACGCCTCGAGTGTTGACGTCTGGTATAAAGACGACGCCAGCGGCAGCCCTACTGTCACTGGGCTTGTCGAAGGAGTACCCTCGTTCCAGCAACAACAAACAATTACTTCGAAATATAAATTTGCCGTCAGCGGAGTAAGTGACCCTGTTACCTCGGGAGTCCCAAGTTCGGTAACCGTTAGGGTTGTTGATTATAGTGGCAATCCGTTAACCGGGTATACTGGCACATTCACTTTCTCGTCAACAGACGGTGCGGCACAGCTGCCAACCTCATATACGATGTCTTTAGCCGATAATGGCATAAAGACGTTCATAAACGGCATTACAATGAAGACTCCGGGTGAATTTTGTGTCACGACCATTGATACAGTCGATAGTACTACTACTGGTTCACAATGTAATATTAGCGTTCGAACTGCCAATAGTGGAGCTGTAGACCATTTGTCCGTTATTACTGCGCCGCAATTTATTCCAGCCGACACTTCGAGTGCGCCCATAACAGTACAGGCTCAAGACGTCTCAGGCGTCCCAATTTCCGCCAGTGTAGATACACCGCTTTATATATATTCAACATCGGCTACCGCAACCTTTAGTGCTGATGGCATAACTTGGTCGGGTGACAAACTATTCGTATTAACACTTACGGCAGGCTCAACATCAGCAAATATATACATAAAGGACACCGCGACTAGAACATCGACAATGAGCATACGTGACCTAAGCACCGATACCGCTAATAATGGTGAAACAGGCGACTTAGCGTGGAAAAATGCTAGCCAACAGATAACCACCGGGGTCGCCTCGGCACACCATATTGCTTTAACGGGTACTGATTCTCTTTTAATAGGCCAAAAATCTACGTACACACTGACACTAAAGGATAGTAACGGAAATACAGTCACCGCGCTACGCGACAGTGAATTCACGCTCTCCTCAAGCACCGCCTCGACACTTTTCTACTTAGACGGTAATAGCTCGGGGGTCAGTGGCCCCATTACGGTATCACTCTTGAGAGGCAGCTCTAGCTTGACGTTCCAATTGAGCGATACGACGGTCAGTAACGGCCCTGTCATGACACACATAGCGGCGACCGACACTCGAGCCACTAATGACCTGGCGTACCTGAACGAAGGAAGCGCTGACATTCAAATTCTTTCGGCGGCAACGGCAACCGTGAAAGTTACGCCACAGCAGAATAATGTCGAGGCGGGTGCAATTACGCAAGTCAGCTTACAACTTCTGGACACAAATGGCGCTCCAACCTATGCGTCTGCAACAAAAGGGTTTGCTCTCGTCACGTCATCTGGTACAGGAAAGTATTCACTGACAAGCTCTCCGTTTACTCCAATTACGTCTGTGAATCTTTTAAGGGGTGAGGGTACAAAACAGCTGTACTACCGTGACACATTAGTCGGCACTTCCTCGATTAGAGCTACGAGTAGCGGGCTAGCGTCAACTCCATCGGCAATATCCGTAACATCTTCAAGTACGTTCCGTTTTGGGATGACTCCAAGCTCCTCATCGACTCCGCTTGGAGCAGTGTCGTCACCCTATACAGTCACCACATACGATGTGTACGGAAATATTGTCATTCAATCATCCAACCTGCCAACTTACCTTTACAGCAATGATCCTGCTGTCTCGTTTGCGACACAATCCAACGGGCCATGGACGGCGACGTCTTTGACTATTCCTGCCGGGCAATCATCGGGGCAATTCTATGCATCATCTGCGACCTTTTTAGGCCAAGCAGCTACGCTAACGGTCAGCGATGCCACCCCACTTGATTCGGCTGATACGGGTATCGTAAATGCCACTGCTCAATTTACGGTTGTAAGTCAGCCAGCCACGAGCGCATCATTTACTTCTACTCAGCCTTCAATTATTGCAGGGCAGGCGAGCGGAGTCGTAACCGTTCAGCTCAAGAAAGCAGATGGATCAGCGGCAGTTCAAGATGGAACAACGACGGTGAATATTTCCGTGCCAGAAGGTAAATTCACACTCACGGCCAACCCGTCAGCATCGTCCGTGTCATCAATACCTATCGCTAAAGGAAGTTCTTCAGTTTCATTTTACTATTCAGGCCAAAAAAGCGGCGCCTACACTATGCGAGCGCAATTAGGTTCGGTGACTACTACGCAGCAAGCTATCGTTTCTGCCGACCAGCCAGCTGAACTTATGTTCGTTTCGCCGCCGCAGACACTTGCGACCGCACAGGCATCATCCCAAATTAAAGTAGCTATTATTGACCAGTACGGTAACCCGGCGTCGTTTAGCAGCAACACAACAATCTCACTGTCATCATCGTGCGCCGATGGGACTTTTTCGGAAAGTGGCACTTCATGGCAGTCAACGAACAGTATTAACGTACTAAGTGGCTCAACTGATTTTATATTTTATTATATGGGCACGGTAAGCGGTACCTGTAACCTGACAACATCAACTTCGGGCGTGACATCAGATAGCCAGGCAGTGACCTTAACAAAAAGCGGCCCAACGAAACTGACAATTCATGGCCCTGCATCGCTAGAGAAAGGCCAAGCAGGAAGCTTTACTATCGATGCAACTAATTCCGCCGGCGATATTACGCCAGCCGACAGTGCGTTTAGTGTAGCTATCTTGAGTGACTCCGCGACAGGTTCTGCGGCGCCAACAATCATTAACTTTACGGCCGGCCAAACGACACGATCATTCACATATACAGATAGTGCTAGTAAAGTTGTAAGCCTGACTGCACGCGACAATACTAGTAACCTTGTTGATGGGTCGGCATCAGTAGCTATTACCGAAGGCTTGCCGGCGAAATTACATATGACACCCGCAACCTCAACGCAATACGCCGGTGAAAAAGCACAATTTACAGTAGCGTTACGCAACCAGTACGACCAGCCGGTCACCGCTAACGGGGCAGTTCAAGTTGCACTCACATCGTCTGAGATAACGGGCAAATTTTATGAGTCGGCCGATAGCACCCAATTAGCTACAACATTAACGATAGCTGACGGCCAACAAAGTGCGCAGGTGCTGTACGCTCAGGCAAAATCCACGCAGGCCACCGTTTCAGCAAGCGCTGCAGGAATGATGCAGAGTAATGCATACGTCACCATTCTCTCATCCTCGATTGCCTCAATTGAATTTACTAATAGTGCACATACGGGCGTAGCGGCACTTGAAGCTGGTCAACAGGGAAGCTATAGGGTTGGATTGCTTGACCAGTACGGCAATCAGACAACTGCGCCCAGCGCTATAACCCTCTACGCTTCATCGACAGCCAGCGGCACTCTTTCTAACGCAGGAACGTTTACCATACCGGCCAATACGCCAACTGCTGTGTTTACATATAACCAGACGCAACCCGGTAGCTTTACGATGACCGTAAGCGATGCTGCAGATGGCGGCACAGCAACGCTTGGCCCAATCACCCAGGCCGGGGAAGTTGTTCCTGGTGTACCTGCCATGATTCAATTTACCCAAGCAGGCCTGACACTTGAACGCGGGGGTGTGAGTAATAAAATTTCAGTTCGACTAACGAACGAAAGCGGCTACGTCGTTTCAGCTCCCGCCGGTGGAAAGGTTGTTAACTTCTCGATGGTTGATGGTAGCGGATTGTTCTCAAGTACGCCAAATGGGGCATTTACGAACACTCTACAGGTAACGATTCCGGCAGGGGAGACTGAAGTCGGTGCGTATTACAGGAATGATGATGCTCAAATTGAAGACAGGAGCTGTACAACGTCAACTAATGGCACGCGAACCTGTAGCACGACTCGGACATACCAGCACCTTATCAGTGCTCAAACATCGCTTCAGGGTGCTTCGAAAGCAACCAGCATGCTCGCCACGATGCAATATGGTGAACCAATTCGGCTCGCTATCGTTTCTCCGCAGCGGCAACAGCAAACTGATCGTCCGACAGCGCTTATTACAGTCGAGCGCCAAAACCAATACGGTAAGCCGGTGCCGCTTCACAAGAATAGCCTTATTAACGTAACGACTTCAAACGCCGATTCTGGTGCTGTCGGAAGCTCGAAAGTGCAATGGGGTGTTTCGGAATTAACGATTCTGGACAGTAACGCTTCGACAAGTTTTTATTACAAAGATAGCCAAGCGGGCGCACCAACGCTATCAATCTCTTCTGTCGCCGACAACTTAATTGGCGACTCTCAACAAGTAACTATCACCCAGGGCTCTGGCCCTGCGCCACCAGTAGTATCATTTATCGTAACGAATATATCAGACCCGCAGAACCAGGGTATGCCAAGTTCTGTGATTGTCATTGCAGTTG